>OFFP01001421.1_pt1 | contig 16274 bp, 15 predicted proteins | sample 1521431 | NCBI WGS metagenome assembly OFFP01 (sample SAMEA3504104, study PRJEB24116) | mouse gut metagenome | biome: mouse gut; feature: mouse-associated habitat; material: faeces | place: Denmark | collected 2011
CGGGCGCTCTTGTACTCGTACCCCCAGGGGTAGACCACCTGTACGGTCTGCGTCGGGGCGTCCTCGATACCGCGGACAAGGTAATCCAAGGTGACGTTGAAGTAATCCGCCAGGGCGGTGAGGTTGTCCATGTCCGGCTTGGATGCGCCCGACTCCCACTTCTGTACCGCCTGCCGGGAGACGTCCATGATGTTGGCCAATTCCTCCTGGGAAAGCCCGGCCTGACGGCGGAGCTGGTAGAGACGTTCACGAAATTCCATGAGTGATACCTCCTTTTGATGGCGCAAGCATACTCCAATATTCCATGACATACCACCAAAAAAAGTATTCAATGTGACAACTGCCGGTTGTCAAGGCCGTTTTTTCGCAGAAACCGGTAATGAGCGGCCACACCCAGCAGGGCAAAGAAGCCCACATAGCCGCAGACAGGATAGACGTAGCTGACCACGTTCTTGAATCCGAAAATACTCCCGGCAAAGGCGGCGGCACAAAGCGCGGCCAGCTGCCAGCGGGGCAGGGGGCTCCCCCGCCGGGCCTCCATGCGGGCGGTGATGCCGAAGAGGCAGGACAGTGCGGCGGTGAACATCCCCGCCAGCAGGAGCAGAGCGTAAATCACCCCCAGCACGGAGAGCAGCCGGGAGGCTAAGGCCAACATGGGAAGCTCGGCCTCGCCCACCAGACTCTTGAACCAGAGCATGGGCATGAGGATGCACACAAAGATAACGGTGAGCACCCCGCTGCCCAGCAGCAGCCCCTGCCGGATGGTCGATTCATCCTCCAGGTCCCGGGTGAGGGGAACCAGAATGGTAATGGCCGCCATCATGTTGTAGGACAGAAAGGAAAGGGCGGAGAACAGCCAGTTCCCCAGCAGCGGATTTCCGTCAGAGGCAGGCAGGGCGGGAATGGCCCCCTTCTTCTGGACGGTGAGGGCTCCGGCGGCGTTGCCGTACTCCATGGCCCGGCGGACGATATCCTCCGTCAGCTGGCCGGCCTTTTCCACCCCCTGGATGCGCAGGCTGGACAGGAACGCCCCCCAGAAGGCGTCCCCCGCACCGTTGGTGTCCACGCAGGGCACCTTCCGTCCGGCCACGTCCCAGCACTTTCCGCCAAAGAAGCCCCGGGCCCCCGCGCCGCCCAGGGTCTCCACCACCACGGCAATGCCGTACTCCTCCATCAGTCCGGGCAGGGCCTCCTCGCCCCCGACCATGCCCACCTCCTCGTCGGACACCTTCAGCAGGTCCACATAGGGCAGAATCTCCCGCACCTTGGTGGCGCAGGCTGCCTGATTGTCGTTCCACATCACATTGCGGTAGTTCACATCGAAGCTGACCAGCTTACCCAGCTCATGGCCCAGGCGCAGCGCCCTGGCGGTGGCCTCCGCCGCCGGGGAGGCAGACAGGGAACAGGAGCCGGCGTGGACAATGGCGCTGTTCCGGATATCCTCCTCCTTCACCGCCCGCTCCTCCAGGAACATGTCGGCCCCCGGCTTGCGGGCAAAGGTAAAGCTGCGGTTACCGTCCGGGGCCAGGGTGACAAAGGCCAAGGTGGTAATGGCTTTGGCGCACAGATTCGGGTTGATGACCCGCACGCCGTTTTCCTCCATCGTCTGCACCAGAAAGCGGCCGAAATCGTCGTCGCCCACACTGCTGCACACCCCCACAGACAGCCCGCTGCGGGCGGCGACGATCGCCGCGTTGCCCGGCGCGCCGCCGGGATTGCGGATATAGCTGGCCGGCTCACTGCCGGGGGTAAAGTCGATTACGAGCTCTCCAATGCTGTACAGGTCCATCACGCATCCGCCTTCCTGAATATTGTAAATCATATAAGCTTCCGGGCGGAGCCGCCGCGGGGCGGCCCTCCCGCTCCATGCCCTATATTATAGCAAATTCCAGAGGGATTGCAAGTGCCTCAGGGCAACAGCATTTGAAATTAGGCGAAAAGGATATCAAGAAGACGTTGAGGATTCAGGGCGGCAGCAAAGCGCTTTTTCCGGATGCTGACCCTACGGCCAAAGCCAGCATTTTTGTAGCGAGCCAGAGCAGTTTTACGCAGAACATTCAAGTTGAGCGGGTACATATCTTTACAGGCCCTGAAGGCATCCTCGTTAAAGATGACATCCAGACACCAGTGCAGCTGGTTCTCTACAGGCCAATGCTTGTGTACCGCATAGGCAAAACGTTCCACGTCGGTGACAGAAGAGAGAAAATATCGGGTATCTGTTGTAGTTTTATCGCCCCTGCTGATCGTGGCAGTCACCATGCCGGCAGCTTGCAGTCCATCCCATTCCGCCGCTACGGTAGCCAGGGCAGGGCAGCCAGTAAGCGATACTCCCGCCGCCGCAGGTCTTCTACCTGCTCCAGCTTATAATTTTTCTAGTTCCATATTCCTTACGCCAAGGGAAACCCCGATTTCTCTTGGATGGACGGAGCAGGCGGCATTTTAGACAGACTGAAAGAGGTAGCTGACCTGGTGGGGCTGATTGCCGCTGGCCTGGCACTCTGGAAACTCAGTGGGGACTTCGCTCGTAGTTAAAGCACCGGATGTGCAGTTCCAACTCTCCGACGATACATTTAGTATCAAAGATTTAAAAACCTCTGTCAGTGACAGGAAGGCCGCGATTGCGAGTGCAATTACTGACAAGGGGGTTAGCACTAGCCCTACGGCTGCCTTTTCGACTATGGCCCAAAATATACGTAGCATTCAAAGTGGTGGACCTTCCAGAACCTGTTCTATTAAAATCGTAATACTTCCGCTGTCAGTGTCTATTTTATATATTTGGGTACAAATACCACTAATACCGATGACACATTACTTTTTATATATGTTAAGAGCGGCTCAACTGAAACCATCAATGCAGTACTTAAAGATAAAACTAATATTTGGGTTTTTAGAACAGACGTTAATACGTCTAATGTTTTTTCAATAGACTGCTCCAATGCCGATATGAAAAGGAACGCGAACATGGGTAGCTACGATCAGTTATTTTATGCTTGGAACAGCATTCCATCTCGTTAACTTTAAACGTAGTTCCATGGCATAGATGAAAAGGGGATTTATATGCAAAGGTGGGTGCTAAATGACAGAAAAGAGAGATACCATGAGCGAAAACTGTGAAAGCTGTCAAGTCTCAGCGTGAGCGGAAAAAGCTTTGTTGCTGGTCCTGAAGTCTGAATATAAAATAGTGGTTGCGGTCATTGTAGAATCCCCTCTTTCTATTCTTTTTGCACTTTTAGCATACCAGCATGAGATTATAACTGCAATAAACCATTGGTTCAGGAACCGCAAAAAAATTAAAAATTTTTTGCCTTGTACTTGACATAAGGGGGCCTAAGCTCGTGGAAGCGGATGTGCTCCAGTCCCGCGTCCTTTAGTATCTTTTCGTGGAGCTTTACTACGGAGTCTGGATGGTACATTTCTCCGGTCACTGGCGAGGGAAACATGTACTGGTTGTTCGGGTGCTTGCTGCACTCTTGGATCAGCAGGTCGACGGTATCCTGCGGGATGGATACCTGCCGCACCGAGGTCTCTGTCTTTGGCCTGGAGAGTATCACTTCCCCACCGGGGTTGCGAACGTACTGCTTGCTGACGGAGATCCTCTTGTGTTCTGCGTCCAGGTCACTCCAGAGGAGCGCCACCAGCTCGCCTTTCCTCAGTCCGCTGACCAGCTCCAGGTAGAACATGGGCAGGACATCTCTGGCGTGGGCGGCATCCAGGCAGGACTACCACAACTTCTGGCGGCTGAAACGGAACTTCCTTATAAACGAGTTTCAAATTGTTTACCAATTCAGAGAGTAGCTCCCCTCATTCCTCTACTACAACCTCCAGAGTATAAAAGCGAAATCCTATTTTCGTTCATAGAAAAAATTTTTACCGTAAAAAAATCACCCGCCAGAACCGAGTCTGGCGGGTGATTGCATCGGAAAATCTTTGCCTTGATGCTGGGCTATACTTCCTGTTAAGCAAAGCAGTTTTGGAAAATGCATAATTGCTAGCACTCGAGGTCATGTTGGGGGGCGCTATCAACAGATAAGGCTGTCTTTGAGACACATGCAGAGGTCCGTGTGGCCCGTCTTACAGGCGGAGATAAATCAGTTGGGTTTTCGGGTTAGTAGAGCTTGCTCAGGCCAATTTTTTTCTCTACCAGGTAGATTACTGCTGCAACCACGATAATAAACAGAGTAGAGTAAGCAGAGATAAGGGGTGTAAAGGATTCCGTAATATAGGAATACAGCCGGAGAGGGAAGGTGACGGTTTTAGCGCTTTTCATAAACAGAATGATAACGCATTCATCAAACGCAACCACAAAGGCGAACACCGCTCCACCCACAATGCCCTGGCGGATACAGGGGAGAGTAACATGGAACAGAGTGCGAACGGGGGAGGCCCCCAGCACCAATGATGCCTCCTCAAAGCTGGCGTCTAGCCCCACCAGGTTCGCGGTGACCGTCCTGATTACATAGGGCATTTGAATCACCGCATAGGTCAGGCACAGTTTCCAGTAGTTGGTGAACAGTCCACCGAACAGGACAAAATACTGCAAAAAGGCCACCGCGCTAATGATAGTGGGAATAATAATGGGGGAAAGGAAAACAGATTCAAAAATCCCCTTTGCCTTGCTGTTGGACTTCCAAAACCACAGGCTGACCATCGTTCCCAATACGCAGGCAATAAACACGCTGACCACGGCGATGCGGACGGACAGCAGCAGGGAAGAGTTGAACTCCGCGCTGTGGACGGCCCGCTCAAACCAGCGTAGGGTAAAGCCGCGGGGCGGAAAGACTACCCGGTTGGTATCGCTGAAAGCGGTAAACACCACCACCAGCAGGGGGCTAAGCAGAAACAGATATACCAGGAACCGGGCCAGCCTTCCGGCCAGACTTGTCAGCTTCATACATCCTCCCCCTCTCCCCGCATAGCGGCGCGCAACAGCTTTTCGGAACGGGCGGTTTTTCTGGCCTGCCACAGGTCGTAAAGCTTGCCGGAATTACTGATAATCATAGAGACAATCAGGAAAATGACCGAAATGGCGGCGGCAAAGCCCCAGTCGTAGATATAGGTGGCCTGTTGCTGAATCAGTGTGGTCATGGTTATGATTTTTCCGTTACCCAGGATGACGGGGACCACAAAGGCGGCGGTATTCAAAGCGAATACCAGCATGAAGCCGGATACCAGACCCGGGATAGTCAGCGGGAAGGTAATGCGGAAAAAGGTGGTCCAGAACCCTGCCCCGCAGACATAGGAGGCCTCTTCCACGCTGCGGTTGACGTTTCCAATAGGCCCGGTTAAAATCATGATCATATAGGGCAGTCCGCAGTAAACCAGTCCCATTTCCACCGCCAGCAGAGTGCCTGTCTCTACAAGGGACATCAGACCAAACAGCCGCACGGTGATGGGCACCCAGAGGGGCAGAATAGACAGTGCGGTGAGGATATGCTTTGCCTTGGCGTTGACCCGGCAGAGATGGTAAGCCACAGGATAGCCCATCACCACACAGATTACAGCGGACAGAAAGCTCAGCCCTACAGTTAGGCCTAAGACCTTCCAATAGTAGGGGTCCATCAGAAATCTGGTATAGTTGTGCCATGTGAACGCCCCCAACGCCTTGCCCACACCCTGAAACTCAAAGAAACTCATGTAAATCATTTTGAAAATCGGAGTGACAAACAAAAAGGTGACGTAGGCCAGCGGGATAATCAAATACCAGATGTTCACATAGGACCAGGTGTCTTTTTCTCGTTTCATGCGGCTCCCTCCTTTGCAACGGCGCAACTCTAAAAGGGCGGGGAAGGGTCAATTCCCCCGCCCTTTTGTCAGACAGAGATTACTTGAATTCCCGGTTCCAGCGCTCGATCAGGGCGGGTTTAACACTCTCCAGAGCGGCAGAGTCCATGTAGATCAGGCTGGAAACCTGCTCCTGCCCATAGGGCATGTAGTCCTGAAGCTCCTCGTCGATAACAGTCTTGGAGTTGGAAGGGGCATAGTAGTTGTTCTCGGCGTAAGCCTTCTGTCCCTCGGGGGCCAGCAGCTCGTTGACAAACAGATAGGCCAAATCCTTCTTGGTGGAACCGCTGCTGATGGCCGTCAGAGAGGTCATGGCGATAGAGCCTTCCTTGGGCTGGCAGAATTTCACATCATAGCCCTCTTTCATCAGGCCAATGGCCCGGCCGTTGGTCTCCACGGAGATGACAATCTCTCCGCTGGACAGGGCGCTCTCCAAGTCGGCGTGCTGGCTGGCATAGATGCCGATATTGCCCTTCAGAGACTGCAGCTCATTGAACAGATTGTCCCAGTTGGCGGTATCCTCAATATGGCTACCCTGAATGCGGGAGACGGCCTCCAGGAACTCCATGCCGCCTCCCATGCTGTAGTCGATCATGCCAGCTTTGCCTCCGGCGTAGGCGGAATCCCAGAGGTCCAGCCAGCTGGTGGGCTCCTTCTCCACCAGATCGGCGCGGTAGACGAGACCGTAGGTGCCCCAGTTGGTGACCACGGCGGTGTCATACATAAAGGCCTCCTGATACAGGTCCTTGGCATTTTCGATCTTGCTGGTGTCCAGCGTCTCCAGAACGCCCATATCGGTGCCCTGAACCACCTCGAAGGTGTCCACGTGCAGTACGTCGATGGAGGCGTTATTACCTTCGGTGGCCAACTGCGCCAGAGGGGCCGCGCCGCTGACTACCTCAACCTTGGCACCTGTTTTGGCCTCAAAGCCGGGGATTACATGGTTGCGCAGAGTCTCCTCATAGGTTCCGCCCCAGACCTGAACCACCAGGGTCTCGCCGGCGTAGGGCAGGCTTCCACCGCCTTGGCCGGAGGAGGAAGCTCCGCCATTGGGGACAGAGGAATTTCCGCTGGACTGTCCGCCCCCGCCGCCGCCACAGGCGGCCAGAGACAGGACCATCGCGGCGCAGAGCAGCAAAGCAGTGATCTTTTTCATTTGATTTTCTCCTTTCGATTTTGAGGTTGACAGTTTATCTATCCACCAAAATCAGGTTGTTCTCGTCCAGGGAGAAATGGATTGTGTCTCCCTCACCGCAGTCAACCAGATGCTTGGTTTGTAGATCGATTTCGATCTCCTTTCCCTCTCCCGCATCCACCAGATAACGCACGGTAGAGCCCAGATAGATGCGTGCGGTCACAGTACCGGAAACAAGGTTTGGCCTGTTTTCACCGGTGCCGCCGGCCAAAATGTTTTCCGGCCGGACGGCAAGGGTAACCTCTTTCCCAAAGGAAAGCTGGCTGGCGCCGGGAACAACGGCCTGGATCAGATGTCCGCCTTTGGACTTTACCAGGATCCGGTCCCCGTCCACATGCTGAACAGCGCCCTCAAAGAAATTGGCGTGGCCCACGAACCCGGCAATAAATCTGGTTGCCGGCTTGGTGTACAGTTCAGTAGGAACGGTAATCTGCTCAATTTTCCCCTTGTTCATTACAGCAATGCGGTCTGAGATGGTCAGCGCTTCCTCCTGGTCGTGGGTCACATAAATAGCGGTAACATTCATCTTTTTCAGCAAGTTCCGAATTTCGACTCGGGTACGCTCCCGCAGTTTGGCGTCCAGGTTGGACAGCGGCTCATCAAAGAGCATCACCTTTGGCTCCACAATCATGGCTCGGGCCAGGGAGACCCGCTGCTGCTGGCCGCCGGACAGCTCCCGGGGCAGACGGTTTTCCACTCCGCTGAGCTGAACAATGTTCATCATCTCCCGCGCCCGCTCCATCAGAACCTTTTTATCCCGGATTTTCCGCATTTTCAGGCCATAGACAATGTTTTCATATACGGTGAGATGGGGAAAGAGAGCGTAATTTTGAAACACCATAGAAATATCGCGCTTGTGTGGAGGAACGCCATTCATATTCTGTCCCTGAATGCGAATTGTACCCTTGGTAGGTTCGATAAGGCCGGCGATCATCCGCAGCGTGGTCGTCTTGCCACAGCCGCTGGAGCCCAGCAGAGAGATGATTTCTCCCTTCTCAATTTGCAGGTCAACGTTGTCTACCGCGATAAAATCTTTGTAGTGTTTGGCGACGTTGGTAAGTTCCAGTTGATAATCCATGGCAATTCCCTCCCGTGCGGTGCGTCAAATGTCGTTTGTGTTCTGCTGCCGGTCAGCCTAACTGTTTGGACAACTCGGTAAATATTACGCCCAAGGCGTGGGCGCCGGCATCGGGGTAGCCCAGGCTGCGCTCGCCTACCGTCCCAGCCCGGCCCATGCGGGCTACAATTTTTTCTGTGCTTTTGGCTCCTTCAACGGCAGCCCTGGCCCCCTCCTGAAACAGCTGAAGCATGGTCAGCTCTGTACCGGACTTCTCCTGCCACACTTGGGCACAGGGGATCAGGGCGTCCATCAGTGTCTTGTCCCCCACCTGAGCGCCCCGCCCGAAGGAGCGTTCGCCGGTGGTCTGAATCCCCTGGACGACGGCAGCGAGCATTTCGGCAAACTCCTGTTTGCTCAGTGTGTCTTTGCCCTGGCAGTACCGGCCCGCAGCCCGAAAGCCGGAACCCCAGATGGGGCCAGAGGCCCCGCCGCAGTACTCCATAATAATAATGGAGCTGTCCAGCAAAAACTGTTCCAGGGTGGCACCCGGAGCGGTCAGCCTATTCCACCCCCTTTTTAGCTGGCGGAAGCCCTTGGCCACGCTCATCCCAAAGTCTCCGTCCCCCGCAAAGGAGTCCAGCTCGCAGAAGGTCTTCTCATTGCAAATAATACAGGCGCTCATTGCATCCACCAGATAGATCAGGTTGGACAGGGTAAGCTTCTCATCACGGATGACCGCCCAGGCGGGATCGGTCTGGATGCTGCCGTCCACCTCAACAGAGGAATGCTCCGTCCCTGTCAACGGCTCATATGGAACAGGGAGCTGAGGACCCTTCAAGGTCCAGCCGGCAGTTTCACAGGGGTCAAACAGCAGCTCTTTCAATTCACTGTCCAGCTTCAGAATAGAGACAGAGGCTCCTGCCATGTCAATGCTGGTCATGTAGTTGCCCACCAGAGAGCAGACCACCTGAAGCCCGGGGTGCTCTGACAGGATTTGCCGGACAGAGTGGTTCAGCACATACAGCTCCTGGGCAGGAGTGGCACCCAGGCCGTTGATGAGCAGCGCGATTTCATCGTCCTGCCCCTGGTCCAGCCCCAGTTCAGAGAGCAGCTGTTCCGTCATGCGCCGGGCCAGAGTGTCGGCGCTGGTCAGGGGTTCCCGAGACCGGCCGGGCTCGCCGTGAATGCCCACACCGTATTCAATTTCCCCCTCGCCCAGCTGGAACGTGGGCGTTCCCTTCGCGGGTACGGTGCAGGAGGTCTCGGCAAATCCAATGGTCCTCACATGATCCGCCGTCCGTTGAGCCAGCTCCTTTACCCGGGCGAGCTCATAGCCCCGCTCGGCGGCGGCTCCAGCAATCTTGTGAACAAAAACAGTTCCGGCAACCCCCCGGCGGCCTATTGTATACAGGCTGTCCTGAACGGCAATGTCGTCTTCAACTTTTACATAATCTACTAGCATTCCGTCTTCCTGTGCCAGGAAAGCGGCGTTTTTAAAGTTCATCATGTCTCCGCTGTAGTTTTTGATAATCAACAGCGTCCCCCTGTTGCCCCGGGTCTGGCGCAAGGCCTGATAGACCTGAATTTGCGAAGGAGAGGCAAATACGTCGCCGCACACAGCCGCGTCCAGCATACCCGGACCTACAAAGCCGGCGTGAGCCGGCTCATGGCCGCTTCCTCCTCCGCTGATTAAGGCTACCTTTCCTTCCTTTTTCTTTGCGCGAACCACCACGTTGCCGCTGCCCCCCCCGCTGATGAGTGTCACCTTGCCAGGGTTCAGGCTGGCGCGGGAGACGATCTTATAGTGGCTGTCCCATTTCAAACCGGGGTTGGCTAAAATAAGGCCGTGGCACATCTCCGAAACAATATCCCCCGGGCGATTCATAATTTTCTTCATGGTCTGCCTCCTTGTCCGCATTTATATGTCTATTTAGCGAATTATAATACTGGCGTAATAATGCACGAAAGAAACCAAAAAGTCATCGTGAAAACTGTAGAAAAACCGGCCATTTCGATAACTTAATTTAAATATATTGTATATTGATTTTTGCCATTTAGCAATTTAATAATTATTATAGTGTTCATAGGAAAATTGAATGCATGGAGGAAGATATGAGTATTTTAAAATATAGGGCTTTTTTAACCACTATTGAGCACAATAGCTTGACAAAGGCAGCGGAGGTGCTGGGGTATACGCAGCCTGGAATCAGTCATATGATCTCGTCTCTGGAGAGGGAACTGGGCTTTCCTTTGCTGGTACGGGCCAAAGATGGGGTCTTTCCAACAGAAAATGCCCGGTATTTGCAGTATTATATGCGGCAGATCATTTCCAACGACGAGGCGCTGATGGAAACTGCCTATCAGATCCGGGGAATGGAGCGGGGTTCTCTAAAGATTGGGACCTTTTACAGTACTTCGACCCATTGGCTTCCGGAAATCGTCTCAAGATTTTTGTCAGAGCACCCCAATATTATTCTGGGGATTGACGAGGGAACCCATGACGAGATGAATGAGTGGCTTACCCAGGGGAAGGTGGACATTGCCATCACCTCGCTGCCGGTACCGGACGGTTACGACTTTCTATCTCTCTGGGAAGATCCTATTTTGGCTGTAGTATCCAAGTCAAACCCTTTGGCACAGAAAGATGTGGTGTCTGTGCACGAACTGGTGGAGTACCCCTTCATTGCCCCACAGGTGGGGGCGGATGAGAGTATCAACCAAGTTATGCATGAGGAAGGACTGCTCCCCCACATCAGGTTCCGTATCAAGGGGGATATGGCCACCCTTTCTCTTATCGGCAGAGATCTGGGTGTCTCTCTGATTCCTGAACTGGTCATTATGCCAATTCACGACAACATTGCCATTCTACCACTGGACAAGCACTATGTCAGGACCTTGGGGATCTGTCTCCATTCCATGAAACACGCTGCCCCGGCGGCCAAAGCTTTTATCGCCGAATTAAAGACATTTGTTCAGGAGACATGGGAGGGGTATTATCCCTGAGACAAATAAAATCGGACCGCACTGGGAGAGGGGAGTCCAGTGTGGTCCGATTTTACATAAAGGGTTTTCAAAGGTTAACAAATAAGGGGTACAGGGGCGCCGAACTCAGAGATATTTGGAAAAGTCCTGTTTGGCGAAGCCGTTAAATACACCCCAGGGAATAACGAGGTCCACCCACATATGATGGCGGTTGAAATACATCAGCGCAGCCTCAGACAGCTTAATCAGTTGCTCCAGATTCTCCACAGAGTCCAGGGCCTTCAGGTACATGTCAAGCAGTTCCCCGGCCATGGGCACACCGGTGAATACAAAGAATTTCGCTTTGTAGTCCAGCAAGTTTTTGGCGTAGCGCACCAGAGTGTGCAGATCTACGTTTCCCTCCTTGGCGGTCTCGACCAGATAAAACAAAACCTCGTCGCAAAGGGTGCGCAGTTCAGAGTCGGCGTAGAGAGCGGTCATCACATACTGGCCGTACACATTGGTGTCGCCGGGGACTACACCGTTACTCAGGTCATACACATCGCGGGGCATATGCTCCCAAATGGCCAAGCGGCGCTCTTCAAAAGTATCAATAGCAGTTTTCCAGTTCATTGTATAACCCTCCTTACTCAACTTCGCCCACAATAGTCATGATGCTGCCTTGCTTGAGCCAGTTTTTGATGCCGGCCACCTGAAGGGCCTCTTTGCCCTCGATAATACGGCCGATGCGACTGATGGGCAAGGGCTCGTCTGTGCACACACCGTAGGGGATGCACAGCTGGCAGCGGGGAGGATAGTAAGCCAAGTCAAACATGTCCAGGTCGCCGCCGCGGCACTTGTTCTCAAAGCCGCAGGGATAGGGTAGGGTGCCGAAAATCAGCTGACCGTTCAGCTTAGCGTGCTGCACCACGGCCCGCTGGCCGGGATTACCCAAAATCATGGAGCATATCTCAGGGGCTTTGTCCACATAGAGTTCCGCGACGATTCGGGTGTCATCAATTATTATTTCCACTTTTTTGTTTGCCATGTCGATCATTGATCCTTTCATTTTAGAATTTTTAGTGATTTTTGCTTCATACCTGCTTTTGAGTTTATCATACAGCCGGCAGAAAAATAAAGCAAATGAATGATTTTAATATGCTGGATTAATTTTTTGAATTCTGCTCAATGCACCATCCTGGCATTCGGGCAGCGGCATCGCAGGCGATAAAACGCTTTTGAAAACAAAAATCTCCCGAAGCCGTGGGTCCCCCCTGATTTGGGATAAACGGAGAAATACAGAGGTAAGAATCAAGCGAACTGCACAGCGACGATAGCCCCCTATATTGTTTACAGTGTAGCAAATTCTGCATGGGTGGTAGGACTTGTATTTTGTGCTCCTATATGGTAAACTGTTACCTGCAAAGAGGTGATAGTGGTGCGGTTTGAGGCATTTGTACTGGATGGAGAACACCAGCGAGACCCTGTCTCTATCGAACCGATGACACAGGAGTCTGCCGAGTCAACGGATTCTCCGCCGACTTGGCAGACTTTATGGACCAGCGAATATTTAGCTGATGATTGCCTACGGCATCAAGCTGTCTATTGACAACGGCTTCGCTGGGGACGTTGTGCTGGAGGCGAAGACGGGTGAACTGGCCCGGCATTATGAGCGGGATTTTGGAGCGGTAAGACTTCCGATGTTTGCTTCTTCCGCCCCAAGGTATTTGATAGCGGACGAGGCAGCGAAACGGATATTTTTCACATATCTCACTTGACTCAGGAAGTGCTTGGATGGAACACAGAAAAGAAAACCCCGCATCTGATGCGGTGTGATATTGCCGCAGAGACGCGGAGGAAGATCGGTTTTACGAGATTTTTTTCCAGATGTGCCGGAAGTACGCTGTAAGATGGGCCAGCGCGGACGAAAAAGAGCGGCGGTTTATTGAAGAGATCACCAGAGTCACCTATGAGCGGGAGCGGGCAATTAAGTTGGGACTTCCGCATCCCAGGTACTCATGCCTTTTGCGTACATGGACAGGATCTTTTCCTCGATGTCCGGGCTGATGCTGGTCTGGTTCTTCTTCAGCAGCTGTGGCTCAAACTCTCCCTTCCGGTCCCGAGGGATGGATACATCCACCTCTCCATAGCTGGTGCGCAGCTTCTTGGAACTGTGCCCATTCCGGCTGTTTTCCGTTTCTTTTTGCTTGTAGTCGTATTTGATGTAGCCGAGTGCTTCGCTCACTTCTGCTTCCAGACCATCTTCCATGAACTCGGCAATCGTCTCTTTGAACAGTTCCTGGATATCCGTCATACTGCTCGCACCACTCAGCTCCAGCAATTCCCGAATCTTTCCCCGGCGCTCCTGCTCTTCCGGGCTGCGCTCCTTCCTTTTTCCCATAATGTAAACCTCCTTAGTGATGTCCTCTACTCTGCGCACCGAGACACCAGCCAGGTACATTTCAATGAGAGCTTCCTCCACGCTCCCGCGAACCAGCTCCTTAAGTTGACCCTTGATTACTTCTTCATTTAGCTGTACAATCTTCTCTGACATGGTTTGTTGTCTCCTCTCAGAATGGTGTGTCGCTGCTTCATTCTACCAGAGAGCTGCAAACCTTGTCTTTTTTATTTCAGGTGAGGTTATCCACAACCAGCCAAAGTTAGAAAATATAGGCAGACAGGAGAATCGGTATATCTCTGACGTTCGGGGCAAAGCTATAAGCGGATGTTCCATCCAACGAAAACAAACACCAAACAAAAGGAAAAGGAGAGACAAGTCATGTCTAACAGCAATAGCAATAAGATTATGGTTCCCAACGCCCGCGAGGCTATGAACAAGTTCAAGATGGAAGCCGCCAACGAGGTTGGCGTCAACCTGAAGCAGGGCTACAACGGCGACCTGACCAGCAAGCAGGCCGGTTCCGTGGGCGGCCAGATGGTCAAGAAGATGATTGAGTCCTACGAGAACGGCCTGAAGTAAGCTGCTTCACCTGGACGGTAGATTTCGCTGACGCGGAGCAGCCTTCGGCAGGGCTGGGCGCACAGACTGCGAGAAACGCTGTCAAAGGGGATCGGGGATTCCGGTTCCTGGGACAGTATTTCCCGCTGGGCGGCGTCCGCCCTGCCTTTTTTGTCAATTTAACGCACAAAAATCGCGGTGAAAAAGAGAGCTGATTTGTGGAAAAGAGGGAAACTGACCGCTGCCTCTTTACAACAGCGTATTAGTGCGCTAAAATGCAAAAGTGCCGTCGGACTCTCCTGCGGCAGATTGAAGCATTGGAGGATACATAGCAATGAAAAAAGTACTGTCTTTTGCCATGGCGCTCGCCATGTGCCTGTCTCTGGCCGCATGCGGCGGGAACAGCAAGCAGAATCAGACCAACCAGTCCAACCCCGGCAGCGCCAGCCAGCCCGGTTCCGGCGGCGCGTCCAGCTCCGGCCAGCCGGCCAGCGCTGACAGCGATCTGGAATACATCAAGAACAAGGGCACTCTCGTTATAGGCATGACCGATTTTGCCCCCATGGATTACAAAGCGGAGGGCAGCGACGAGTGGATTGGCTTCGACGCCGATATGGCCAAGGCCTTTGCCGAGTCTCTGGGCGTTAAGGCCGAGTTCCTGGAGCTGGCCGACTGGGACGCCAAGTCCATGGAGTTGGACACCAAGGCCATCGACGTGGTGTGGAACGGCATGACCATCACCGACGACGTGAAGGCGCTGATGAGCGTCTCTGAGCCCTACTGCCTGAACGGACAGGTAGTGGTGGTCAACAAGGACGCGGCCGACCAGTACCAGACAGTGGAGAGCCTCAGCACCCTGAATTTTGCGGTGGAAAACGGCTCCGCCGGCGCGGAGCAGCTGGACGCGCTGAACATCTCGTACACCGCCATGCAGAATCAGGCCGCCGCCCTGATGGAGGTGGCCTCCGGAGCCTCTGACGCCGCTGTCATCGACCTGCTGATGGCGGGCGCCATGATCGGGGAGGGCACCAGCTATCCCGACCTGACCTATACCGTCCAGCTGAACGACGAGGAGTACGGCGTGGGCTTCCGGAAGGGCTCGGACCTGGCCGAGGCCTTCAACACCTGGTGGAAGGAAGCCTACAGTGCCGGCACCGTTATGGAGGTTGCGGAGACCTACGGCGTACAGGAGTCCATCATCGAAAAATAAGAGTCTCGCGGAGCTTGGGCAGGGGCTTTCAGACCTCTGCCCCTGCTGGCGCTTCGAGAGAGGAGAAACAACGGATGACATTTGGTGCCGTAACAGCGACCCTGATGACGGGTATGGCTGTCACACTGAAGCTCTTTTTCCTGACGCTGCTGATCGCCCTGCCTTTGGGGCTGGTCATCAGCATGGGGTCCATGAGCCGCTTCCCGCCCCTGCGCTGGCTGGTAAAAACGGTGGTCTGGATCGTCCGGGGCTCCCCGCTGATGATTCAGATTATGATTATCTTCTACGGGCCCGGCCTGATCTTTGGCCTGCCCCTCCTGCCCCGGTTCACGGCGGCGCTGGTGGCGTTCTCCGTCAACTACGCCTGCTATTTTTCCGAAATCTATCGGGGCGGAATTCAGTCCATCCCTGTAGGCCAGCAGGAGGCCGGCCTGGTGCTGGGCATGACCAAAAGTCAGATTTTCTTCAAGGTTACCCTGCTCCAGGTGATCAAGCGGATTGTCCCCCCTATGGGCAACGAGTTCATTACACTGGTCAAGGACACCTCTCTGGTCCGGGTCATCTCGGTGTATGAGCTGATCTGGATGGGCGAAACCTACATCAAAAAGGGCCTGATCTGGCCGTTGTTCTACACGGCGGTGTTTTACCTGATTGCCAGCGGAATCCTGACGCTGTGGCTGACCTGGTTTGAAAAAAAGCTGAGTTATTTTAAGTGAGGAGGCGCTGGAATGCCTGTTTTGGAAGTACATAACATCGAGAAGCACTTTGGCGCCACCCGGGTGCTGGAGGACATCACCTTCGAGCTGGAGCAGGGCCAGGCCCTGGCCATCATCGGCTCCTCGGGCAGCGGCAAAACCACGCTGCTGCGCTGCCTCAACTTTCTGGAGACGCCCAACCAGGGGCGCATCCTGGTCAACGGCGAGACCCTCTTCGACGCGGAGGACCCCTCCACCCAGCGGGAGCGGGAGATCAGAAAGAAGCGGCTCCGCTTCGGGCTGGTGTTTCAGTCCTTCAACCTCTTCCCCCAGTACACCGCCCTGGAGAACGTCACCCTGGCGGGGCGGCTGCTGGCCCAGGAGCGGCCCGACTTCAAGGCCAATAAGCGGGG
>OFFP01001425.1_pt1 | contig 16249 bp, 18 predicted proteins | sample 1521431 | NCBI WGS metagenome assembly OFFP01 (sample SAMEA3504104, study PRJEB24116) | mouse gut metagenome | biome: mouse gut; feature: mouse-associated habitat; material: faeces | place: Denmark | collected 2011
TACGCCGTCCGGCCGTCGGAGCGGCGGAAGGGATACGGAGCCTGGATGCTGGGGGCGGTCCTGCCGGTCTGCCGGGACATCGGCCTGGACAAAATCATGGTGGCCTGTCTGGACACCAATCCGGCCAGCCGGAAAATCATCCTCTCCTGGGGCGGAGTCTACGACAGGACGGTCCACCAGCCGGAGGAGGACGTCAACCTGGAGCAGTACTGGATCAAGCTGTGAAGAGGTTGTTTATGGGAAAAGATGAGAAGCTGCGGGACAGATTGTTTGCCGTTCTTGGGGAAAAAGGCGCGAAGCTGATGGCTGCCGGGGATCTGACCGGTATTGTGAAGGACAGCTGTACGGTGGGGGTGTCCGTGGCCATTCCCCTGCCCCGGCATGTGGTCAGGGACTTGCAGACCGCGCCCACGGCGGAGTATTACCAGCTCTACCACGATCTGAACGGGCAGCTGGACGGCATTGTGGAGGCCGGGGCGGCATTTCTGCGTTATTTCGTTTCCTGGAGATACAGCTTACCGCGGTTCTCGATCAGGCGGACGGTATCGTCCAGCGTCCGGCTTCCGTCGAGGAAGGACAGCGCCTCCTCCCGTATGATGGCGGTCAGCGCCTCGTCCGGGTCGTAGACCTGATCCACGGCGTTGAACAGCACCATGAAGTGGCCGTATTCCTCCTGGGTGACGGGGCGGATGGGGATCGCCAGATCGCTGTCCGGCATCATGACACAGGCGGGGCCCCCCGTCTCCATGGGCTGTCCCGTCTCGTCCAGCATGGGACCGGTGGATATTTCCGCCATTCTGTCAAAGTCCGCGCGGCTAATGGGCAGGGCCGGGCCGAAGTAAATTCCCGTGGGGTACTTGGGCAGGAACGCCTCCCGGAGAAAGCTCCAGGCGGCCTCCTTGTTCTTGCAGCCGGAGGCCATGGATATCCCGTCCCACAGGCGGAAAAAGCTGCCCGCGCCGCCGTCTTCCCGGGGATAGCCTACATAGCTGCACGACCCGCCGAAGGCGGTGGTGTACACCTGGACCTCCGCGCAGGAGTCCAGTCTGGTCAATTCCGCCGGGAGCAGGAGCAGCTCTCCATTGAGGGCGGCGGTGTAGATGTCCTCTACCCCTTCCGTCCGGAGGGGCGCGGCAGCGCAGAACGCCAGGAAGGACCGTACCGCCTCCTCCCGGACGGTCCCCGCCTCCCGGTCCACCAGGGCGTCAACGGTCATGGGCAGGAGCGCGTCCAGCAGCGCCGGCCGTTCCAGCTCGCCGAAGACCGTGCTGTCCTCCGGCAGGGCCTCCATGGCCTCCCGCAGGTCCGCCCAGGTCCAGCTTACCCGGTCCCCCACCGCGCCGGTCCGCCCGGCGGCGGTGAGGATGGTGAAGGAGGGGAACGCCTGGTACAGCTTCCCGTCCCGGCAGGCCGCGTCGATCACCTGGGTCATCACCGCCTCCCGGCCCAGGTCCGGGTCGCCCTCCAGCCAGGGGAGCAGGTCCTCCAGGTATCCCCGCCGCGCATACTGCCCCATGGGAAGGCCGGAGTTGTCCAGCAGGTCGGGGATGTTCCCCGCCAGCAGCTCCGTCTGGAGCCGGGTCCTCCCGGCGGACGGGTCAGGACCCGTGCCGTATTCGGAATAGTCCCGGACCTCGATCCGGCAGTCGGGATGGGCCTTGTTGAATTCCACGATCTTCGAGCGCGTCCCGCTGTCCAGAGACAGGGTGGCATAGGTCAGCACCGTTACCTCCGGCAGGGAGGCGGGGTCCGTGGGCGTCAGGACGATGGTCTCCGCGCCGCTGCCCGGGTTGGTCACGGTCAGCAGCCGCCCGTCCTCCAGAGGGGCGGCGCAGAGGACCTGGCCGCTGTCGATGCTCACGCCCGTCCAGGACAGCAGGCGCTCCAGTCTCCCCGCCTCGATATCGTATCCGTACAGGGAGTCCCCGCCGGTGCAGAAGTACAGCCAATCCCCGCCGCCGCCGTAGACCCGGCCGCCGCCCACCGGGAGGGGATAGGATGCTCCCCAGTCCCCTGCCTCCGGATGAATGGAGCGCAGCTCCTGCGCGCCGTCCGCAGCAGGGGCGGCGGTCCGCAGAGCCGCTTGACCGTTTGCCAGACGGACCAGAGCGTCCCACCCGGCGTTCTTCGGCGCGTCCAGACTGCACAGGAGACGCCCGTCTCCGTCATAAGCGAAGACGCTGTCCAGTGTGCTGGCGTACAGCCGTCCCTCCCGGTCCGTGATGACGCAGCGGACATCACCCGCCGCCAGGCCCAGAGCGCCCAGCTCGAAGCGTGCCACCTCCTTTCCAGCGGCATCAAATCGCTGCACATAGTCCCGGGACGGCTGGCCGTCCCAGGGGGAGACGGCGGTCCAGAGCCAGACCGTTCCCTCCTCTCCGGGCCAGCAGCCGGGCGTCATGATGTACCCGTCCGCCCCATCGAGAAGGTCAAAGGACCGGTATCCCTCCACCCTTCGAAAGGCCGCTCCGCCGGGCTCCCCCTGAAAGAGGGCTGTGCCGCCGAGGAAGATGGGGATCGTCTCCCCTCCGGGTCCCTCTATTTCGCTTTCCTGGATGGCGTCCCCCACCAAATAGACGTTCCCGCCGCTGAGACAGGCCGCCTGGAGATAGCCGGCATCAAACTCCACTTTGGAAAATTCCGGTACATAGACCATGCCGGTGGCAGCCTCCACCTGCAGCGGGTCCGCCACCGCCTCCGGCGTCTCGCCGCAGGCGGTGAGGCACAGCAGCAAAAACAGACACAGTATCCCATATTTGCGCTTCATGTCTTTTCCCCCTCCTTTCTATTGTAAAACCCAGTATATAGAAAAGATGTATGCTTTTTCCTTCCGATTTGTATGCGCATCCCGTCACCTCTGTATGATCTTTGTATCCTTTCTTTCGGAAAGAACGGTTGACAGATTGCCTTATTTGCATTATAATGGTTAATGTAAAGGAGGTGCTGCCATGCTGCTGCGATTGGATTTTTCCGGCGATGCGCCCATCTATCAGCAGATCCGGGATCAGGTGGTGGCGGCCATTGCCTCGGGCGAACTGCGGCCCGGGGAACGGCTGCCCACCATCCGGGCTCTGGCGGAGGAGTGCGGCATCAACATGATGACCGCCAGCAAGGCCTACCAGCTACTGAAGGCGGAGGGGTATATCACCACGGGCCGCAGGGACGGGGCGGTGGTGCGCCTCCCGGCGGGTGCGCCGGACCCCCGGACCCTGGAGGGCCTGCGGCTGCGGCTGTGCGAGCTGCGGCTGGCCGGGATGGGACGGGAGGAAGTTCTGGAGCTGTGCGGAAAGCTGTATGACGGGGAGGTGCCGGGGAAATGACGGTATTTTGGAGCATCATTGTATGGGCGGTCATGCTGCCACTACTGCCCATCATGTATTTCATGCAGAAAAACGAGTGCAAGCCGAAAAAGAATATCATCGTCGGCGTGACCCTGCCCTACGAGGCTCAGGGGGATGCGGAAGTGCTTGCCCTGCTGGAGCGGTACGGGAAGGAACTGAAGCGGATGTGCTGGGTGATGCTGGCGGCGGTGGTCCCCGGCCTGTTTGTCAGGAGTCTCGGCCTGCTCATGACGTACTATGTGATTTGGGCGGTCGCAATAGGCGCCGTGTTCGCGGTCCCGTATATCCGGTGCAACAAGGCCCTGCGGCGGCTCAAGGAGGCCCGGGGGTGGCGGCGGACGGAGGATGTGCCCCAGGTGGTCGCGGACCTGAAGACTGCGGCGGAGGAGATGCGGTGGCTCTCCCCCTGGTGGTTCCTGCCGCCGTTTCTGATCGCTCTTGTGCCCCTGGCCTTTGCGCGGGAGGTCTGGTGGGCGTGGACGACATGCGCGGCACTGGTTCCGGTGTTTTACCTCTGCTACCGGCGTCTGTACCGGAACCGGACGGAGGTGGTGGACGCCGACAGCCAGCGGACCATGGCCCTCACCCGCATCCGGCGGTACAACTGGGGCAAGGTCTGGCTGGTGACGGCCTGGTCCACAGGGCTGTTCAATCTGCTCCTGTGGCTGACGCTGGACCATGTGTGGCTGTGCATGGGCGTGTGCCTGCTGTTCGGCGCGGTGACCGTCGTGGAGGCGGTGGGCATCGAGTTCCGGGTCCGGCGTTTGCAGGAGAAGCTGACGGCGGACAGCGGGCAGGGGTACTACGTGGACGAGGACGACCGCTGGATCTGGGGAATGTTTTACTACGATCCCAATGATGCCCGCCTGATGGTCAACGCCCGGGTGGGCGTAGGGACCACCGCCAATCTGGCCCGGCGGCCCGCCCAGGTCATCATGGCGCTGGTACTGGTGCTGCTGCTGGCGTGCCCGCTGATGGGGGTATGGATTATGGGCATGGAGCGGGCCCCGGTGGAGCTGGCGGTGACGGAGACGGAGCTGGTGGGCTCCCACTACGGCGGGGAGTGGCGCGTGGCGCTGGAGGATATTGGGTCGATGGAGGTGCTGGAAGAGCGGCCTCCGCTCCGCCGGGTGGCCAGTACGGGCATGGATAGCGCCCTCACCGGGCAGTTCAACGCGGACGGCTGGGGCCGGGTGACCTGCTGCATCGATCCCCGGACGGGGCCGTGGCTGCTGGTGACGGCGGAGGACGGGACGCTGTATCTCTTCGGAGCCAGCGAGGAGGGCGCGGCGGCGGAGATCGCGGAGGCCATCACCGGCGGACCGGCGGAAGCAGGCCAATGATCCCCAAGACCATAAGGACGATAAAGGCCGCAAGTCCCACAAAAAATTCAGGATCGATCACCATGATCCGAACGGCCAACACGCCGGAAAGGATCTGCAAAATGTCAGCCGCCATTGCGCAGCGCTTCCACCCCAGGATACCCAGAAAGAGCAGAAACGCTTCCGCCGCCAGCAGGGCGAGGCAGGGGAGCATGAAAAACAGCACCAGCAGGGACCCGAAGCCCGCGAAGGACCTGTATCTCCAGGCGTCATAGATGACGGCCAGGACCCCGGCGGCCACAAGGCAGGTCAGGGTCAGATGCACCCAAAGAAAGCGGTTTTTCTCCGGCTTTCCGGACGGAGGCGTTTTTGGATCGTGGTCGAATGGCTCCATAGAGGACCCTCCCATCGAGTGACTACTGCCGGTATCATATCATATTTTCGCGAAAAAGGAAACCGCCCCGCAGAGATGCCAATGGGCCTTGGACAAAACAGTCCAAGGCCCATTGGCTGTGACGGGCTATTCCTTGGGGGGATGGCAGTATGGGGCGTTGGCGCATCCCTTACAGCCGCAGCTGCACCCGCTATGGCCGGACCGCCTCTCCCTGACCATCCCGGCGATGATGGCGGCAGCGATCAAAACCAGAAGCAGCGTTATCACAATGTAACCCCAGTGGGAAGCGATGTACGTGAGCATGGGGGACCCTCCTTATGCTAATTTTGACGCGAAGTCTATTTTTGTTACCTGCGGACTGCCTGACGGCGTGCGAAAAGTTGGGAATCACAGTAATTTGCGGTTTGAGCTTAATGCCAGAGCAAGAAAACATATTACGCATTTGCCGGGGAGCGGCTGCTCAAGGAAACGTCCCTTCCATTTTCCCGGCAGGGACGGAACAGCAGATACAGCAGCCCTGCCAGCAGGGCAAAGGCGATAACGGTAAATATCCCGAAGGGCGCTTCCCCAGTGATGAGGCCGCCCAGCTGGTAGACGATCATGGAGGCGGCATAGGCGAAGCCGCACATATAGGCGATGGCCCCGGCGGTCCACCTGGCGCTGTTCATCTCCCGCCGGATGGCCCCCATGGCCGCGAAGCAGGGCGCGCACAGCAGATTGAAGATCATGAAGCTGTAAGCGGTGACAGCTGTGAAATCAGCGGAGATCAGGGCGTAGAGCGGGCTGGCGTCCTCAATGAGGTCCGCGTCACCGGCGTAGTGATAGAGCTGTCCGAAGGCGGCCAGGACATTCTCCTTGGCGATGAGCCCGGTGAAGGTACCAACTGCGGCCTTCCAGGCCATATCTCCCTTCCAGCCCAGCGGGTAGAATATCCACGCTACGGCCCTTCCGGCAGAGGCCAGGATAGAGTCGTTGTTGTCCTCCACGGGGCCGAAGGAGCCGCCGGCGAAGCCGTAGCTCTGGAGGAACCACAATACAATGGTAGACAGCAGGATCACCGTTCCCGCCCGCCTGATGAAGCTCCACCCCCGCTCCCAGGCGCCCCGCAGCACGTTGCCGGGGCTGGGAGCATGGTAGGCAGGCAGCTCCATCACGAAGGGGGCGGGCTCCCCGGCAAATATCCGGCACTTTTTGAGCAGGATGCCGGAGAGGACCACCGCCGCCGCGCCGGTAAAGTAGGCGCTGAGCGATACCAGCCAGCTGCCGCCGAACAGCGCTCCGGCAAAGAGGCCGATGATGGGCATTTTTGCCCCGCAGGGCATAAAGCCGGTGGTCATAACGGTCATCCTCCGGTCCCGGTCCTGTTCGATGGTCCGGGAAGCCATGATCCCCGGCACGCCGCAGCCGGTGGCCACCAGCATGGGGATAAAGCTCTTGCCGCTAAGGCCGAAGCGCCGGAAGAGCCGGTCCATGATGAAGGCGATCCGGGCCATATACCCCACATCCTCCAGAATGCACAGCAGCAGGAACAGGACCAGCAGCTGAGGCACGAACCCCAGCACCGCCCCTACACCGGCTACGATGCCGTTCTGAATGAGGCCGTACAGCCAGCTCTCCTCCGCCACGCCAACGCCGGTAAGGACGGCATCGAACAGGCCGGGGACCCACTCGCCGAACAGCACATCATTGGCCCAATCGGTGGCGGCGGTGCCGATGGAGATGGTCCAGCCGCCCATGGCAACGGCGTATACCAGCGCCATGACCGCGACGAAAATGGGCAGGGCCAGGACGCGGTTGGTAACGATCTTGTCGATCTTGTCGGAGACCGTCAGCTGCCCCGCGCACTTGCGCTGGAAGCAGGTGCTGATGACAGAGGTGATCCAGTCGTACCGCCCGGCGGTGATGATGCTCTCCGCGTCGTCGTCCTGCTCCCGCTCACAGGCGGCGATGCCGGTCTCGATGCAGTCAATAATCTCCCGGTCCAGCGCCAGCTGCGCCCGTACCTTTTCGTCCCGCTCAAAGAGCTTGACGGCGTACCAGCGCCGCCGATCCTCCGGAAGGTGGTGCAGGGCCAGCTCCTCAATGCGGTCCAGGGCGCGTTCCACGCCGTCGGTGAAACGGTGGGGCGGGGCGGAGGCTCTCCTGCCCGCCGCCCCGGCGGCCATCCCGGCGGCTTCCATTACTCCGCTGCCCTTGATGGCGGAAATTTCCACCACCTGACAGCCCAGGGACTGACTGAGCTTTTTTGTGTCCAGTCTGTCACCATTCCGGCGGATAACATCCATCATGTTGACCGCCGTTACTACCGGGATGCCCAGCTCCAGGAGCTGCGTGGTCAGGTACAGGTTCCGCTCCAGATTAGTACCATCGATGATGTTCAAAATGACGTCGGGCCGCTCCTGTACCAGATAGTTCCGGGCCGCCACCTCCTCCGGGGTATAGGGGGACAGGGAGTAGATGCCGGGCAGATCGGTGATGGTTACATCCTTCCGGCCCTTCAGTATGCCCTCCTTCTTCTCTACAGTGACGCCGGGCCAGTTGCCCACGTATTGATTGGCGCCCGTCAGGGCGTTAAACAAGGTGGTCTTGCCGGTGTTGGGGTTGCCCGCCAGGGCAATGGTGATGCGCATGGGGTATCTCTCCTCTCATATCATATCTTCTGCTATGAATTAGCGCAAGCTAACTACAGGCGCTAATAAAGGCGGGCACTGCCCGCGCGCGGAGGGTTCAGAAAAGCGGCGCCTGCCGTACCTCCACCAGCTCCGCGTCCGCCTTCCGCAGGCTCAGCTCACAGCCCCGGACAGTGACCTCCAGCGGGTCTCCCAGAGGGGCTGCCTTGCGGATGTGGATATCGACCCCGCGGGTGATGCCCATGTCCATGATGCGACGTCTCACGGCTCCCTCGCCGTGGAGCCTCGTTACCTGGACGGTAGATCCGATTTTTGCGTTTTTCAGGGTTTCCATAGGGTTTCCTCCTTAAATCAAAATTTTTGCGGCCATATCGCGGTTGACCGCCACCCGGGTCCCCTTGACCTCCACAATGACACTGCCCCCGATCTGGGAGATCACCGAGACCATCCCTCCAGCCACAAAGCCCAGACCTTCCAGGAACTGCCGGGTCTCCGGCCTCCCGCCGACCTTTTTGATGCGGGCGTTTGTACCCGCCTGCACGACCGTCAACGGCATCCCGCTGTCGCCTCCCTGTTGTATGATTTCTATTGTTAGCGAAAACTAACTACAGTGCATAGGTTAGCATATGCTAACCTACTTGTCAAGGAAATAACCGGAAATTTTTTGGATTTGCCCAGTATACACAAAGAGGCAGACCTCCTTGATCTGCCTCTTTGTGTATTATTCTGTATTCTCCGGCGGCAGATGGGCCTCGCTCCAGGCCAGCATCTGGTGGAGGATGGGGGCGAAGCTCTCCCCCGTGTCCGTCAGGGTGTACTCCACCCGGGGCGGGATCTCCTGATAGACCTCCCGGTGGAGGAAGCCGTCCCGCTCCAGCTCCCGCAGGGACTTGGTGAGACTGGACTGGGTGACGCCGTCCAGACGCCGTTGCAGCTCCCCGAACCGCTGGACCCGGTAGGCGGTCACGTACCACAGGATCATGATCTTCCACTTGCCGCCCAGAACGCTTTGCAGGCGGCTCATGGGCACGCACCGGGCCAGCATCTCCGGCGTGTTGAATTTGTTCTCCGGCATACCAGCGACCTCCTTTTGTGCGAAAAAATGGACTATTACCAATTAAATTGCGTACTTGCGCCGCCGGTCCGGAAGGTGTACCATCACGGCATCATCTGTCGAGAGGAGAATTCACCATGCACTTTACCGGAACTATCTGGCGGCCGCCCTACGAGTGGGACTCCCTGCTCCTGGAGGTCACCGCCGGATGCACACATCACCGCTGCAAATTCTGCACTCTGTACGACGATCTGCCCTTCTCCTTCCGCATGTCGCCCCTGGAGGATGTCGAGGCCGACCTCCAGGAGGCCCAGCTGTTTCAGACTGGGCCTATGGAGCGGCTGACCCGGCGGATGCAGGGGCTTCCTCAGGCGGAGGGGCCCCGCAGGGCATTCCTGACGGGGGCCAATCCCTTCGTGCTGAAGACGGAACGGCTGGAACGGATCGCGGAGCTGATCCGGACCTATTTTCCTCTGTGCGAAACCATCGGCTGTTTTGCACGGATCACGGACGTCACCGGGAAAACGGATCAGGAGCTGGCCCGTCTGGCCCGGGCGGGTTATGACGGCATCACCATCGGCGTGGAGTCCGGGGACGGGGAGGCTCTGGCCTTTATGGACAAGGGTTACGCTCCGGAGGACATTATCGCTCAGACCCGCCGTCTGGACGGGGCGGGGATCGGCTATCATTTCTTCTACCTGGCGGGTATCGCCGGGGCGGGGAAGGGAGAAGAGTGCGCCGTCCGTTCTGCGGAGGTCTTCAACCGGACACACCCCCGGCGGGTAGGTTCCTCCATGCTGACGGTCTTCCCGGAGTCCCGGTTGTATCAGGAGATACGGGCAGGGAACTGGACAGAGGCCGGAGAAAAGGAAAAGCTGGAGGAGGTCCGCACACTGGTGGAGCGCCTGGAGATCCCGGTGATCTTCGCCGCCTTGGGAGCCTCCAACGCGGTGAACATGGAGGGCCGTCTGCCGGAGGACCGGGCGGGGCTGCTGTCTGCCTTGGACAAAGTGATCGCCCAGTACAGCGAGGCGGACCTGCGGCGCTACCGGGAGGGACTGCCCCACCTGTAACGGCAAGCCCCGCCCGGAAGATTCTCCGGGCGGGGCGGGTCATGTCAGCAGAGCTTCGCGCCTGCGGGGATCTTATCGTCCACCATCAGCAGGTTCAGGCACTCCTCACCCTTTTCTGTATGGACGGCGGAGATCAGCATCCCCTGGCTCTCCTGGCCCATCATCTTCCGGGGAGGCAGGTTCACGATGGCAACCAGAGTCTTGCCGATCAGGTCCTCCGGGGCGTACCATTTGGCGATGCCGGACAGGATCTGCCGGTCCGTGCCGGTGCCGTCGTCCAGGGTGAATTTCAGGAGCTTGTCGGACTTCTTCACCCGCTGGCAGTCCTTCACCTTCACCGCCCGGAAATCGGACTTGCAGAAGGTGTCAAAGTCCACCTTTTCCTCCGTCTGAGGCTCGATCCCGATAGCGGGCAGGGCGGCCTTTTTGGCCTCCTCCTGGATGCGGTCCAGCTCCTCCAGCTCCTTGGCCATATCGATCCGGGGGAACAGGTTCTCACCCTTGTGGACCTCCACCCCGGCGGGCAGGACGCCCCATTGGGCCGCGCTGTCCCAGGTCCGGGCGGCTTCGTCCGCGCCGGTCTGGCCGAAGATTTTCCCGCAGCTCTCCGGCATGAAGGGGGTCAGCAGCACGGTGCATACCCGGACAGTCTCCAGCAGGTTGTACAGCACTGTTGCCAGACGGGTCCCGTTGGCGTCCATATCCTTGGCCAGAGCCCAGGGGGCGTTCTCGTCAATATACTTGTTGGCCCTCTGGATGACCTTGAAGACTTCCTCCAGGGCATTCTGGAACTGGAACTTCTCCATCTGCTCCTCGTACCGGGCGCGGAGGCCGGTGACCAGGGAGATCAGACTCTCGTCCAGCTCAGGGTCCGCCTGCCGGGCCTCAGGCAGCTTCCCGCCAAAATACTTCTCCGCCATGGCGGTGGTGCGGCTGACCAGGTTGCCCAAGTCGTTGGCAAGGTCGGTGTTGATGGTCTGAATGAGCAGCTCGTTGGTAAAGTTTCCGTCGGACCCGAAGGGGAAGGTCCGCAGGACAAAGAAGCGCAGAGCATCCACGCCGTACCGCTCGGAGAGCAGGTAGGGGTCCACCACGTTGCCCTTGGACTTGCTCATCTTGTCGCCGTTGAAGTTCAGCCAGCCGTGGCCGTAGACCTTTTTCGGCAGGGGCAGGTCCATGCTCATGAGGAACGCGGGCCAGTAGATCGCGTGGAAACGGACAATCTCCTTGCCGACAAAGTGAGCGTCTGCGGGCCAGAACCTGTCCAGATCGTTATATTTTTCGCTTTGATAACCCAGCGCGGTCATGTAGTTGAACAGCGCGTCCAGCCACACGTAGACCACGTGGCCCGGGTCGAAGTCCACCGGCACGCCCCAGGTGAAGGAGGTGCGGGAGACGCACAGGTCCTGCAAGCCGCCCTCGCAGTCGATGAAATTGTTGACCATCTCATGCACCCGGCTCCGGGGCTCCAGAAAATCGGTGTTCAAAAGCAGGTCCCGCACCCGGTCCGCATACTTGGATGCCCGGAAGAAATAGGCCTCCTCCTCGGCGTCGATGACCTCCCGGCCGCAGTCGGGGCACTTGCCGTCCACCAGCTGGCTGTCGGTCCAGAAACTCTCACAGGGCTTGCAGTATTTCCCCTTGTAGGAGCCCTTGTAGATGTCGCCGTTTTCGTACATCTTCCGGAAGATCTTCTGGATGGCGGCAACGTGATAATCATCGGTGGTGCGGATGAAGCGGTCATATTGAATGTTCATCAGCTTCCACAGGTCCAGCACCCCGCCGGGGGCGGTGACGATGCTGTCCACGAACTGCTGGGGGGTGACGCCGGCCTCCTTGGCCTTGTCCTCGATCTTCTGGCCGTGCTCGTCGGTGCCGGTGAGGAACATCACGTCATAGCCCTGGAGCCGCTTGCAGCGGGCCATGACGTCTGCGGCCACGGTGGTGTAGGAGTGGCCGATATGGAGCTTCCCCGAGGGGTAGTAGATAGGGGTTGTGATATAGTAATGTTTGTTGTCCATGGGACTGAATCCTCCAGAATTTTGGTTTTGGTATCGCGTCACATTCGTCCGCCCGGTCCGGCCGGACGGCTCCGGAGGACCATCAGCAGGAACGTGACAGAGCGCCGCCCGTCAGCTGTTCCCATTGCATCGCCCCCTTTTTTCATAGTATACCCAATGTACCACAAATCCCCAGCCTTTACAAGTGCCCAGGCTTCCGATTCTCCAAAATTTTGCACTGAGATCCGTCATGCCGCCCCCTTTACGCGCATAGGCTTGCCAGAGAGGGGGTACGGCCATGGAACGGTTGCCGCTATATTGTCAGGATCAGCGCCGGGGGGAGGTCGCCCTGGCCCTCTGGGGGCCCAACGGGGCGCGGACGGAGATCGCCGCGCAGATGGATGATCCCGGGGATGGCCTGTACCGCGCCTTCCTGCTGGGGGAGCGTGGCGAGCTGCCCCTGGGGGTGCTGGCCCCGGAGGATGGACGGCTCACCGTATGCCGGAGGCTGTACAACCGGGACGTGGCGGCGCTGGGGAAGCTCCTGCGGGGGGAGGCCCGGCGGTCTTTCCGGTTTGAGGAGACCGGGCTGTGCTGGCGGGAAACCTGCTGCCCGGCCCAGCTGTTCCATAGCCGGTTTCTCATCGACCGCCTTCGGCCCGCCGGGCGGGGCTGGTGGCGGAGGGAGGGGAGCGTCCTGCTGCTGGCCCTGCCCCTGGAGGAGGGGAAGCCCTTCCCCCTGGAAGCCCTTTTCTGCCTGGGGCGGATACAGCGCGTAGAGGGAAGCCGGTGCGTGGTATATGCTTTCCGGGAGGAGGAACCTGTACTTTGGCGGGAGGGATAAAATTTCTCCGGGCGGCTTTCCTTTGCAGGGAAATTGTGGTATAATGAAAATAATTTATCCCAGCCGGTCCTCTATGCACCGGTTGAGCAGATAACTTTGGTAGTCCTCCAGAAAGAACACCTTTTCCGATACCGGATCGCCGTACCGTTCCGCCAGCTCCCCCAGCGTGACCCCGCGGGCCAGCTCCAGGGCGGGGGTATCCTCCTCCGCGATCCGGCGGATGATCTCCTCCCGGGGGTCCGTTTTCAGGTTGCCGATCTTCCACCCCGCCGTCATGTGGGAGAAGTTGAAATAGACGTCGAAGGTGTTGGCGATGTTCAGCACGATCCGGTCCTCGCTGCGGGGGACTTCATGGGCAGTGCTGTCCCGCAGCCGCTCGCAGCACTGGGCCTCGGTCAGCACCTGGTCATAATCCAGATAATAGGGCCGCAGCTCCTCCGGAATATGGCCCTTCTCGATACGGATAGGGTACAGCTTCCGGTTCTCCCCGTCGCAGCTCCCGGCGTGGACGAAGAATTTGAAGTCTTCCCCGAACGCCCGGCATCGCTTTTCCAGCTCCAGCGTCTTGATGAGTCCCAGCAGCGCGGGGACCTCCGCCTTGTTTTCCTCGTTGAGGAACGCCTGCCACCGGGGGATAATCCCGTGCTGGAGGAGGATCTCCGTGGCCTGCAAAAGCTCCCGGAACGCGCCCTTCCGGCCGGTGTATCTGTCCGTCAGCTCCTCCAGCCCGAAGAAGGTCAGCTGGACCTGTCTGACGCCCACCTCCTTCAAAAATCCCGCATAGTCCGGGTCCCGGACCAGCCGCCAGAAGCTGGCCAGCTCGAACCGCTCCGGCTTCCCGCCCACGCTGAGGGCGTTGTCCCGCTCCCAGCGCGCCCGGTAGCTGTCGCAGAAGTCCGGTTCCCGCAGCCAGCTGTAGAAAACAACGGTCTCGAAATCCGGCCTGAAATAGTCCACCAGCCAGGCGTCTGCGCCGGGCTCCATGACCCGGTTGGGCATATGTCCCAGCCAGCAGTGGCGGCACCGGTTGGGACAGCCGTACAGATCTGTCACCAGATAAAGCGGTTTATGAAGCATAGCAGTTATACCTCCGTTGTTTTATACGCCATTGTACCACAGGGCGCTGACGCCGTCCATATATTTTCGTGTTCCCGCCCCGCAGGGATCGGGAATCACAAGGGTATTTTTGCTATAAGGAATACAAAAGTGAATTGGGAGTTTTGAGGAGGTTATACCATGAACTGCCCTAAATGCGGCAATAAAATGGAGCCGGGAACAGTGTATTCCCCTCGCGGCTACCTGTTTTGGACACCCGAACAGGGAAAATTGAAAAACTTCCAACGGCCAAAAGCCCCCGTTCGTCTACGTCCCATCGGAGACAAAACCAAGTCCGCTTTTTCGCCAAAAACCCTCTCCACGCCTCCCCAGTACTCCGGTACGATTTGCCGGAACTGTGGGACCACATGGTTTTCCTTTGAAAACAAAGAGTAACTATTTATCATAAGTCCTAGTTCTTTTTCGTGATTCCCGCCCCTGTAGGGGAGGGAATCACAAGGGTATCTTTGCTGTAAGGAACACAAAAGCGAGTTGGGAGTATATTTACATCTGAAAAAGGAGGACCCCGCTATGAAATGTCCCTATTGCGGCTACAAGGAGAGCAAGGTGGTGGACAGCCGTCCCGCCGACGAGGGCAGCAGCATCCGCCGCCGCCGGGAATGTTTGGCCTGTGAGCGGCGCTTCACCACCTACGAGACCATGGAGTCCCTGCCCATGGTGGTCATCAAGAAGGACGGCAGCCGCCAGAGCTTTGACCGGAACAAGGTGCTGGGCAGTATGCTCCGGGCCTGTGAGAAGCGAACGGTATCCATGGCGGAGCTGGAGCGGATGACCGACGAGATCGAGCAGAACCTGCAAAACAGCCTGGAACGAGAGATCACCACCGACATGGTTGGGGAGCAGGTCATGGACAAGCTGCGGGAGGTGGACGAGGTAGCCTATGTCCGCTTTGCCTCTGTGTACCGGCAGTTCAAGGATATCCACACCTTCATGGCGGAACTTGCCAAGCTTCTGGAGGAAAAGCCCTGACTTGCCATCGTATTGCGTAGATTTCTATAAAAGTTTCCATTAACCCTGCAACTTTGCCCTCTTTTGTGTGACACTATGGATACCACACAAAGGAGGGCTTTTTATGTCCATCTCAAAGCATGAATTAGCGGCCTTTGCGGCCTGCCTGCAGCGGGAGGAGCGAAGTTCGGGGACCGTCGAAAAATACCGGCGGGATGCCGCCGCGTTTGCCGCCTGGCTGGGATGCTGCGAGCTGACCCGGGAAACCGCCGCCCGGTGGCGGGACCATCTTCTCCGGGAGGGGTACGCTCCGGCAACCATCAACTCCATGCTGTCCGCCGTCAACGCGCTGTTCCGGTTTCTGGGAAGGGAGGATTGTAAAATCAAATTCCTCCGGGTTCAGCGCAAAGCTTTCCGGGAGCAGAGCCGGGAGCTGACGAGGACAGAGTATCAGAAGCTCCTTGATACTGCGGCGGGGCAGGGCCAGGAGCGGCTGAGGCTGCTGATGGAAACCATCTGCGCTACCGGGATTCGGGTTTCGGAGGTGCAGTATATCACCGTGGAAGCAGCCCAGCGGGGCCGGGCCGAAATCCGTTTGAAGGGGAAAATCCGCACCATCCTCCTCCCGGCCAAACTCTGCCGGAAGCTGCTGAAATACGCACGGAAGCAGAAAATCGCCTCCGGAGAGATTTTTCTCACCAGAGGCGGAAAGCCGGTCTCCCGCCGCCAGATCTGGCGGGAGATGAAAATGCTGTGCGAAAAAGCCGGGGTGGAAAGCTCGAAAGTGTTTCCCCACAACCTCCGGCATTTGTTTGCGGCTACGTTCTATAAGGTCTGCCGGGATATCGTGAAGCTGGCAGATGTTTTAGGACACTCCTCCATCAATACTACCCGGATTTATTTGATGACCACTGGTGCGGAACATGCAAGACAGCTGGAAAAGCTGGGGTTGGTGACATAGTTTCGTCATGTTGACAAAATTCTGATTTTGTCGCATTGAGATACATAAATCATCTGAACCCATTATAGCACAACTATTGCATAAGGGAAGATAGTCCGAAAAAAATCAGCGAATTACCGAAAAGCGTATGAAAAACCTGGGACTGCAAGTGTCGTTTTTTTGCAGTCTCTGATTTTCATGCGCTTTTTAGTTCCATTTTTCTTACTGGTTGCTTAAAACGTACAACCTTATGACAAAATCAGAATTTTGTCTACTGCCGGTGAGCAAAGAGATGCCCTCTCAGTCAGCCTGCGGCTGACAGCTCCCCTCCCCCCACGGGGGGAGCCAAGAGGATGGTGCTGCTTTGGAAAGCGCTTCTTCGCCCGCACAATCCACTGGATGATTTCGCTGTCACCCTTGAGGGGGAGGACGGCGAGATGGTCATGGACACCGGCGCACGTCTGACTGCGTTTTACGGCAGGCTGGAAGCCGCCCTTCTGGACGAAGCGGCATAATTTCCCACAGAAAGCTCCAAAAGGCCCCCGGGGAAACCCCGGGGGCCAAATTTATACTCTTGACGGAAAATT
>OFFP01001431.1_pt1 | contig 16216 bp, 17 predicted proteins | sample 1521431 | NCBI WGS metagenome assembly OFFP01 (sample SAMEA3504104, study PRJEB24116) | mouse gut metagenome | biome: mouse gut; feature: mouse-associated habitat; material: faeces | place: Denmark | collected 2011
ATCCATACCAGAAGCATATCTTGGCAATGTTCTTCTGATTCTTTCTGTTGCTGCAGCGGTATCAATACGTGTCCCTTTGGGTAAAGGCAACACAACGTTCCTTCCTTTTGGAATAAATGAAGACCCATTTGGTAAAGTGATTAACTCCTCATAGGTCCTTCCTGGCTGATCATTGACCATTGCAACTTGTGCTTTAGGCAGCCCCGAAGTTCCTTTAGCAAATCCCAAAAAGTTTCCTACTACCTTTAATGTTTTTGTAATAACATCTGGTAACTCCCAAAAACCACCAACTTCTCTTGAGGCGCTACTTGCTGGCCCTGAAGCATTATCAATCGCTTCCAATGTTTTAGCAGCAGGATTGTTTCGTTTGAAGTCGTTCAATGCTCCTTCCCCAGTTGATGCAGCTTGTTGTACATTATAAGAATCACCTAATAATTGTTTTAGTGCAGGATTATTTCGATCATACTCATTTAGTTTGATTTCTCCTGAATTTAATTTATTGATGATGTCTGCGTTATCTCCTAGCATCTGTTTCAAATTATCAGGCAACGCACACCATGCGTTATACATACCTTCAGAAGAAAATACTTTATTTAGTAAATCCTGATTATTCGCCAACATCGTCTTTTGATTTACTGGTAGAGTATTCCATTGATTTAATGTTGTTTCAGAACCTGCAATCTTTACCAAGAAATCTTGATTATTTGCTAATAATTTTTTGTCTTCGGTAGAAAGACTGTTCCAACGATTAATCTTCGCTTCACTATCTAACAATTTCCACACAGCATCTGCATTATCTACCCCTAAAACTTTCCGATCTGCGGCATACAAATTCCATGCATTTAATTGTTGAATCGTATCAAAGAACTTCAGCTTTGCTTCATCGTTTTTAACAATTAATTTTTTATCTTCTACACTCAAACTTTGCCATTTGCCAGCTTCACCAATCGCAATAGCAACTTCTTCACGTGCGTTTGTTTTCAAATTTGCATTCTTCAACATAAATTTCATGTTGTTCCAGCCATCTTCCGTTTTAACAGTTTCCTTTAAAACATCTGATAGGTTTGTTTTCACTTCGCCTGTTTTGGAATCAAACACAAGACCATTCCACTGTTCATTTGCCCGAATCATATCATTCGACATATTTTTTGTAGCATCTGCCAAGAGATCACTCTTTTGTGCAGCTTCTGATGTGCTAGAAGACATGTTTTTAACCACTTCATCATAATCAATGCCAAATTGTTTAAAAGTATATCTTAAATCTTCTGGCTTTTCTCCCATTTTTGCCCATGAACGAATCATTTCTTCCGCATACTGTTGTTGCACAGCCATATTCGTACTTTTTAATCGTTTCATTTCAGAATTATACTCATCTTCACTTATTAAGCCTTGTTGATGCGCCTCTTTAATTGTGGCTACTTGTTCTTTATATTGATTTTGTGTTTCTCGCAACGCATTTGTCATGCTACCAAAATAATTTTCAACTTGACTTTTACTCATTTTAGCAAGATCGCCATTCATTCCTGCAATAATTGATTTCTTATCTTTGGCGGAAATATCTAATAGATTTAATTCTGCTTGAATCATAGACTGGCGATTATTCAACACAATTTGCTTTTCTTCATCAGTAAATTTTGTAACATCATTATTATGTCGTTCATAGATCGTTGCTACTTGTTTTGCCATATCTCCAGTAGTTGCTACTAACTCTTGATTCGATTCCTTTTGTTTGGCTAAATTCTCTTTTGCTGCTTTTTGTAAATGGGTAGGTAGTTTCTTGATTGTCTCTTCCATCTCTTTATCGACATTTTGAGCAGTTTCAGCAATCGTTTGCTGCATTCCTTCAAACGATTCAGATACTTTCTTAGCACTACCATCCACACCTGATTCAAATTCTTTCATCGCATTGATACTATCATCAGAAAATGTTTTAAATTTCGTCAACGATTTGTCTGCTTCTTCCCCAATATCAGAACCCCATTGTTTTACTCTCTGAGAAGAATTCCAAGCTTCTTCACCAAACGTTTTCCATGCAACAGCTCCGATTGCTAAAAGACCACCTGCACCGACAATTAATGGTAGCGTACCTGCTAAACCTCCAGCACCTAATGCACCTGTCATCGCTCCAACTCCAGAAGCTCCAGCCGCAGTATTCGCTGCTCCTCCGAATAGTCCTAATCCTTTTGTACCATTACTTAATAACGGTAAGCCTAATCGTAATGCACCGCCTATAGAAGAAATACCTTGAGTGACTTTACCAATAGCAGAAACTGTCGGTCCTGCAACCGCAACAAATCCCCCAATTTTTAAAATTCGTTGGATATCTTCATCACTCATAGAAGCTAATGTATCTGAGAAGGTTTTAACTGCTTGTTCGATTTCAGGCATGTGTTTTTCTGCTAAATCTAGTAGTGTTTCTCCTAATGGTAGTAAAGCTGTTTGAGCTTCTCTGAATAATGATTTTGCATGTGCACCAAAAGTTTCATTCTGTTGTTCCTTTACTTTTTCCATAGTTCCAGAGACATCATCGTAAGTATGATTCACATCATTTAAGGATTCGATAATTTTCATAGCATTATCTTCACCTAATGCAGACCAGACAGTTGATGCCAATGTAAGTTTTTCTTGTTGATTTTTTGTGTTTTCTAAATCATGAACAACCGATTGAAATACATCTTGGGCAGTCTTTTTCCCTTCCTTGAATTCATGAAAAATACTTTGTGTTCCCTCGGAAAAACGACTTAAATTATCTTCGATGCGACCATCATTTAAAGAAATAGTAAACTCTTTAACAAAATCATTTACCTTGTCTAAATTATAAGCACCCGATTTTAATCCATTTTCTAACACCGAGAACATATCTTTTGCGCTAAAACCTGCTTGAGACCACAATTGACCATATTCAGCCAAGTTATCGCCTAACTCTCCAGTTTTGTCTAATCCTGACTGTACCCCAGCAACATATAGATCCATCGCATCATCTGCACTCATACCAAAATTGACCATGAGTGAATTGACACCACGCAAAGACTCGTTCATATCTTGCCCTAGTGTATCGCGAAGAACCAACGCATTTTCAGTTACCTTCACGATTTGATCATCTGGAATATTAGAAAGCTGTTGTTTCACCTGAACAATTGAATCCGCAACATCTTCCATATTCTCTCCAAAACCATCAGAATAGATTTTTTCCAAAGCTGTTTTTGTTACACTACTTTGTTTCTCAGTTAAGCCAAGGGAACTAACAATTCTTGCATTTGCACTTTCAAAATCACTAGCCATTTTTACAGAAGCTGTTGTAAGTCCTACAAGTGGAACTGTTAGTCCTGCTGTTAAAGCTGTACCTATAGTAGAAAGTTTTTCACCCTTTGTTCCTAACTTCTCCCAAGCTTCCGCATTCTGATCTAATCGTTTTTCTACACGATCAAATGCTTCGTCGGCCGTGGACCCATACATTCTCATTTCCTGTTTAGCCATTTTCAGCGTACGACTCATTTTGACACCCATTGTATCTCTAAGTTCCAACGCTCGCTTGGTTGCAGTTTCTATACTTTCAGAATCCAGATCTCCTAATGCACGTTTTGTTTGCATTAAGCCACGAACAACATCGTTGACAGACTTTCTAAAGCCTTCTTTATAAATATTTTGTGCAGACTTTGTTAATTCCTTTGTTTCTGCTTCTGTAGTTTTTAAGCCTTTTTGAATCTTCTTTGCAGCAATATCCCATGCATTAGAAACTTGCTTAGATGCTTGCGCAAATTGTTTTTCTACCTCATTTGCAACAGATTTTCCTTGTTTCTTTACCTGTTCCATCCCTTGCTTAAATGCTTTCTGATCTGCAACAACTGGTGCTTTTAACGTCGCTAGTTCAATGTAACCTGCCATTAGAACTCACCTCGATTCTGATATTCTTTAATTGCTTTTTCGTCAGCTGCTGTCTGTTTTAATCGCCAGCAAGTCTCTAAAAATTTCCGGCCAGCTTCTGATTGTTTCAGTGTAAAAATCCAAGACTCTTTTAAATACAAACGATATTCACTATATGGAAGATTCATTACCTCTGATAATGGAATGTTGGCATAATCAGATACAGCCTTTAATTCACTAGTAAAACTCAAAAATTCCTGTTCCCATGGTTCCTTAGCAAAATACTTCTCGCTAATCGCTTGAAATACATTAGGATCCTGTGGAACAGGAATTATGAGTTTGGGTCATTTTCAACTTTTTGAGCAAATCCCAATCCAGCCATTAAAATAGCTGTCAATTGAGCACGATTCAATTCGCTGATTTCTTCCTTTGTAAATATTCGTTTTTCTTTATTATTTTGAATAAACTCCAGAACAAGCTCTTGTGCATTTTCTAATGTATTCTCCGTACGATCTACTTTATTTACAAAACGAGTGGAGGGCTGTCGAACATGTAATTCTTTCCCATCTATCCATTTAAAATCAATTGTCTCTTCCATCAAAGCCTGTAAGTCAATCATTTTGATCTCTCCTTATACAAAAAACTGAGGAAAGATAATTCTCTCCCCAGTCTATTTTTATTAAGTGGTTGGTGCCGCAGGAGTAAAGCTTTTCACTACTTTTTCGCTCTCACCTTGTGCAGTAACAGCCGTTACAGCTAAATCATAAGACGTTCCATTTTGTAAACTATTAAATTCGCCTGTCGTTCCAGATGCAGTTCCTGTTTGAACAGTTGCTGCTTCCCAATTTTCCGTTGATTTCTTCAAATACCACTTATATCCTGTCACTTTTTCCTCCGTTGCTTTAGCTGAAGGAGTAATAGTAAATGAAGCCCCACCATTTTTGGCAATAACTGCTAAAGTAGGTAATGTTATTGCTTGTAATGTAACCCCTGTTTCGGTTTCAATTTCTGCCAAAAAGTTCTTGATATATTCGATAGCAGATAATTCCGCATCCACTACAGTTTCTTTCCCACCTTGGAAAGTCATCGTAAAGCCGTTGGTTGCATTTGCGATCATCGTTAACCGGATTTTCTTTCCATCATCTTTGGTGTGTACAAAACGAACTAATACATTTTTCAATGGATTATCAGCACCAAAGGTGATTTTAACAAATCCTTTCGCTTTATCTTCTGTAATCGTTGCATTTGTCAGTAAACCAATCTTTTGCGGATCAAAGGTTAAAATACCAGATTTAAACGTACATTCAGTTTTTGTAATTTTTCGTTTTACAACTTTTCCGTAACTATTCTCTACATCATAAACTGATGGTGTATAAGTAAATTCCGCTCCTCCAGAAGTATGCCCTACATTATTTATATCCGTTTCAATGGCTGCATGTTCTGGTACTTTATCTCCTGTAAATTCGGATAAATATAGCTCGCCTGCTCCTAAAATAATATCGTTTGGGCTTAATTGTTTTTCTCCCATTTAAATTCGCTCCTTTGTTTTCAAAATATAAAATGTTGTTAACTCCCACATCTGGATATCATCACGAAAAGAAAAACCTCCGCCAGATACACCACCTGTAAAAGAAATATCCGGTAAAACAATCGCTTGGTTTTTCTTTTCCGTGCTAAAACACTCCATTAATTTTCGTTTATATCCTTCCGCTGTATCATAGTTTTTATCAATCACTCGTAGTTCAAGCATGTCTTGACCCACGTATCCACCAACAGATGTATTGATAAAATATACAACTGATAGATCATCTACTTTCGTCGTAAATCCAGGATATACTTTATCTGTTAATTCGGGATAATTCTGCTCAATCCAGGATTTTACTTGATATCCTCGTAACATCTATTCGCCCCCCAGAAGTTTACTAATAGTAGCTTGTTCCTGCTCAACAGCATCTTTTAAATATGGATTCGGTTTAGAACCTCGGGTAAATATTTTTTCCCCTGTTTTTGGATTCTCATATATCCACGGTGTTTTGCGCCCATTTCCCTCTATAGCATAAATACCAGTTCCTTGATGGTGATAAGGTGCATATTCCAATGTATTCCCTACATGACCTACGATTTCATCCCCTTGGATTTTTATCCCTAACGATCGGATATCTGCTCGTAAAGCACCTGTTTGTACACCTACTTTTGTTTTGGCAGTATTCGATACCTGATCAAGTGCTAACTCCATATTTCTGATTAGCATTTGCTCGATCTTATCGACTGCAGCATCCACACTTGCTTCAAAGTCACCCATATCAGCCATTTACTAGCACCTCCAAAAATAATTGTGCCAAACGACCTTCATTGTTAACACCTTTAACCGACAATATAAAATCGTCGGTTCTAAGCTGATATTTTGATGCTATAAGTGTTTTATTGGTAGTCAAACCTAAATAGTCATACTTCTTAATACGAGCACCAGAGCTGCCGAATGTTAGCTGATTTTGTGCGCTTTGATCATAGAGGCTGACAATGATCGGTTTTTCTATCTTCACCCAGTTATCCTTTATAGATCCAGAAGGAGATTTGGTTGACTGATTTTCCCACAGCTCAAATGACTGCCGTTTTCTACGAGGATTCATCATCATCCCCCCACGAGCCGATACGACTATTTGAATAAAGAACAGATTGAAGCGTACTAGGTAAATCTTTCAAATAACTTGTAGATACACCTGAATAACTTTCAGAAGCAATTCCTTCCGTTCCTAAACGATTGACTTTCAACACAACAGAAGCTACTATCACTTTCTCAAGCGAATGATTAAGTGTCGTTTGTTGTGTAGCTGCAAATACTTCTTCGGTTACTTCCTCAATAAAGTCATATAATAATTCATCTGATACAGTTGTTTCAGTATCTTGTAAACGTCTTTTTATCTGAGATAAAACTAACTTATCCACATTTTCCACAACCTTTTTTTACGCATTTACGCTGTAGGTGCACCCGCTACAAAGGTAGTTGTCACTCGTTCTCCTGAACCATGTGCATTCACTGCCTCTACCCCAAAAGTGTATTTCACACCATTTTCCATAGAGCTAAAACCACCAGTCAAAGCCGTAACTACCGTACTATTGGCAGATGTCCATTGTTCACTAGCCTTTTTCGTATAAATCTTATAACCCGTAACACCTTCTGCTGAAGCTTTTGCAGATGGTGTAATCACATAATCCATTCCTTTATCTTTAGGTGTAACAGCTACCGTAGGCTTAGACGGAACTCCTGCTGGCAGCACTGTAAATGCATTTACATTAACTTTTTGAGACTCTTTGCCTTCCTGTACACGTGTCACTTGGTAATCACCTTCTGAAACAGCTGTTCCAGCTGCTAAACCGGTAATCCCTACCGGCGAAACACCTTCTGAAATTTTTGAACCATCTGCTTTTTTATATACTCGAAATTGATCTACCATATTATTTTCTCCTCCTAATCTCCTAGTATCCCTTTTACAAAAGTTGTAATTTTTGTTCCAATTAAATCATAGCCATGATTATTGACATGGTATTGGTTCTGCCCTGCAGCCACATTATCAACAAATAGAGCCGAACGAGTAATCTTGTTAATTCCCGATTCGTTATACAAGTCAATATAAGGAATTGCATACAATTTAGCGATTTCTTTTGTTACGTTAATATATGTTTCTGGCATTTGAGTGCCAGAATTTTTCCAAACTTGATAGGGTAATATTATTCCTACTTTTAGCTTAGGAAACCGTGTAACAACATCTTCTATCATGGACTGATAGTTTCCAGCCATTGTTTGTAAATCAAAAGAACCGCCTATTTCTACTACTTGTCCAACAGGTATATTTAAGCTAAAATCATTAACTCCAGCATAAAACGTGACCATTTCATATCCAGTAAAATCGAATGCTTTACTACGTGCTGCAATTTGTGCAGTGGTGTTCCCTGCGATCCCTTGATTTTCTACAGTTCCTCCAAGAGCATTACGTAAATAAGTTTCATACCCTTGCATCACAACTCCCGCCCACTCCTTCAATACGGTACTTGGCATTGCATGACTATCGTAATACGTAATCGAATCACCGAAACAAACCATTTTCTTTCCTACCAACGCTGGTAAACTCACTTTTCTCGACTCCTTTGTTCCTCTTATACGACAAATACTTAATGGACCTGAAAAACCGTTTTCTATCCTCAACTCATTTTTAAATCCCAAAGGAGAAACACCTTCAAAAATCAATGTCTCTCCCTGATAAATTCTAAATTTATCTGCCATATCAATCACCTATTAGGACAATTCAATCATTGCTCCATCAGCTGTAGGAGTGATATTCCCAACTACGGGCACAGGAATTTCAACTGAAGATGGTTCTCCTTTGTTGTCAGAATAAGAAACATATATCGCTGGACGAGCTTTTTCTAATACAATTAAATCGTAGTAGTTTGTTCCTTTAATCGTATCTCGATTTCCATCACGATCTTGAGAGGCAGGAATCAATGTGACATTATTGTACTTTTCAATAGGAGCTGCTATACGCAAAGGTACTAAAATGAAGTTAATATGCTTTGCTTCATCAACTTGTAAACGTTCCTTTGCAATTTTGAGGATTGGAATATCGTTATCCAGCTGTGCGACTTTACGATTGATTCCACTAATATTCACTTCATTTGTAGTAAACGTTTTAGATACTTTGTCATTGTTTTTCAATGCTTTGTAGTATGAACTTGAGGCAAACATCACAAATGGCCCAACTACTTCAGCATCGGTCATATATTCTTCTGCATTATCAAATGCGGATAATGAATTCACCGTTGTAATATCTTCTTTTACCGTTTTCCCTTGATAGCCATCCTCGGATGCTTCAGCAAATGCGGCTTCTAACAAACGTTCAATCGCTGTACGATCTTTTTCTGGCGTAGCAATAAGACGTACATGCTCTTCTAAAACAGTAGAAGGGTCATAAGAACCATTTTCCTCTTGATCTAAAGCATCCAAGTCATATGCCATCCACCGTTCTTTTTCAAGCCTAACGGTTTCTTTCGTTACATCGATTTTATTACGTCCATTATCTTGATTTCGTTTATAATCTGTTGCAGTAAATCCCTTCATCTTGTTCACACGAACTTCTTTTGCACCTACAAAATCTGCTTCAGTAATATCTGCAGCTCCTTCTTTCAGCACTTCCCACACTTGAGATTCTGCCGCAAATTCTTTATCTAATTTCGCTAAATCTTTACTATCTAAAATAACGCCCATATTATTCACTCTCTTTCACTTTTTTATAATTTTCACGTATTTGATCACGCCATGATTTTCCATCGTTTTGAGATTCTTTTGGTTTTAAAGGCGTTTTGTCCTTCATCACTTCATTTACAATTGTCTCACGATAGGCTTGCATGTACTTTGTAAATTTATCAATATTTTCTGCTTGTGTTTTCTCATCAATGGAAACAAGCAATGCAGGAACAAAATCAACAGGTAATTTTTCTTTACTTAAAGAAGAACGAACATCGGCTTCTGCTTTAAAAAGTTTCAATTCTTCTTCCGCCTTTGTTACTTTTTTATTCGCTTCATCTAAGAGTTCCTGTTCTGATAATTTACTTTGGCGATCCTGTTCTTCTTTTTCCTTATATCCTTTCAAAGCTTCTTGTACTTTTGAAAGTTCATCTTCCAATGCCTTTCTACGTGCAGTCTCAGATCCTAAACGCTTTTGAAGCTTTTCGGCCGATTTCTCCTCATTCGTTTCAGTTTCCTTTTCTTGACTATTTTGCATATTTTCTTCCGTTTCTTCATTTGATGCAAAATATTGTAGATGCATTGGCATTTTTAACTTTGTATCTCTCATTTTTAATTCCTCCTTCTCGCATTTAACGTTTTGGGAAACGATTCTCGCATTTTATGTCTTGGGAGACAAAATAAAAAAGCCTAATTTTTAGACTTTATTTCATTTCTAATAATGTTTTAAAGTGTTGCTTTGCTTGTAATAACTCATTTGTATCTCTATCTGTCATTGATTGATGAATAACTGGTACCAACGTACATCGACAATTTGGATGTGCTGGAATATCCGGTAAGTTATCAATTAAATACTCTTTGCCATTTCGCTTACGGCAAATATCGCTAGTTTTATCATCCATTGTGGCAACCCACCGGAGTTTTGTATATCCACTTGACCGGTACGTTTCAATTTGTCCTTGATTCAATGCATGCATATATTCGGTACGAACAAGACGCTGTGTCTGACTACGACCAACTTGCAACCTTGCGTCCATCATGTTGGCGACTTGATAGATGGATTTTCCTTGAATGATTCCACTGGTCAGCTCTGATTTCATACTGGCGATCAGTTGGGCTTTATTCTTCCAAATACGATCTGAATAATTGTCGCCTTTCCAAGGTTGCTTCACCATTTGATCAATAGCAGACTTGTTTAAAACGCCGGTCTGAAGTACGCTGCTTACCGTTTGAGATCCCAACTTAGTCGCATGTCGTAAGGCTGATTTTGTGAAATCATCTTCTTTGGCACCAAGTTCAAGAATGGATTGTTCGATCTGTTTCTCAATTTTCTGTAAATGATTATATCGATAAAAATCTGAAATTAAGGGATTAGGCTTATTGATCTTACTATACGCATGGAACAATTCGGCTTCGATATCCTTCTTTGCTTCTTCATAAACTGTAAGCCACGCTCTGGTTGCTTGTTCATTTTCGTTATAAGCTTGATGAAGTGGATTCTGTAGTCTTCTCTGCCAATAAGTCAGAGTTTTCATCATTGTTCACATCCTCGATGATAGGTGCAGGAATAAATCCTTCCATTCGGCTGCTTTCTTTTTCCTCTGCAATCCGATTTAGTTCTGTTTGTACATCTGGGACAATATCTTCACCTAATTGCGTCAACATTGTCGCTCTAGAAGTTATCCCCATTAACTGTTGAACAAATTGAGCAATTTCCTGAGAATTCTGTGGTAAATTTGCTTTAAAAGTAATACCAATCTCTACAGGATCAAATGACTCTCCATGAGTAGATAAAAAATTACTAATCATTTTTAAACGAGTTAATAAAGCTTTACGCATCCATTTTATTTTCTCAAGTCTTAACTGTTCTAATGCTAATAACTTGTATCTAATGGCAACGCCTGAAGCATTATTCGCAAAATTTTCATCAGACATATCCGGAATAAAAGATAGTTTATGAATATCTGCATCTAGCCGATTTTTTATATTCTCAGAATAGCCATCATTCACATTTTTTATTAGCCAGGATATATCTCCATCTGCTCCTACTTTAAAACCACCGACTTCTTTCGCCTCTTGTATATCCTTTTTTGTTGTGGCCATTAGATTTTTAAAAATCATCATAGCATCGGTATTATCTGTTAAGTCATTCACACTATTTGATACAGATAAATTATAGGCATCAACTTGTGTGATGACTGGCTCAAAGTCTCCAATTCCCCAGCGATTATTTTTTATTTGAATGACTGGACATTGTCCCATTAAGTGAGCTGTTTCTTCCTCTTCCACTTCAAAAGAACCTATCGAAGCTTCCGATTTGTTTTGATTAAAGGAACGATTTGATCGAATATAGGAATACACTTTCCTAGAAGTCTGATCATAACAAGTCATCGTTACTTTAACTTTATTTCCTTTTTGATCTTCCTCATCAAAGATAATCGCATCTGTCACTGATTCTCTTAGTTTCCCATCAGTGATAACCATAACTGTTTGCGGATCCAATGCTTCAAAACAATACTTTCCTTCCTCATCAATCCACTCAATCTCATAGGCTTCTCCAAAAATAGACAAAAACAAAAGTAAATCACTATTAACAGATGACTCACTGTTATGATTAAATATTTCCTTTAACTTTTCATGTTCTTCAATCTTTGAGTAATTAACATTGCCTGTATACCCGGTAGCAATTGTTGAAATATATCTAGGATAACCATGGACAACCTTAGCATCTTTCTTTCCTTTACGATTTTTTCGGTTTAGAATATCATGGTTTCCTTCGTAATAACGCATAAGCTTTTTTAATCGTGGTTTTCGATTCATCACATGACTTTCATATAATTGTCGGGATTCTTTAAACGTCAGCATTCTTTCAACTCCTTATCTAAATCCTAATGTAGAAATGTCGACAGCTTCTATTTGATTTCCTGAATTAATCGTTTCGGCAATGCCAGTAATCGAATCTGGTGCATCATCATGAGCATTTTTTCCTTCACGCTGGTACGTTGTCATAGCTAAACAAAATTCTGGCCAGCGTGTTGCCCAATCCGATGGGTAATACACATTGTTTTCAACCCATGCACTATTAGATAAAATCCGGGATTCCTTATTTGCAGATTGATGGAAATCTTCATAATAAGCAGTATAATATCCTCGCTCTTTTACTAATCTCTCAGAATTACGGCGAAAACCACGACCGCCATTATTTCCTTCAATGCGGACGTGGTTCACTTTATTTCGTATAATCATGTTTGCATGAGCATTTTCGGTGATTTCCATTGGTTCTTTTGTGTATAACACATCTAATAAATACGCTCGATGATCCGCTGTTTCGGCAAAAACAGGAGATGCAAAATAATCGGCACCTTTATCAGCGGTATCGGTGTAATTCCATATTTTGATAATATTTTCAGGTAACGTATCGTACGTAAGGAATTTTTGGTACAATCTTCCTTTTTGATCAATGGGTGTTTGTTGATAGTTAGCTTCTGCAATGTCGATGTTCATTTCTTGTACTACATCTAGGTACTCATCGTAAGTCATAATCTCATCACACAACATTGTCCCATCTTCTTGGATTGCTTTATAACAAATTTGATGAACATTGTTCTTCCGTTTTACTAACATTTTTCCAGCTAAATCATTACTTGACCAACGAGTCATAATCAAAATTTGTTTTCGTGGTCTCTCCATCCTCTGAACAAGCGTATTATTATACCATTCCCAGTGAGCATTCAATACGCGCTCATTGTAGGCTTCCTCAGCGGTTTTTATGATATCATCAACAATAAGAATATTTGCACCAATCCCTGTCGATGTGCCTCCTGGAGAAGTAGCTAAATAGTTCTTTTCTTCTGAACCATCTAAAGACCAAAATCCCTTTGCCGCATCTCCATGTTTAATTTGAACATTTGGAAAAATAGTTTTAAAGTACTCTGATTTAATACCCTCATCTTCAATCAAAATACCGTCTCTTGTCTGCTGGGCAAATAGTGAGGAAAGAATTTGGTTATATGATCCTGTAATGATCTTCATTTTAGGGTTTTGACCAAATACCCATAATACAAATAATCTTGCTGTGAAGGTTTTCCCATGACGTGGCGGCATATTAATTACTAATATTTTTTTATCAATTTTATCTTCATAAAAATCTTGTAAGGTTTGACACAGATCTCTTAAGTATAAGCGGTCTTCTTTATAAAAGTCTGGATAAAGTAATCGACAAAATAACCAGAAGTTTTTTCTTGCTTTACGAATTGCTAATTCTCTTTGAATTAAAACATACTCGATTCGGTCAAGAGTCATTGATTTGTTCATATCGTTTCACCAACTCTTCTAGCTCTTCATCAGACATTTCAGCGTATTGTTTTCTGATATCGAGACCACCTGAGTGTTCAAACTCTTGTTTGTCTCTCCAAATTTCCGGCATACGGTTTTTCAACCAAAAAATAGCAGAAGTTGGGTTCGGAGCTACCTGTTTTGTAACCTTTTTTGTAATTTCCATACCGTTTTCTGTTAGTTCTTCTGTAACTTCGGTATATTCGTAGCCAGTTGCGCTTTTAAAAAGAGCATTTTCCACTTGACGATCGACAACTTCTTTCCCTTTTTTAAGGGCAGAAGAAATGGAAGAAAATTTCTTTTTCCAATCGGTAAATGTTCGTTCGGATACTCCGATATTCTGGGCTATCTGCTTATCAATGAGGCCATCTCGTGCCCATCCTTCGATTTTGATTAACCCTTCCTCGGTTAGCCACTCTGTGTACTTCACCATGACCTCCCCGCCTTTCTTCCCAATAATTTATTAACGTATATACTTCTCTACATTCTCCCGTATATGCTTATCCTCCCAACAACCAATACCACAATAAACAAGCTTACATGAATCAATTTCTTTCGATGTAGCTTCTCTAGTCATTTCAACAATTGAAATGTTCTTCTTTATCTGCACAGACATTACAACACGCACTGAATCAGTTGAGTAGTTTGGCTGTGGATATTTATGTGTTAATGATAAATACCAATAGTTTTTCATTTTTTCTCTCCTAATTATTTTTATATACTTGATTCAGCAAATTACTTCTTGCTATACTATTTATGGGTAGCAACTCCTTTTAATAATAGTTTATTGATTCTAATTAAATGCTTTACCTCAATTTATATAACAATCCGGCGAAAAAGGTTTGCTACCTAGCCACTAGAACCCATAGTCTAGTGGTTTTTTATGCATCAAACAAGACAATTGCATAATGATTTGCTATAATTGTGTAAGGGTAGCGACATACCTTAGAAAATTTCTTGCACATGAAATCCTCTTCAGCAGGTAATGCATCAGTTCTACAGCTTGATTTCATACTAGCTACCTAACCACCTATGATTAATTTCACTGGTGGTTTTTTGTTGTCCAAAGAATATTGATACTAAATCATTACTCACTCTAAAATCAATTATTTTTTTCTTTTCAATTCTTCGAAAGGTATGGTATTTCTTTGTTTGCTCGATTAATTCACATGCCATACCAGGCAAACAATAGATGATATTATTCAAGACTAGACGTTTCTTTGCAATCATGGCTGACACCTCTTTGTAAATTTATGTACTAAAAAGAGGCACTTGCAAACTAGTGCCTCATCGTGAATGTAGCAGAAACATCTATTGACGATTCTTTTATTTAAGTAGCAAAGCTACCTATTGGCGTGACAGGAATCGAACCTGCCTCTTATCTCGCTATATGCTCGTTGCATCCCAGATGCTACACGCCATACCAGAAGGAGCTACCTCCTGCATATGCTTTATAGGGTCAGATACTTACTACACTGGCCTTGTGTTAGCAAGTCCTCCCAATATCGCTGGCAAGGATTTGCACCTTGCATGATATCTACCCTAATTTGGGCTACGCCCCGCACTCTGCTGATATCTTTTGGGAGTACTAACGCGTCTACCTATTCCGCCACAGCGATCAATCACTCACAAACCTGTAGAAAAAAGAGAGAGGAATTACACCTCATTTCTTTATTTTTGAGAACGTCTGATTTGTGAGTGATCATTGCAAACTACATAGCGCTATCTTGACAAGTGCTTTCAGCGTACGTCTACGTGTAAGCTTAATGCCAAGTTTATTGCAATATTTGCTACCTAGACTAAACGAGACAGAAAGAACTGGACTTTCCACATCCTTATTCTTTATTTTTTATAGGTAGCTATAAAAGATAAGGGAAACGGAGCTAAGAAAGGTAATGCATGCCTTACCTCGTTTCCTTATCTTCCGACACTACTATAATAACACCTAAATATTGATTAAAACCGCCATATTTCCGCCAAAAAACCGCCAACTTTTTTACATTTTTTTTAATACAGTTAGATTACACTCTATCACCATAAGGTAATGAGGTAATATAATTATTCATAAATTCCCAATCTGGGATGTATCCTCTTTTAGAATACTTATTAGTAAAATCTATTATTGGTTCTTTTTGCTTACATTTAACAGGTAATTTTATAGTAAAATCTTTTCTGAAATGAGAATTTAGTTCTCTTCCAAATGCTTGATATTTTATTTTAGATTCATTTCTTATTAATGTACTTATAAATAACTTTGTGGCATCCGATAAAGGTTCTTTTTCTATTAAAACTCCTACATTCTGAGCTGTATAAAATGGTTTTTTTTGTATGAAAGAGGATCCTAAATAACTTCCCCCAAGAGCTACCGTAATAGCTCCAGCCGGAAAAGGAGTCTGTCCATCTATTTTATCAATAACACCGAATATACCATTATTATTACTATTTCTAGATATATAATTATATTCAGGTTTTATTGTGCTAGTCTCTCCAATATCTATCCCATTTCCCATAGTTGCCTCAAATAATTCATGCAAATAAAATACTTTCCATATTTTAAAGTTAAAATTTGTAAAATTACTACCTTTATTAGTAGTTGTAATTTTTTTACATCTTAGACTTGAAATTGTTTGATCCATGAAATTCCAATCTGGCTTATTATTTTTTGAACTTGGGAGATATACTTCTATTTTTCTACTATCTCGAACTCTACATTGTCTACCATAGCTCCATCTATAATTTTGATCAAAATTTATTATAGTACATATGAACAAACCT
>OFFP01001432.1_pt1 | contig 16191 bp, 16 predicted proteins | sample 1521431 | NCBI WGS metagenome assembly OFFP01 (sample SAMEA3504104, study PRJEB24116) | mouse gut metagenome | biome: mouse gut; feature: mouse-associated habitat; material: faeces | place: Denmark | collected 2011
CATTTTTCAAACACGCTCTGGGGACTTTGGCGGACGTCCTGTCCGCCAATTCCTGGGTTTTGGCAAAACTGCTAAGAAGCTCTAAGCTCCATCACAAGGAGCATCCACGCCACCCTCTGCCCCATCCTCTCCCTGGCTACGCTTTCTCAGGCTTTTCGCTGCGCAAATGCATGTAAGATGTGGTGAAGGGCTTACAGTATTGTATTAATTTTGATGTAACAGGCGCCTGAATTCTGCAGCAGGACAAACAGAAGAAGGAGGCAATGCGGTGCTGTTATAAAAGGCAGGAGTATATTACTCGAAGATTAATGCAACGCTCTGAGCGTGTTTGAAAAAATATCACACAAATTTACAATTTATGTGATACGATAACGTTGAAAAACAGTTTTATGTGAAAACCAACTGGGATATGCCATGATTTTTTAAACACTTATTGCATTTTTAGTCATATTGATTAACTATATGGAATTTTCAAACACGCTTTAGTATTACAGCGAACTTTACTCTGTATTATATTAGGAACTGTTTTAAACAGATTTCCATCAGGAAATACCTTAGATTCTGTTTTTAAATGTAATCGTTTTGTTCATTGTAGACAGACAAATTTGAAGTGTTTGCTGTAGTGTGAGAGGTTGTGTGCAGGCTTTGTTTTTGTAACGGTTGACTTTTCGGCATGCAGGCTGAAATGTTTCCGCCAGATAGGAGTGTGTAAAAGATGGAAAAGAATAACATATCAATTTGGATTCCGGTTTTATGGTTTGTAAGTGGATGCGGCTGGGGATTTGTACTGGCATCTGATTTTATATACGGAATGACTTCGGCTGTACTGACGACTTTGCATGCGCTTACCACGTTTATGTCTTTTGTTGCGGCAATCGTCAACTATAACCGATACAAGAACCAAAAAACCCAATAAAATAAAAACCAAAAGAAAAAACTACAGCAGGCCACCCCCCCCACAGCCAGGCACATTAAGCCTGAGCGCCTACGTAAATGTTGAGAAAACGGCAGTCAGGCAGAGGGCAGGGTATGCGGACGGGGCATTGTGACGGGATTTAGGGGTTCTTAAGAATCCCGGCACAGCCAGCAATGCCCTGCCATGGATGGCAGGGCAAGTTACAACCGCGCCATGGACGGCGCGTTTGTAACGGTTGCGTCCGCATATAAAATAAAAAAGGCGGGATACTTTAGAACCCCTTAATCACCGGAACACAGTCCCGTCCGCATACCCTGCCCTCTGCCTGACGGAAACCCCTCCACACCCCACACAAAAGGAGCGCCCAATGCAACAATACTCAGTCTTAATGCCCGTATACCACAAAGAGAATGCAGGTTATTTTCGTGCAAGCATTGAAAGCATGCTCGCCCAAAGCGTACCTGCCGATGATTTTGTCATTGTATGCGACGGTCCGTTGACCCCGCAGCTGGATGCGGTGATCCGGGATTTTACCGCGCGGTATCCGGATTTGTTTCAAATTGTACGCCTAAAGAAAAACCGCGGTCTTGGCATTGCGCTGCAGGAAGGCGTATCCGTATGCAGGCATGAACTGATTGCGCGGATGGACAGCGATGATATCAGCGCGCCGGATCGGTGCGAACGGCAGCTTGCCGTGTTTGCGGCGCATCCGTATGCAATTGTAGGCGGAAATGTGGAAGAATTTACGGATTTTGCGCCCGGATGTTTTCGGCCAAAACTTAGAGAAGATCAGGAAACGGAACGCCCGGGGGATTTAGCCAAATCCGCTCCGGTGCGCAGGGTGCCCGAGACGGACGAAAAAATCCGGGCGTTTGCAAAGCGCAGGAATCCGTTTAATCATCCGTCTGTGATGTTTGTAAAATCGGCGGTGCTAAAGGCGGGCGGGTATCAGGACTGCAAAGGGTTTGAGGATTATTATCTGTGGGTGCGGATGCTTGGGCGCGGTATGCAGGGGTATAATATTCAGCGGACGCTTGTGTATATGCGCACCGACGCCGGGATGTATGAGAGGCGCGGGAGCCTTTCTTATGCCTGGAAGGGAGTTTGTGCACGGTGGAAAATATATAAAACGGGGTATTCTGGGTTTTTGGATTTTGCGGTTTCGGCGGGCGGGCAGGTTGTAATGTCTTTGGTTCCCGTTGGGCTGCGCGCTCGTTTTTACGGAAAATTTTTACGGAAATAAAGGTGACGGTATGAAAGAATTAGAAGGGCTGCAGCGCCGTCTGGTGGAGATGCTGCTGCAATTGCGGGAATTTACGGACGAACATGGGCTTACGTTTTTTCTTGTGGGCGGGAGCGCACTCGGCGCATACCGGCACGGGGGATTTATCCCGTGGGACGACGATGTGGATATCGCTATGATGCGCGAGGATTTTGAAAAGCTGGAACGGCTGCTGGAAAAACGGAACAATTCCCTGGGGGATTTGAAATATTCTCCGGTGGAACACCATCTGATCCCGGAGGCGCCGATTGGTTATCTGTACGATAAGCGGTTTGCGAAAAAGGGGTGGCAGAATACGGCGAAAATTGATATCCATCCGATTGACGGCGTTCCGGACGGCTGGTTTTTGCGGAAGGTGCAGATGGTGAGCGCGCTGGTTTACTATTTGTCCGAATACCGGCTTCCGGTGAAAAATAAAGGGAAAAAAATTCGCGCTGTTTCTAAGGTTATTTTGAAGATTACGCCGGATCCGGTGTTTGATTTTTATATGAAGGTGACAAAGCGGATTTTTACATCCTGGAATAAGAAGGAAACAAAGGATATCTGCAGCCTGTTTGGCGTGGCGGGGTATGGGACGGAAGTGATGCCGAGAAGTTATTTGCTGCCGTTAAGGGAAAGCCCGTTTGCGGGCGAGACGTTTTTGGTACCGGGAGATATTCACAGGTATCTGCAGCGGCTTTACGGCGATTATGAAAAGCTGCCGCCCAAAAGGGAGCGGGTTCCGCGGCATGATATTTACCGGATGTACCGGGACAGAGAGTAAAGCGTATGAACAGGTGGATACTGCAGATAAAGAAGTCTGCGAAAAAATTTATTTCCTATACGATTGAAGGCGAGAATAAGGTTTACCGTCTGAAGGGCACGCCTTTTTGCGTTAAGAAGCGCTATACGAAGTATTATCATAAATATTTGGAGCAGCTGCCGGTTGTATCCAATAAAATTGTGTTTGACAATTATATGGGAAAGGGGTACGGCGGCAACTGCAAGTATGTGGCCAAACAGCTGCTTGGGATGGACGGGAACTGGGATCTGGTCTGGACGGTGTTAAGCCCAAATGCGCAGAAGGGGCAGTTTCCGCCCGGTGTGCGGCTGGTGGAATACGGTTCGCCGGAGGCCATGTATGAATATGCGACCGCGCGGTTTTGGGTCTGCAATTACCATTTGGTGCATTATCTGAACAAAGGGCTTTTAAAAAAGCCGGGGCAGTTTTATATCCAGATGTGGCACGGGTCGTTCGGGATTAAAAAAATCGAAAATGACTGCGGGAATTTAACGCAGGACAGGGCGTGGCTAGCTTTGGCGAAGAAAAATGCGAAGGATACGGATGTTTGGATTTCAAACAGCAGCTTTGAAACGGATATTTACCGGCGGGCGTTCTGGGATGTTAGGGATGTGCGGATGTTTGGGCATCCGCGGAATGATATTTTCTTCGGGGCGGGGACGGAACAGGCAAGGGCGCAGGTGGAACGGTTTCTTGGGAAAACGGGATATAAGCTTTTGCTCTATGTGCCGACGTTTCGGGATGACCGGATGAGCTGGGAACAGGGGCTGGATTTTTCGCTGCTGCGGCAGAGCTTAGAAGAGCGGTTTGGGGGCGGCTGGCTGATTTTAATGCGGCTGCATCCCAGGATGAAGGAGTTTACAGAACTTTTGCCCAAGGAGCCGTTTTGCGCCGATGTGACGGAATATCCCGATATCCAGGAGCTCTTGGCGGCGGCGGATGCGGTGGTGACGGATTATTCGAGCGCGGTGTTTGATTTTCTTTTGACGGGGCGGCCGGCCTTTCTCTATGCGCCGGATTATAAGGCGTATGAAACGATGCGGGGGCTTTATTATCCGCTGGAGGAAACGCCGTTTCCGGTGGCGCTTACGAATGCGCAGATGGCAAAACATATTGCATCTTTTGACGAATTGGTATATAAAGAGAAGGTAAGAGATTTTCTGGAAGAAAAAGGCTCTGTGGAAGACGGGAGGGCCGCCTTTCGTGTGGCGGGGCTGATTGTGGATGGAACACTGGGATAGTTATGCGTTTTGATTAGAAAGTAAGGGTAAGGGACAGATGGAACATTTAAAAGCATTTTGGAAACGGAGAGGTTTGTTGTGGGAGTTGGTCAAAAAGGGGGTCAAGCTAAAGTACAGGAAGTCTTACCTGGGAATTTTATGGTCGTTTTTGGAACCGCTTCTGACGACGATTGTGTTGACGGTGGTGTTTGGGACGCTGCTTGGGCGCGGGGACGAGAAGTTTCCGCTGTATGTGCTCTGCGGGAAGCTGTTGTATTCGTTTTATTCGGTTTCCACGAAATCGGCGGCAAAATCCATACGCGCCAATGCGTCGATGATTACAAAGGTCTATGTGCCGAAATACCTGTATCCGCTGTCGAGTATTTTGTATAATTATGTAATTACCAGTATTTCCCTGCTGGTACTGATTCCGTTATGCATATACTGTAAACAGCCGCCGAGCTTGCACATGCTGTATGCGTTTGTGCCGTTTGCGCTGTTGTTTATTTTAACCTACGGAAGCGGTATGATTCTGGCGACGATCAGTGTTTTTTTCCGGGATATGGAATATATCTGGGACGTGCTTATGATGCTTTTGATGTATTGCAGCGCGATTATGTATACGCCGGATCGGATTATGAAAAGCGGGTTTTCCTGGATTTTGAAATACAACCCGCTGTACTGCATTATTATGAATTTCCGTTATGCAATGATGGGCGAGCCGTTGAGTATGGAGTATTTTCTGATGGCCCTGGCATATGGGATCGGGCTGTCTGTACTGGGAACTTATATTTTCTACAAAAAACAGGATGACTTTATTTTGGCAATATAGAAAGGTGTATTATGGGAAAAGAAACATTGATCGTCGAAAACATAGGTATGAAATTCAATATGAGCGAGGAGCGCGTGGACGATCTGCGGGAATATGTGATCCGGCTTTTGACGAGGAGTTTAAAGAAGAATGAGTTTTGGGCTCTAAAGGATGTCAGTTTTACGCTCTGCAAAGGCGACCGCCTGGGGATTTTGGGGTTAAACGGCGCCGGGAAAAGTACGCTGCTTAAGGTGATTGCAGGCGTGTTTAAGCCGACCGAGGGCAGGGTGATCCGAAAAGGGAAGGTTGTGCCGCTGTTAGAGCTTGGCGCGGGGTTTGACAAGCAGTATACGGGCAGGGAAAATATCTTTTTGTATGGATCGATGCTGGGGTACAGCAAAAAGTACCTGGAAGAAAAGTACGACGCGATTGTCAAATTTTCCGGGCTGAAAAAATTCATCAATGTGCCGATTAAGAATTATTCGTCGGGGATGCGTTCCAAACTGGGATTTTCCATTGCGACGATTGCGGAACCGGAAATTCTGATTCTGGACGAGGTATTGTCCGTGGGAGACACCAGATTCCGCAGGAAGAGCGAACGGCGGATTCATCAGATGATGGAAGGCGGGACGACGGTTTTGTTTGTATCCCATTCGATTGAGCAGGTGCAGCGTATCTGCAATAAGGCTATGATTTTGGAACAGGGAAGGATTGTGGCGTTCGGGGGAATAGATGAGGTTTCGAAGATTTATACCCGGATGACGGAAGATGCAGAAGAGGATTAAACCATGGCAATGACGAACTATATTGATGAGAAGAGGATTACGGCGATGGTGACGGCCGTAAAATGGGAACGCATTTTTTTATATATAGATGTAACGCTTACGTATCAGACGCCGGAAGAGAGGAACGGGGAGTTCTGTTTTTATGCGGTGGACGCGATGTATTACGCCCAGGCGAAATTTAAGGTCGTAAGCCGGACGGGCGATACGTTCCGGCTTAAATTAAATATTACGAACAACGGTGAAAACGCCTGTGTGCCTTCCGGTGAGTACCGTCTGATTGTATGCAGGGACGACTGCCAGATGGCGGACTGCGAAACGGATACGGCAATTGTCGGCAGTATGTCGGAATTTTCCAGGAATTTTCTGTATTCTGACCAGTCCCGTTCTTATACGGTGACGTTTTATGTGGAGGAAGACGCGGATACATTGCCGTTTCGGTTTTATATTCTGGCTGCCGGGCAGACGGCCATGGCGTTTCCGGTTAAGACGCATTTGCGGGATAAAGTGCATTTGATCAATGCCGTGAAAAGCACCTGGGGCAGCAGGAAAAATATCCTGCGGACGATGTATTCGTTTTTCCGTTCTCTGTATGCCGGGAAACGCAAAAATACAATTTTGTTTATGTCCGAGCAGAATAAAGCGATTGCTTCGAACTTAAAGGCGGTTTCGGAGCGGATGCGGGAGCGGGGGATGGATAAGGATTACCGTCTTTTGTTCTCCGCGCGTTCGGCAGCTGCAGAGTCGCAGAGTTTAAAAAGCTGGATAGAGTTAATTCAGAAGATGGCGCAGAGCGGCATTATTTTTATTGACGACCATGCGCCGCTTTTAGACTGGCTGAAGCTTGGCGGCGATACAAAGCTAATCCAGCTTTGGCATGCGGGTGCGGGCTTTAAGTCTTCGGGCTACAGCCGTTGGGGGCATATGGGCTGCCCGGGCACGACGTCCTGCCACAGGCAGTATGATTTCGGGATTGCAGGTTCCAAGCATATTGCGCCGTTTTTCTCGGAGGTATGGGGGATTAACGATGAGCAGGTTCTTGCGACCGGGATGCCCAGGATGGATGAATTTCTGCGGGAGGATTACCGTCAGAAAAAAACAGAGGAACTTTATAAAAAATATCCGGTGATCAAGGATAAAAAGGTGATGCTGTTTGCGCCTACTTACCGGGGAAGGGGCAAGCGTTTTGCGCGTTATCCGTACGAACTGATTGATTTTAAGGGATTGTACGAGGCGTGCGGCAGCGAATACGTGGTTTTGTTTAAAATGCATCCGTGGGTATCCTCTAAGGTGCCGGTTCCGAAGCAGTTTCAGGATAAATTTCTGGATGTGGGGAAATATCCGAATATTAATGATTTGTTTTACATTACGGATCTTCTGGTGACGGACTATTCGTCGAATATTTTTGAGTATTCGCTGATGCGCAGGCCGATGATGTTTTTTGCGTACGATAAGATTCAGTATTCTTTTTCACGCGGGTTCCACCGGGATTACGAAGAGTCTGCGCCGGGAAAGGTATGTTATACGTTTGCGGAATTTCTGGATGCGTTTCGCAGGAAGGATTTTGAGTTTGAAAAGGTGGAAGAATATGTAAAGCGCCATTTTGATTTTATTGACAGCGGCGCGTCGGACCGTGTAATTGACTGGCTGGTGCTTGGGAAACTGCCGGAGGATGTCAGGGCGGGCTTAGAGCGTGTGAAAGAGGAAAATGCGCGCCGCCGGGCGCTGGACTTTTTGCCGGAGGGCTGTAAGCGGACCGAACTTGGCGTATTAAAGGAGGGTGAAACGTTGTGAATATAGCGATTATTTTTGCCGGGGGAAGCGGCGTGCGTATGGGCGCCGGGATCCCAAAGCAGTTCCTGGAGATTAACGGGAAGCCGATTATTGTGTATACGCTGCAGTTGTTCCAGTACCATGATATGATTGATAAGATTTATATATCGGTACTGGATCAGTTTATTCCGTATATGGAAGATTTGATTGGGGAATATCATCTTAAGAAGGTGGCGGCGGTGCTTCCGGGCGGGGAGACGGCGCAGGATTCTATTTATAATGCGTTGAAGACGGCGGAGCGTGAGAACCCGACGGATTCGGTTGTACTGATCCATGACGGGGTGCGGCCTTTTGTATCGTATGAGGTAATCCGGGATAATATTTTAAGCGTGAAGCAGTTCGGGAACGGGATTACGTGTACGCCTTGTTTTGAGACGATTCTTATCAGCCAGGACGGGGAAGAGGTGGGGACGGTGCCGTACCGGAAGGAGACGTTTGCGGCGCAGGCGCCGCAGAGTTTTTATTTGAAGGATATTTTAGAAGCGCATGATGCGGTCCGGGCGACGGAATCCCGGTATGAGAATATGGTAGATGCGTGTACGATTATCCGCAGCCAGGGGAAGGAAGCGCATATGGTGATGGGGAACCGGGGGAATATTAAGGTGACTACGCCGGAGGATGTTTATATTTTCCGCGGGCTTTTGCAGTATAAGGAGAATGAACAGGCGTTTGGACTGGGGCTTACGAACCGGATTGAGCCGAGGATGAACCGGGTGCATCGTTGAGGTGTGTTGGCAAAATATACGCCGGCCAGAGGGCAGGGTATGCAGACGGGGCTGTGTTTAGGGAATAAGAGGCTCTATAATATCCCGCGTGGTTTTTGGGTGCGGACGCAACCGCTGCAATCGCGCCGTCCATGGCGCGGTTGCAGCTTGCCCTGCCATCCGTGGCAGGGCATTGCTGGGCGCTGTAGGGGATATTTAAGAGACTCTAATTCCCTGCACAATGCCCCGTCTGCATACCTTGCCCTCTGGCCGGCTGCGGTTTTGGCCGCTGGTGTATTTGTGGATGGGGGAGATGGGATGCTGTGAAGGTATAGAAGCTGCTTTGGATGTTTTTGACGTAGGAGAAGTTTGTTTTGGATAGCATGACGGATTAGGAGGTAGAAGGATGTTGAAGCTGGAGGATCCTGTTTTGGAAGAGGATATGGGCGAGATTGCGCAAAATGAGGAATTGGCGGGGCTGCTGCGGGGGAGTACGGTGTTTGTGACCGGGGCGACGGGGCTTTTGGGGTCTCAGGTGATTTTGGCTCTTTTGGCGATGAATGCGGTGCAGGGGGCCGGGATTCGTGTTGTGGGGATGGCAAGGAGCCGGGATAAGGTGAAGCGGGTGTTTGGCGGTGTGGAGGAGAATGAGGCGCTTTCGTTTTATTTTGGAGAGATTGAGGAGCCGGTTTTGTATGAGGGCGGGGTGGATTTTGTGGTGCACGGCGCAAGCCCTACCAGCTCTAAGTTTTTTGTGACGAATCCGGTGGAGACGATTTTGGCGGCGATCCGGGGGACGAGGCATGTGCTGGAGTTTGCCAGGGACAAAGGGGTGAGGGGGATGGTTTATCTGTCTTCCCTGGAGGTGTATGGGACGCCGGAGAAAGGCAGGGAGTGGATTAAGGAAACGGATTATGGTTATCTGGATCCGCTTTGTGTGCGCAGCAGTTATTCGGAGGGGAAACGGATGGTGGAATGCCTTTGCGTTTCTTTTGCGAAGGAGTATGGAGTGCCGGTGAGGATGGCGCGGCTTTCGCAGACGTTTGGCGCGGGCGTGGATTATGCGGACGGGCGCGTGTTTGCCGAGTTTGCCAGGTGCGCGGTGGAAGGCCGGGATATTGTGCTGCATACGCAGGGGAATACGGTACGCAGTTATTGTTATGCGAAGGATGCGGTCGCCGCAATTTTGTATGTGCTGTTAAAGGGGGAAAGCGGGGAGGCTTATAATGTGACGAATATGGATACCGCGGTTTCCATTTGGGAGATGGCAGAGCTTGTGAGCGGGCTGTATCCGGATAAGCCGGTTGCTGTCCGGGTGGAAATTCCGGAGGATGTGGCGTCGTTTGGGTATAACCCGGAAATGGTGATAAGGCTTGACAGCACGAAGCTTCAGGGGCTGGGGTGGAAGGCTACTGTGGGGCTTAATGAGATGTTTCGCCGTATGATTGAAAGCGGGTTTTTGAACAGGAGAGGATAAGGGATGAAGAAAGTTATTACGTACGGGACATTTGATTTGCTGCATTACGGGCATATTAATCTTCTCAGGAGGGCAAAGGAACTGGGGGATTATTTGATTGTCGTTGTGAGTACGGATGAGTTTAACTGGGAACAGAAGAGGAAGAAGTGCTATTTTACGTATGAGGAACGCAAGAAGATGGTGGAGTCGATCCGGTATGTGGATCTGGTGATTCCGGAGACGTGCTGGGAACAGAAGGTTTCGGATGTGAAGGAGTTCCGGGTGGATACGTTTGTGATGGGGGACGACTGGGAAGGGAAGTTTGATTTTTTGAAGGAACACTGCGAGGTGGTGTACCTGCCGCGGACGCCGGAAATTTCTACGACGCAGATTAAGACGAATCTGGGGAAGGCGTGAGGGCGGAGGTTTGATCGGGCAGTTTGGGGGATGAAAGAGAGAGCAGGGGAAGAGGCGTGAAGTTTTTATTACAGTTTGTTATATGAAATATTATCTTTTTTGGATAAAAGGCATTTTATGAGAATAGAAGAAACTGACAAAAAAATAAATGACGCTGTAATGACGGCATAAACCATCATACCCGGGCCTTACCTGTATGTTCAGGCAAGACCCGGGTAAAATAATGGGAGGGAATAGTGAAGACGCAGGACAAACTGTTAAGGCTTCTGAGAAATTTAACGGTAATTTTATTGTAAATAAGGGCTTTTTTTTGTATAATTGAAACATAACAAAAGTAATCCGTATCCAGCTTTCCGCAGAATTGAAATGAACGAGGTGTTAAAATGGAGCAGCATATACCAAAGCGAAAAATAAAAGACAGCGTATTTACGAATTTATTCCAGGATAAAAAGTACCTGCTCAAACTGTACCAGGCTCTGCACCCGGAAGACTTGGAAGTAACGGAAGATGAAATTGCGGACGTGACGATGAAGCATGTTCTGGTGGATGCGGACTATAACGACCTGGGCTTTTCTGTGGGGAGCCGGTTAATGGTATTGGTGGAAAGCCAGTCGGTATGGAGCCCGAATATCGTAATCCGCGGGCTGATGTACCTGATACAGACGTATCACGATTATTTCAAACGCACCAGCCAAAACCTGTATGGGAGCGGGAAAGTGAATATGCCAAAGCCGGAACTGTATGTGATATATACGGGGGACAGAAAAAGTATACCGGAAACCCTGCGGCTGTCAGAAGAATTTTTCTCCGGGGAAAAGACAGCCGTTGACGCGGAGATAAAGGTGCTGGGTCAGGAAGATGGGAAAGACATCATCAGCCAGTATATATTTTTCTGCAGGGTATATGACGGGCAGAGAAAACGGTATGGAAAAACAAAGAAAGCGGTAACGGAAACCATCCGTATCTGCAAAAACAAAAATGTGCTAAAAGATTTTTTGGAAAGCAGGGAACAGGAGGTCGTGGACATTATGATGACATTATTTGATGACGAGCAGATTTTAAAGGCATATGCAAAGGATATTGAAGAGAATGCTGCTTACAGGGAAGCAAGAGAAACGGCAGCAAGAATGATGAAAGACGGGGAAATGCCGATTGAGAAAATTGCACGGTATGTGCCGGCCTTGACAATGGAAGAACTAAAAAAACTGGAAGCCGAGATTATGCAAACGGTATAGGCAGGGGGTTGCATCTTTTCAAAAAGTATGTTATGCTGTCTGGCAGAGCACGGCAGATATTATACAAAAATGAGTTCTGGCCGCTGCTTTGGAACATGAAACATTAAAAAATCGGGAGAGGTGAAAGAATGAAGAAATAATCTGCTTTTGAAACATGGAACAGTTGTACGCAGCGGCATATGGCAGTTTGCTGCGGTTCATGTTGCCAAAAGTAGGTTATGTTTTCATACCCTCTCTTTTTTGTGTCCGTAAAGGCGGCATTTGTGCGGGGATATGGATTACTTTTGGCATCGCAAAATATATTGTGATCGGAGGTATGTATATGTCGCAAATTCGTGTTGCGGATCTTACATTTTGTTATGAGGGAAGTTTTGATCCGGTTTTTGAAAAAGTATCTTTTTCCATAGATTCTGACTGGAAGTTAGGCTTTATCGGAAGGAACGGAAAAGGGAAAACTACGTTTTTAAACCTGCTGCTTGGAAAGTACGCATACACCGGAAGCATTTCTTCCCCGCTTTTATTTGATTATTTCCCTTATCCGGTGACGGATAGCCAATTGGACAGATGCGTATCGGAGTTTTTGGAAGACATAAAACCGGGCTGTGAAGAATGGAGGGTGATTTGCGAGCTTGCAAAGATGGACGCTTCCGCCGAACTGTTATACCGCCCGTTTGGCTGTTTGAGCCATGGGGAACGAACAAAAGCGCTGCTTGCGGTTTTGTTTTCCGGAGAGCATGATTTTTTACTGATAGACGAACCGACCAACCACCTGGATCAGGAGTCGAGGGAAGTTGTAAAGCAGTATTTAAACGGGAAAAAAAGATTTATTCTGGTATCCCATGACAGGGATTTGCTGGATGCCTGCATCGATCATGTTCTGGTTTTAAACCGCAAGTCCATTGAAGTCCAGAAGGGCAACTTTTCCAGCTTTATGGAAAATAAAGCGCGCAGGGATCATTTTGCGGAGATGGAAAATGAAAAACATATGCGTGAAATCGCATCCCTGAAAAAAGCGGCGGAACGAAACGGCAGATGGGCGCAGAAAAGCGAAGACAGCAAAATAGGGAGAGATCCGATTAAGGATCATGACCGCTCAAACGGCACAAGGCCATATATCGGGGCTAAAACAAAAAAGATGGAAAAGCGCGCCAAACATTTTGAAAAACGGATGGAGCGGGAAATAAAAGCAAAGGAAGGGCTGCTTTCGGATATTGAGACGGCCGTGCCGCTGAAATTAAACGTGCTGGAATATCACAAGGATCGACTGGTTTATGGAAAAGGATTGACGGTTGGGTATAACGGCGCTAAAGAAGCCGTACTGCAGGATATTTCATTTGAACTAACGCGCGGGGAACGGGTCTTTCTGCACGGTCAGAACGGATGCGGCAAGTCTACGCTAATTAAGGCTCTGTTAGCGGCAGCCAATATGCAAAAGGAAGGGCAGGCCGAAATATGGTCGGGCGAACTGTGGATGGGCGCCGGGCTGCGGATTTCTTATGTCAGCCAGGACACCACGCGCCTGCGCGGGAATATCCGGGAGTTTTGCAGCGGGAGGGGACTGGATGAGAGTTTGTTCTGTGCGCTGCTAAGGAAGCTGGATTTGGACCGGGTACAGTTTGCAAAGAATATGGAAGATTTTTCGGAAGGGCAGAAGAAAAAAGTACTGATTGCGGAAAGTCTTATGACGCCCGCCCATTTATATATCTGGGATGAGCCGTTAAACTATATAGACGTATTTTCCCGTATGCAGATAGAGGAACTTTTACTGGAATACCGACCGACAATGGTTTTAGTCGATCATGACGTAAGGTTCCGTCAGAAAATCGCAACGCGTTTAATCGAATTTTAAGCGGAATGTTTTTGTACTAACGCTAAAGCCCCAAACCCCGTAATAAGTTCCAAATCAATGCCAAACTCTTTGAAATAACCTTCTTCGATGGCCACATACATCGGGGCGTAAAAAATGGAATGGGCCACTTCGTTTAAGACGACTTTTTCTCCGGAGACGCCTTTGCCTGTGCGGGTATCTTTGCCCGCGCAGCCGGATAGGGCCAGGATGGGAAGCGGCAGGATTAAGAGCAGAGAAAGCAGGCTCTTTTTGAAATGAAATTGAACTGACAATGAAATGTCCTCCCTGAATGAAAGAATGATATAGTGTATTCTATGATCAAATCAGGAAAAGGTGCATTGGAACAAAAGGACGAATGGGGTATGTTTCAGGAATTGACAGAGGGAGGAAGAAACGGTATTATGAAAAAAGGCGACAAAGCGGCAATTGTATGCTGCTCAAATGCATTGCCGCATTCTTTCGCGGGCAGGCTTAAGGAACTGGAATGTTTTTTGGAGGAAATGGGATTGCGCCCGGTTCGCAGCAACTGTATCTTTGAAAAGAAATCTGTTTTTGACATAAGCGTAAAAGAGCGCGCCCAAAGCCTAATGCAGTGTTATGAAGATGAAGACATTCGTGCAATCTTCGATTTGTCCGGCGGAGACATTGCAAATGAAATTCTGCCATTACTGGATTACGGCAAAATTGCTGGCAGCGATAAGCTGTTTTGGGGATACAGCGACCTGACAACTGTGATAAACGCCATATATGCAAAAACCGGCAGGCCGTCCGTTTTGTACCAGATACGGCATCTTATCGGTACGGGCATGGAGCGGCGGCGGGAAGATTTTTATCATACGGTACTTGAGGGCAGGGGAGATTTATTTTCTGTTCCGTACGAATGGGTGAGGAAAGGGCCGGTACAAGGAGTCGTAGTCGGAGGAAATATCCGTTGCCTGCTTAAGTTGGCGGGCACGGAATACTGGCCTGATATGCATGGTAAAATTCTACTGCTTGAAAGTTTCCACGGCAAAGCGGCTCAGATAAGGGCGTATTTTAGCCAGTTAAACCAAATGGGCGTATTCGGGCAGGTAAACGGGATCTTGCTTGGTACGTTTACCGAGTTGGAAGAAACCGGAGATGTTTCTTTTGTCCCGGAACTGGCCAGGCGGTATACGGGAGAAACGGCGCCGATTCTTAAAACGAGCCGGATTGGACATGGGATACAGTCCAAAGGAATTGTAATCGGAAGGGAATTTCAGAAAGCAAATTTTTATAATTAAGAAGCGGAAAGGTGGATGTGATTATGGTATCATTTGTAAAAAAAGCTGCAAAAGAGCGGCGAAAAGTAGTGGAATATCTGAAAGGAGGGGCTGGTTTTTTTGGGAAAAGGGCGTTTTGTGCGGCTTTGGCGGTTTGTCTTTTTGGTGTGTGCCTGTCTGGATGTCAAAATAAGGCGGATGCAGGGGAAGCCGATGCGGATACCTCCAGACAGGAAGGGCAGCAGGAATGTTATGCGGATATTGACATGCAGGATTACGGCGTCATTACATTGAAACTGGAGCCCGAGGAAGCGCCGGTTACGACAGAGAATTTTATAAATCTGGCAAAAGATGGGTTTTATGACGGCCTTACATTTCACCGGATTATAGAAGGTTTTATGATGCAGGGAGGCGATCCGGACGGCAACGGAACCGGCGGATCGGAACAGACCATTGAAGGGGAGTTTTCCAACAACGGGCATGATAACAGTCTTTCCCATACAAGAGGAGCCGTGTCGATGGCCAGGTCAAGGGATTATAACAGCGCAAGTTCACAGTTTTTTATTGTTCATGAAGACAGTACGTTTTTAGACGGAGAATATGCGGTTTTTGGTTATGTGACGGAAGGAATGGATATTGTGGATGAGATTTGTACATCTGCGCAGCCAGCAGACGGAGACGGCGCCATACCGCCGGAAGCGCAGCCTGTTATTCGCACGGTTACGATTCGTATGGAATAAAAAGTATATTGTACCAATTTTTTGTAACAGTTTGGCCTTCCGGCTTTACTGTTACAACATAACAACAATTCGGCCTGTATGCTGCCACATCCAAAACAAAGTGGCAGCGTACAAGCCGAAACCCAAACAGTCATATGATAATCTCTTGCTTTTCTACATCTTAAATCGATACCCGACTCCCCAAATCGTCTCTATATACTGGGGATTAGAGGTATCCATTTCAACCTTTTCGCGTATCTTCTTAATATGAACCGTTACTGTCGCAATGTCTCCAATGGATTCCATATCCCAGATTTCGCTGAAGAGTTCATCCTTCGTATACACATGATTTGGATGGCTTGCAAGGAATGTTAACAAATCAAATTCTTTGGTAGTAAATGCCCGCTCTTCTCCATTAACCCACACACGTCTTGCCGTAGTGTCTATCTTCAACCCGCGGATTTCCACGATTTTATTTACTTCCGCCGCACTGCCTATCAGCCGCTCATATCTTGCAAGATGGGCTTTCACCCTGGCCACCAGTTCACTGGGACTGAACGGTTTGGTCATATAATCATCCGCGCCCAAACCTAATCCTCTGATTTTATCTATATCATCTTTCTTGGCAGATACCATAATAATCGGCGTATTCTTATCGTCACGAATCTTCCGGCAAATCTCGAATCCGTCGATTCCTGGAAGCATCAAGTCCAAAATTTCAACGACCACATCCAGATTGCCTCCTGGATTACTGCGAAGATCCACCACCAGTCCATTCAATCCCTGGCTCTCCAAATCCTCTAAAGCCGTCCGATACTGCTCGCTTGTCACCTTATCAAACTCCGTTATACGAATATAACCGATGCCGCCTTCTTTCATCTCATGAGAAACCGTCATAACCTCAATCTTTCTTCGGATTGCCGTAACCACAATTTCCTCCGCAGT
>OFFP01001433.1_pt1 | contig 16183 bp, 18 predicted proteins | sample 1521431 | NCBI WGS metagenome assembly OFFP01 (sample SAMEA3504104, study PRJEB24116) | mouse gut metagenome | biome: mouse gut; feature: mouse-associated habitat; material: faeces | place: Denmark | collected 2011
CGAACCCGCCTCCTCGGCTTGGGAAGCCGATGTACTACCGATGTACTAACCCTGCGTTTCTGGAACGAGGCTATTATAGCAGACTTCTCTCCGGAATGCAAGGCGAAATTTGCCGGAATTGTCATTTGATTTTCCCTCCCCGCATAATCATAGAAGCAGAATCCTGAAAAAACAGGGAAACGCGGAAAAAGGAAGGGATATGGTATGAAAAAGATCATTTCCGGTCTGCTGGCCGGGGCTCTGACGCTGCTCCTGGCGCTGCCGGCCCGGGCGGAATCGCTGGCGGTGGAGGCGGGGGCCTGCCTGCTGATGGAGAAGACCACCGGCGAAGTCCTCTACGCCGTTAACGAGCATCAGCCTCTGGAGCCCGCCAGCGTCACCAAGATCATGACCATCCTGCTGGTGATGGAGGCCATTGACGCCGGTACGCTGTCTTACGACGACATGGTCACCGCCTCGGCCTACGCCTGTTCCATGGGAGGCAGTCAGATCTGGCTGAAGGAAAACGAGCAGATGAGCGTGGAGGAGATGCTCAAGGCCGTCTGCGTGGCCTCCGCCAACGACTGCTCAGTAGCCCTGGCGGAGCATTTGGCGGGCAGCGCCGAGGCCTTTGTGGAAAAAATGAACCAGCGGGCGGGAGAGCTGGGGATGAACGACACCAACTTTCTCAACCCCACCGGCCTCCCCACCCAGGGCCATGTCACCAGCGCCTATGACATCGCCCTCATGAGCCGGGAGCTGATCCTGCGCCACCCGGACATCCGCCGCTTCACAACCATTTGGATGGATACCCTCCGGGGCGGCGAATTCGGCCTGAGCAACACCAACAAGCTCATCCGCTTCTACCAGGGGGCCACGGGCCTGAAAACGGGCAGCACGGACAGCGCCCTCTACTGCCTCTCCGCCACGGCGGAGCGGGACGGCATGGAACTCATCGCCGTCATCCTCAAGTCCCCCACCTCCACCCAGCGCTTCGAGGGAGCCAAGACCCTCCTCAATTACGGCTTCGCCGCCTACTCCCTGGCCCAGGCCCAGCCCCCCGAGCCCCTGACGCCCATCCCGGTGGAGCTGGGGGACGCCCCTGCCGTCACCCCGAAGCTCCAGGGAGACGCCGCCATTCTGGCCCCCAAGGAGAAGGTGAACGCCATGGAAGTCCAGGTGGAGCTGGAGGAAAAGCTGTCTGCTCCGGTGGAGGAGGGGCAGCAGGTGGGCCGCATGGTGGTGACCTCCGGCGGGGAAGTCCTCACCGAGCTGCCCCTGGTAGCGGACCGGGCGGTGGCCCGGCTGACCTACTGGCAGATCCTGGAGCGCTGTCTCCGCAGGGCCTTCCTGGGGGGATAAGCCAGGCCTTGTCTGCTAAGGAAGCTCTGAATATAACATGACCTGAAGAGTCACATCAGCGGCGCCAGAGGCCGCAGGAGCCACCCCATGAGCCTGCGCCCCAGCCGGTCCTTCCGGCAGTCCTCCAGGGTCATCCGCCTGCACTTTGCCAGGGTCTTCTGGAAGTCGGCCTCTATGTCCGCCGCCGCCGGCGTGCGGTACATCAGCGCCGCGCACTCGAAATGGAGGTACAAACTCCGGTAATCCAGATTAATGCTGCCGGTGACGGCGGTATCCCCGTCGCTGACGAAGGTTTTGGCGTGGACGAAACCGGGGCTGTACTCATAAATCTGCACCCCGCCGGCGATCAGCTCCCTGTAATAGCTCCTGGTCACGGCAAAGACCGTCTTCTTGTCCGGCCGCCCCGGGGTAATGATCTTCACATCCACCCCCCTTTTGGCGGCGAAGGTGAGGGCGGTAATCATCTCGTTGTCAATGATGAGGTAGGGGGTCATGATATGGACATACTTCCGGGCCCGGTTGAGGATGTCCATATAGACCATTTCTCCGATGTTCTCGCCGTTGAAGGGGCTGTCTCCGTAGGGGAGTATCCAGCCCGGGGCGTCCGCCGGCCCGGAAGCGCCGAGGTATCCGGTAAAATCCTCCAGCCCCCGCTCCTCCGTGTTCCACATCTGCAAAAACATCAGGGTAAAGGAGCGCACCGCCTCCCCGGTGATCCGGACAGCCACATCCTTCCAGTGCCCGTGGGGATGGGTCCGGTTGATGTACTCGTCGGCCAGATTGATGCCCCCGGTAAAGGCGCACCGGCCGTCCGCCACCAGGATTTTCCGGTGGTCCCGGTTGTTGTAGTGCGTGGAGGCCAGCGGCCGGAGAGGGGCGTACATCCGGCAGCGGATCCCCAGCTCCTCCAGCTGCCTGGGGTACTGGTAGGGCAGCTTATAGAGGGCGCAGGTCCCGTCGTACAGCACCCGGACCTCCACACCCGCGGCGGCCTTCTCCTCCAGGAGCTTGAGGATCCGGCCCCACATGTAGCCCTCGTCAATGATGAAGTATTCCAGGAAGATGAACCTCTCCGCCTTCTCCAGCTCCTCCAGAATGGCCGCGAAGGCCTCCTCCCCGGTGGGATAATAGGACGCGCCGGAATTCCGATAAACCGGAAAGCCCCCGGTGCGCCGGAGGTACCCGGCCAGCCCGGCCAATCCGGGGTCCGCCTCCTCCAGGGCGCTGCGGGCGGCCTCCTGGGGGAGCAGCAGGGGGTTGGTCTGCTCCTCGATCTCCGCCAGCCGGGCCCGGACCAGCCGGTGACCCAGCTCCGCGTCCACATAGAAGTAAAAGGGGACGGCAAAGACGGGGAAGAGCATGATAAGGAGGATCCAGGTAATTTTCGCCGCAGGATTCCCCGGCCGGTTGACCACAGTCAGGGCCACAATAAGGCCCAGCAGCATGGAGCCGCCATAGAGGGTGTAATCTCTCATGCGGTAGAAAGCCACAAAGAGGAGGACAAACTGGGCGGCCAGCAGCAGGAGGACCACGGTGGTCCGGCCGAAGACCAGGCGGAAGAAGCCTCTTTTTCCCCTGTTGAGGAGGAGAACGGCCTCCTCATCCAGGGACTTTTTTTCTTTTGCCATAGCAAGTTCTCCTTGTTTTTTCTCTATCATAGCACAACGGCTCAATGAATTCAATGGAGGGAATGCCCGCAGCCGTGGTAAGGGAGCTGTCAGCCGTCAGGCTGACTGAGGGAGTTTTGCGGCATGGAAAACTCCCTCAGTCACGGCTGCGCCCTGCGCCCGTGGACCGCCTGCGCTCACAATTTGTTTCCCCATTCAAAACCCCTGAGGACCTGCAAAAATGCGTTGAACATCGTCTGGAGCCGTGATATACTTTATCCGTACCAATTCAGCAAATCGGGATTTACGAGGGAAGATATGAAAGTTGAAAAGTGCATAAAGGAATCTTTTGTTGTGATAGGGAAAGAAGGTTCAACTTTAGACGGAGAAGGTTTTATTCAAAGACTATGGATTGATGCAAATTCTCATTTTGAAGAAGTGCAGCATTTGGCTAAAAAAGATGAAAACGGAAATACCGTCGGCATATGGGGCGCTATGTCTGATTTCTCGCGTTCATTCCAGCCGTGGGAAGATTTCAGAAAGGGCCTTTACCTTGCCGGAGTAGAATGCCGGGATGACGCGGAAGCTCCAAGCGGTTGGATAAAATGGATTATTCCTGGCTATGAATATATCTATGTAGAGTGCGAAGACGGCGGCGCCTTTTCCACGGCAATAAAATACCTGGAAGATAATTCCATTCCATTGGCGGGCGCAGTCCATGATTTTACTTGTCCGCAGACAGGGAAAAATTATATGTTTTTTCCCATCAGAAAGTTATAAATAAAAACCACTTTGCAGGGGGATTTCATCTTTTGGGTGAAATCCCCCTGCGTCATGGCTGCGCCATGCCGCCCGCGGGCCGCCTCCATCCAGGAGCGGTTTGGACCGCGCTGCTTCACACTTTGTATACGCATTCACTCCCCCGGCAACCCTCCGCTTGCAAACCACTCCAAACTTTGTTATACTATACGGTAAAGAACCACTCTCCACCGGAAAGAAGGGAAGAGAATGCCCCATATTCAGCAGCTTTCCCCCCACGTAGCGGACCTCATCGCCGCCGGGGAGGTCGTAGAGCGCCCCGCCAGCGTCGTCAAGGAGCTGATCGAGAACGCCATAGACGCCGGGGCGTCCGCCGTGGTGGCGGAACTGCAAAACGGCGGCATGTCCCTCATCCGGGTGACGGATGACGGCTGCGGCATCGCTCCCGGGGAGCTGCCCACCGCCTTTCTCCGCCATGCCACCAGCAAGATGCGCTCCGCCGGGGATCTGGCGGCCATCGGCACCCTGGGCTTCCGGGGGGAGGCCCTGGCGGCCATCTCCGCCGTCAGCCGGCTGGACGTGTTCACCCGGCAAAAGGGAGCCCCTCAGGGCGCGTCCCTCCGCCTGGAGGCCGGCGTTCCCGGCCCGGTGGAACCGGCGGGCTGTCCTGAGGGCTCCACCTTTGCCGTCCGGGATCTGTTTTTCAACACCCCCGCCCGGCTGAAATTCATGAAGAGCGACAGCGCCGAGGGCTCCGCCGCCGCCGGTCTCATTGCCCAGATCGCCCTGAGCCATCCGGAGGTCTCCATCCGCTTCCTCCGGGACGGAAAGGAGGAACTCCACACCCCCGGCGACGGCAAACTTCTCTCCGCCGTCTACGCCGTCCGGGGCCGTGACTTCGCCCTGGGCCTCCGGGAGGTGGAGGGAGGCGGCGAGAACGTAACCGTCCGGGGCTATGTCACCGAACCTCTGGCGGGCCGGGGCAGCCGGGCCATGCAGACCTTTTTCTGCTGCGGGCGCGTCATCAAGTCCGCCCTGCTCACCGCCGCCCTGGAGGAGGCCTACGCCAACCGGCAGATGAAAGGCCGGTTCCCCGGCTGCGTACTCCACATTGACCTGCCCCTTCACATGGTGGACGTCAACGTCCACCCCGCCAAGACGGTGGTGAAATTTGTCAACGAGCGGGCGGTGTTCTCCGCCGTCCACCACACCGTCAGGGATGCCCTGGACGCGGCCGGCCGGGAGGTCCCCGGGGCGGCCGTTCCGCCGTCTCCCGCCGTCAGCGTCCCCGCCTTTTCTCCCGCCCCCGTCCGGACCGCCGCCAAACCCGGAGAGGGATTTTATCAGACCATGGACGCCAAAACCTTCCGGGAGCAGGCCGCTCCCTCCCGGGACAAGCCCCGGACTCCCGGGCCGTCTCTCTCCTCCAACGCCGAGCTGGGGCGCCGCCTGACCTTCCGGGACTCCGCCCGGCCCGCCCGGACGCCCCAGGTCCCGCCGGAGCCCGCCCCGCAATCCGCCCCGGGCGCTTTCGCGCCCCCACCGGAGCCCCCCAAAACCGCCGCCCCGGAGCCGGAGCAGACGGTCCTCCCGGCGGAGCCCGCTCCCTGGCGGTTTGCCGGAGAGGTGCTTCACACCTACATCATCGCCGAGGACGGAGCGAACGTATGGCTCATTGACAAGCACGCGGCCCACGAGAGAATCCATTTTGACCGGCTGAAGGCCAACCCGGAGCCGGTGATGCGCCAGCAGCTTCTTGCCCCTCTGGCGGTGGAGCTGCCCGGGGAGCAGTACGCCGTACTGCTGGAAAATCTCTCCCTGCTGGAGGAGTTCGGCTTTGCGGCGGAGGATTTCGGCGCGGGGTGCCTGATGGTCCGGACGGTGCCCTCGGAGATCGATGCCGGACTGGTCCGGGAAACCCTGGAGATGCTGGCGGAGAAGCTGCTTACCGCCGGGGAGGCGGACCCCTCCGCCGCCCGGGACGCCATGCTGCATACCATGGCCTGCAAGGCGGCCATCAAGGGTGGGTGGAGTTCTGATCCCTCTGAATTGAAGGTTTTGATCCGAAAGGTGCAGAGCGGGGAGGTGCAGTTTTGCCCCCATGGGAGGCCGGTAAAGGTTTGTATTTCGAAGTATGAGGTGGAGAAGATGTTCAGGCGGGCATAGGTTTTTTGTTTTTCTGCCGCCTGGGGCGGCGGGGGAGCGATTTCTTACCGATAGCCCGGGACCTGCGCGGCCCCTGCCCCTTGCGGGACCGCGTGCAGAAGAGCCGTGCGCTGCGTAAATGTTTTTCCCCTTTGTTACTGCGTCCCGTATACCTCAAGCATCAGCCGGACGCCCAGCTTGAACCCCTCCCGGAAATGATGGATGTCTGTTAGATTTTCCTTCTCGCACAGCTTATACAAATGTGCATCCACCACCTCACTTCCCAGCGCCTCCGTCACCTTATCCCAGAATTCCATGTCCTTATCCCTCAGCTCCTGCGGATAATGTGCCCGGCTGGCTTGCCCCTGATACTTGCCATTATAAATGTCAGCTAAAATACTCATTGTATATCCCTTTCTGTTTGTCTTAATTTAAGACACGTGGTAAGATAAGTATAGTCTTAAAACAAGACCTTGTCAAGGAGCTTTTTATGTTTTCAAAAGAATTATTTGGTCAGCGTTTATTAGAAACACGATTAAAGAATCACGAGACGCAAACTGATTTAGGACATGTCATCCGCACTGGCCGGACCACGGTCAGCGAGATGGAAAGCGGCAAGAAGACCACCACGGCGGAAAAGATCGCGTTGATCTGTGAGCATTATCATATTTGTTCGGATTATTTGCTGGGGTTAACGGACGACCCCAGCCCGCGGCAAGAGTTGAAGGATTAATTATGCTTTCAAAAGAACAATTTGGACAGCGGCTATATGAGACGCGAAAAAAGAACCATGAAACACAGGCTGATCTGGCAGCGTTGCTGGGCTGTGTAAAAAGTCACATCAGCGAGATGGAAAGCGGGAAAAAAATTACCACCGCTGAAAAGATTGTCCTGATCTGCGAGCATTATCATATTTGCTCGGACTATCTCCTGGGTCTGACTGATGACCCAAGCCCCCGATAATGGGGTGATGCTCCCTCATGCACCCCGGAGAGTCTGCCCCGCCATACGGCAGGGACTGCCAATGACCGCGCTGAAACAGCAACTGGAGCTGCACGAAGCGGACGGCAGTCAGTTTAGACCAAACCAGACCATGCCACGGGGGCAAAAGTAACCGCCGCCCCGGGGTAATCAATACGAAACAACAACCGCTCGCCGCCCAAAGGGCGGCGAAGAAAGGCCCTTATGCTGCCAAAAGTCCTCTGTATCGCCGGCCCCACCGCCAGCGGCAAAACAAAACTGGGCGTCCTGCTGGCCCAAAAATATAACGGCGAAGTCGTAAGCATCGACTCGATGCAGATTTACAAGGGAATGACCACCGGCACCGCCGCCCCCACGCCGGAGGAGACCGGGGGCATCCCTCACCATATGGTCGCCATTGCCGGGCCGGACGAAAACTGGTCCGCCGCCCGGTTTACGGCGGCGGCAGACAGCTGCATCCAGGATATTCTGGGCCGGAATAAACTCCCCGTACTGGTTGGAGGCACCGGCCTGTACCTGGACGCCGTCATTGCGGGCCGGACCTTCGCCCCGGGGGCCTCCGGGAGCGCGGTGCGCCGGGCCCTCCAGGCGGAGCTGGAGGCGGGGGGGATTGAACCCCTCCTGGCGGAGCTGCGCCGGGTGGACCCCGAGGCCGCCGCCCGGCTCCATCCCGCTGACACCAAGCGGATTCTCCGGGCCCTGGAGGTCTACCGGGAGACGGGGAAAACCATCTCCCGGCACAACGAGGAGACCCGCTCCCTGCCCGGGAAGTATGACCCCGTCTATATCGGCCTGGCCTTCCGGGACCGGGAGGACATGAAGGCCCTCATCGACCGCCGGGTGGACCGGATGCTGGAGGATGGCCTCCTGGAGGAGGCCCGCGCCCTTCTGGAGAGGGGAATCTCCCCGGACTCCACCGCCCTTCAGGCCATCGGCTATAAGGAGCTGCTGCCCGTCCTGAGGGGGGAGGCCTCCCTGGAGGAGGCGGCGGCGGAAATCAAGCTCCGCTCCCGGCAGTACGCCAAGCGGCAGCTGACCTGGCTGCGGCGCAATCCGGACATTCACTGGATTTATTGGGAAAAAGAGCGTAATTTTGCCGCCGCTCTCCAAAAAGCGACAGAAATTCTCATGGCCCAGGGGATACAATAGAGTCCGGGCGGACAAGCTGTGGAAAACCGCTGTCTGCCCCCATTACAAACAAAAGAGAGGTAGACAACTATGAGCAGCAAATCACCCAACCTGCAGGACGTATTTCTGGCGTCCGCCCGCCGGACGGAGACGCCGGTGACCGTCTTTCTGGTCAACGGCTTCCAGATGCGGGGCACCATCACCGGCTTTGACGCCTTCACCGTGGTCCTCACCGCCGAGGGCAAGCAGAATCTGATCTACAAGCACGCCATTTCCACCGTCAGCCCCGCCCGCACCGTAGACCTGGCCGAGTGGGAGGACACCCTTTAAGGCCTGTTTCGCCTCTCCCCGCCATTCCCCCCACGCTGAGACGGGAAGCAGGCTCTGAGAACCCCGGCGGGACCCGCCCCTATGAGAAAGAGATACATATGAAAACTGGAACGCTTGCCACAAAATTGATGCTGGCCGCCATTTTCCTCACCGTGCTGGTGTATTTCGCCGTGAGTACGGCGGCCTATTTCACCGACCCCTATACCACCACCGTGGCCTACAGCTTCGTGGGGGAGGACGCCGTCACCGTCTCCGGATACGTGGTCCGGGACGAGGAGGTCCTCCCCGGCGGCGGCGAGCTGGTCTACTCCTCCCGAAGCGAGGGGGAGCGGGTTGGCCGGGGGGGCACGGTGGCCCTTGTCTACCCCAGCGCCCAGGCTCTCAGCGACGCCAACACCCTCCGGGACCTGACGGGCCAGCTGGAGCAGCTGCGGTACGCCAGCTCCCTGGCCTCCGGCAGCCGGGCCTCCGCCCATCTGGACGATGAGATCTCCGGCGCCCTGGTGGAGTTCCACAGCGCCCTGGCGGAGGACCGCCTGACCGCCGCCGGGGAGAGCGGCCGGAGCCTCCGCTCCGCCGTTCTCCGGCGCAGCTACGCCTTCTCCGGTGCCGGGGACCTGGAGGCATCCATCGCCTCCCTTCAGGAGCGGATCTCCGCTCTCTCCGCCTCGGCGGAGACGGACGTCGTCCGGGTCTCCGCGCCCTCCGCCGGCCTGTTTTCCGGCCTGGTGGACGGCTATGAGACGGTGCTGACCCCATCCAGCATTCTGGAGCTGGACCCTGCGGGCTACCGCGCCGTGATCCCCGAGGGGGACCTCTCCGGCGTGGGCCGGATGGTCTACGGCACCGGGTGGTCCTTCGTTGCCCTGATGCGCAGCGAGGACGCCAGGCGCCTCCAGGAGGGCGGACCGGTGCGCCTCCGGTTCCAGACGGGCCTGGACCGGGACCTGACGGTCACGGTGGAGCATATCAGCGCCGAGGACGGAGGCCGCCGGGTGGTGGTGTTCTCCTCGGAAAAGTACCTCAACCTCACCACTCTGCTGCGCCGCCAGAACGCCCAGATCATTTTTGACAGCCACGACGGCATCCGGGTTCCCCGCAGCGCCGTCCGGGTGGGAACCCAGGAGATTATGGACGAGAACGGCCAGCCGCTTCTGGACAGTCAGGGGAACCCCAAGACCCAGTCGGTGACGGGCGTATACTGCCTCTGGGGAGACACGGCCCGGCTCAAGCCGGTGACGGTCCTGTGGCAGGAGGACGAGTACATCCTGGTGGCCCCGGACGAGGAAGCCCTGTCGGCCTTCTCCTCGGAGCGGACCCGGGAGGGCCGCCGCCTCCGGGCGGGGGACCAGGTGATAACCGCTGCGGCGGAGGTATATGACGGGAAGGTGATTCAATGACATCCATAGCGGAAAACATCCGCTCCATCCGGGAGCGGATGGACCGGGCCGCCCGGGCGGCGGGCCGGGACCCTGGGGAGGTCCTCCTGGTGGGGGCCAGCAAGATGAATGATGCCGCCGCCTGCCAGGCGGCCATCGCCGCCGGCATTGACGCTCTGGGGGAAAACCGGGTCCAGGAGATGACGGCCAAGCTGGCGGAAGGCGCCTACGACGGCGCGCCCCTCCACTTCATCGGCCATCTCCAGCGCAACAAGGTCCGTCAGGTGGTGGGCCGGGCGGCCCTGATCCACTCCGCCGGCTCCCTGACCCTGCTGGAGGAGATCCACCGCCAGGCGGAGAAGCGGGGCCTTATTCAGGACGTACTGCTGGAGGTCAACATCGGCGGGGAGGAGAGCAAGAGCGGATTTTCCCCTCAGGCTTTGTATGCCGCGGCGGAGTCCGCCCAGGAATTTTCCCATATCCGGGTACTGGGATTGATGGCCATTCCCCCTGCGGAGCGGGAACCCCATGGAAATTTACCCTATTTTATAAAAGTTTCCCAGCTTTATGTTGACATAAGCCGGAATTTGTACGATAATAGCTTTAAGTACCTGTCCATGGGAATGAGCGATGATTTTGAGGACGCCATTGCCGCTGGAGCCACCATAATCCGGGTAGGCTCCGCGATTTTTGGATACAGACAGTACCAATAACTCTACGGGAGGTTTCCGCCATGAGCTTTTTCGACAACATCAAAAGGATGATTAGTCCTCTCAGCGACGAGGATGACGATTACGAGGAGATTTTTGATGACCGCGACTCGCCCTTTATCGACGAGCGCCCCCGGAGCATTGACCGCAGCAGCGCCATAGACAGCCGGCGCGGGAAGGTCGTCAATATCCACGCCACCACCCAGCTGAAAGTGGTCCTGGTAAAGCCCGAGCGCTTCGAGGCCGCCAGTGAGATCGCCGATCATCTCAAGGAAAAGCGCACGGTGGTGGTCAACCTGGAGTCCACCCACAAGGATATTGCCCGCCGCCTCATTGATTTTCTCTCCGGCGTAGCCTACGCGGGGGAGGGGAAGATCAAGAAGGTAGCGGCCAACACGTACATCATCACACCCTACTCCGTGGATATCCAGGGCGATCTGATCGACGAGCTGGAGAGCAACGGAATGTATTTTTAAGCGCCTGTTTCGTATCCCGGCGGACCGCAGGGTTCTTGAACAGGCTCTGAGGCTCCCCTCAGGAGGGAGCCGCCGGCCGCGGGCCGGCTGAGGGAGTTTTCGCGGCGGGCGCCGGCCGGATGCCCGCAGGAGAGTAGGAGGGACTGCAAACGATGATGACCCCGCAGGAGGTAGCAAACTGTACCTTTGCCAAATCAATGGTAGGCGGCTACAACATGGCCTCAGTGGACGATTTTCTGGACAAGCTGACGGAGGACTATGCCGCCTTATACAAGGAGAACGCCGCTCTGAAGGCCAAGCTGAAAATGACGGTGGACAAGATGGCGGAGTACCGGGAGTCGGAGGACGCCATTCGCTCCACGCTGCTGGTGGCGCAGAAGACCTCTGCGGCCATGATTAGCGAGGCGGAGCAGAAGCGGAACGCCATGATCGGCGACGCCGCCGCCGCCGCCCAGCGGCGCGTGGCGGAGCTGCAGCAGGAAATTGCGGAGGCGGAGCGCCGTCTGGAGTCCGTCCGCTTCCAGGTTGACAAGGAGCTGGAGACGGAGCGCCGGCGTCTGGCCGTGGGTCAGGAGCAGCTGCGCGCCTTCATCCGGGATGTCCGGGCGGTGTGCAACGAGGAGCTGGCCCAGCTGGATCTGCTGCCGGACCTGCCCCCGGAGGAACCCAAGCCCGTCATTCAGGTGATGCCGCCTGCGGCGGCTCCCGCTCCCGCCCAGGGGGAGGAGCCTGTTCCGGAGGAAGAGGAGGAAGCCCTCTCTGCGCCGCCCCAGGCGGTAAGCGCCTTCGCCCCCGTCGGCGTCCCGGCAGAGCCGGAGGACAGGGGCAGGGACCCCTTTGCGGAGGAGGGGTTTGACGATGACTCCGAAACAAGGGTATTGAATCTGGACGACCTGCAGTTTGGGCCGAATTATACAAAGGATTAAAATGAGGCGGCTGCAAAGCCGCCTCTTCCTGCAGGCCCCCCCACGGCATCCCTGCGCAGTACGAATTATCCATCCTGCCGTCTGTCCCCGCCGGGCAGGGAGGAGGCAGCTTTGCCGTTTTTCACCGCCCTCCGGCTCAATCCTCCGCTTAAATTCCGTACATCCTCCAGGTGCTGCCGGATATAGTCCATTACCCGCTTTACCTCCGACTCCACGAATTCCTTCGGAAACGGATATCCCACCTGTACTGCTATCGCCACCGACTCCAGCAGCACCAGATCTTCGCCCAGCTCATTAAAATTCTCATTTAGTTCCTCAATCTGGCCCATTAGTGCATTCATGGTATATCCCCTCTTCTTTTTGTGGTTTTATATACACACATAGTATAGAGTATTTATAACCACAAGTCAAGACTTTTGGAGAAAAAAATGGAAATTTTTGCAGAACGAATCCGTGAATTACGTATAGAACACGGTCTAACCCAAGAGGAAGTCGGAAAAATCATTGGTGTAAAACGTTATGCGGTGTATTCCTATGAAAAAGGCCGGGCCTGTCCGGAAATGAAGGGTTTGGTTGCTTTAGCGGATTATTTTGACGTTTCCATGGACTATCTGGCCGGCAGAACGGATAAACGGGAGACGAACCGGTGACCATCCAGCACCTCGGGGAGTTTGGCTGGTCTATGCGGTAGGGGTCATCGATGACCACGCTGAAATAGAAACTGAAGCTGCACGAAGCGGACGGCAGTAAGGTTTAGACCGGACAGACTGTGCCTCGGGCGCAAAATAAATCACCCCCGTAGTGTAAGGAGTCCCGAACCATTGGTTCGGGCGCGTTTTTGGTCCCTTTTGCCGCGGAGCAAAAGGGACCGCAGGGCGTCCGGGGCCGCGCAGGCCCCGGGCCATCAATAAGAAACAGCTGCCAGGCGGCCCGCAGGGCCGCAGAAAAAACCTCTTGACAAATACCCTTGGGGGGTATATAATGGCGCTGACAAAATACCCCGGGGAGGTATACCTATGAGCGACTGCTGCCACTGCGGCAAAAAGCGCCCCCGCAGCGAGGCGGAATTGAAAAAACTCTGCAACCGCCTCAGCCGCATCGAAGGACAGGTCAGAGGCCTGCGGGAAATGCTGGAGAAGGACGTCTACTGTACGGACATCCTGGTCCAGGTCTCCGCCGTCAGCGCCGCCCTCAACAGCTTCAGCAGGGAGCTGCTGGGGGAACACCTCCGCACCTGCGTGGCGGACGGCATCCGCCGGGGGGATGAGCAGGTGGTTGACGAGCTGCTGGCCGCGCTGAGCAAGCTGATGAAATAGAAGGGAGGAAACGGGAATGAAACAGACCTTTCAGGTGACGGGCATGACCTGCTCCGCCTGCTCCGCCCACGTGGAGAAGGCGGTGAGCAAAGTGGAGGGCGTCTCCGCCGTCAGCGTGAATCTGCTGTCGGGCAGTATGCAGGTGACCTATGACGAAAATACCGTCACGGCGGAGGGCATCGTCGATGCCGTAAAGGGCTCCGGCTACGGGGCCTCCCTGCCGCAGAGGAAGGGGAGGCGGGAGGCCCCGCCCCGTCCGGAGGACGCCGCCGCCGGGGAGCTGAAGCAGATGAAGCACCGGATGATCTGGTCCTTCGCCTTCCTGCTGCCCCTGTTCTACATCTCCATGGGACACATGATGGGCGCGCCCCTGCCGGGATTCCTGGTGGGGATGGAAAACGCCCTGGCCTTTGCCTTCACCCAGCTGCTGCTGACCCTGCCCATTATGTACCTCAACGACAAATATTATAAGGTGGGCTTCAAGACCCTCCTCCACGGCGCGCCCAATATGGACTCCCTGATCGCGGTGGGGTCCGCCGCCGCCGTGGTTTACGGGGTGTTCGCCATCTACCAGATCGGCTGGGGCCTGGGCCACGGGGACATGGACCTGGTGGGCAGGTACCACATGGACCTGTACTTTGAGTCCGCGGGGATGATCCTCACCCTCATTACCCTGGGCAAATTCCTGGAGACCCGCTCCAAGGGCAAGACCGGCGAGGCCATCACCCGGCTCATGGACCTGGCCCCCAAGACCGCCAGCGTCCTCCGGGACGGGACGGAGGTGGAAATCCCCGTGGAGGAGGTCCAGGTGGGGGACCGGATCGTGGTCCGGCCGGGACAGTCCGTGCCCGTGGACGGGATCATTGTCGAGGGCGCCTCCGCCGTGGACGAGAGCGCGCTGACCGGGGAGAGCCTCCCCGTGGACAAGGGCGTGGGCGACAAGGTGGCCGCCGCGTCCATCAACCGCTCCGGGTCCTTCACCTTCCAGGCCCTGCGGGTGGGGGAGGACACCACCCTGGCCCAGATGATCCGTCTGGTGGAGGAGGCGTCGGGGTCCAAGGCCCCCATCGCCAAGCTGGCGGACCGGGTGGCGGGGGTGTTCGTGCCGGTGGTGATGGTCATCGCCGCCGCGGCCGCCGTGGTGTGGCTGATCGCCGCGGGGAGCGTGACCCGCGCCCTGACCGCCGGGGTGGCGGTGCTGGTGATCTCCTGCCCCTGCGCCCTGGGCCTGGCGACGCCGGTCGCCATCATGGTGGGCACCGGCAAGGGCGCGGAAAACGGCATTCTGGTGAAGTCCGCCGAGGCCCTGGAGACCCTTCACGGCATACACACCGTGGTTTTGGATAAGACCGGCACCCTCACCCAGGGGAAGCCCCGGGTGACGGACATCCTGCCCGTCCAGGGGCTGACGGAGAACGCTCTGCTGGGCCTGGCGGCCTGTCTGGAGGCCCCCTCGGAGCATCCTCTGGGGGCGGCCATCGTGGAGGAGGCGGCGGCCCGGGAGCTGCCCCGTCAGGCGGCGGAGGGCTTCGAGGCCGTCCATGGCCGGGGGGTGAGGGCGTCTCTGGCCGGGCGGAGCTGTCTGGCGGGGAACCGGGCCATGATGGAGGAGGCCGGGGTGGACCTCTCGGAATGGCTCCCCAGGGCGGAGGCCCTGGCCAGCGAAGGCAAGACGCCCCTGTACTTCGCCAGGGAGGACGGACTGCTGGGGATCATCGCCGTGGCGGACATCCCCAAGGCCACCAGCAGGGACGCGGTGGCGGCCTTCCGGAGCCTGGGCATCGACGTGGTCATGCTCACCGGCGACAACCGGCGCACGGCGGAGGCCATTGGGAAGGAGCTGGGGGTCACTCAGGTCATGGCCGAGGTGCTTCCCCAGGACAAGGAGCGGAAGATCGCGGAACTCCAGAGCCAGGGGAAAAAGGTGGCCATGGTGGGCGACGGCATCAACGACGCCCCCGCCCTGGCCCGGGCGGACGTGGGGCTGGCCATCGGGGCGGGCACCGACGTGGCCATCGAGAGCGCGGACATCGTGCTGATGAAGAGCGATCTGATGGACGCCGCCGCCGCCGTGGAGCTGAGCCGGGCCACCATCCGGAACATCCGGGAGAACCTGTTCTGGGCATTTTTCTACAACATTCTGGGCATCCCTCTGGCGGCGGGCGTCTTCTTCCCCCTGCTGGAGTGGCAGCTGAACCCCATGTTCGCCGCCGCGGCCATGAGCCTGAGCAGCGTGACGGTGGTATCCAACGCCCTGCGCCTGCGGTTCTTCAAGAGCCGCTTCCGCTCCGAGGCCGCGGCACGGCGGAGCGCCGTTGCCGCCGCCGCGACAGCCGCGCCCAGCGGGCTCGACGGGGAGGCCGTCGCCCGGGCCGCCCGGCAGTGCGAAGGGCTGGAGGGGATCGACTTCTCCACCCAGCCCTGCGAGGCGGGACTGCAGATCACAGCCCGGGGCAAGACTGCCCACGCCTCCAGCCCCTCCGGCGGCAGGAACGCTATCACCGCCCTGCTGGCCCTCTTGGCGAAGCTTCCCCTGTCCGATGGGGAGCTCCACCGGCAGATGCGGGCCGTCTCGGCGCTGTTCCCACACAATGACTTCCACGGGAGCGCCCTGGGCGTGGCCCTGGAGGACGAGGTGTCCGGGAAGACCACGCTGTCCCTGGACATCCTCACGTACTCGGCGGAGGCCGGGCTCCAGGGGATGTTCGACTGCCGGGCGTGCCTCAGCGCCAGCGATGAGAACACCACGGATGTCATCAGAGAGCGCCTCCGTCAGGCGGGCGTCACGCCTATGGACAGCCGGATGTACGCGCCCCACTATGCCCCGGAGGATTCCCGGCTGGTGCAGACGCTCCTGGGCATCTATAATGAGATGACCGGCAAGATCCACCGCCCCATCTGCATCGGAGGCGGCACCTACGTCCACGAGATCGAGAATGGAGTGGCGTTCGGATGCGGGACGGATGATGTGGATACCCGCGCCCACTCCGCGGATGAATTCATGCCCATTGACCAGATGCTGTTCAGCAGCAAGGTCTTTGTCCGCGCAATCCTTGCGCTGTGCGGTGGGGTGTGAGCAGCCGTC
>OFFP01001451.1_pt1 | contig 16071 bp, 15 predicted proteins | sample 1521431 | NCBI WGS metagenome assembly OFFP01 (sample SAMEA3504104, study PRJEB24116) | mouse gut metagenome | biome: mouse gut; feature: mouse-associated habitat; material: faeces | place: Denmark | collected 2011
GTATATACGGCCGTTCGCGAAATGCAAATGTGGATTGTTAAATCTTATCGACTTTTTACCGTCACTCTGTCAACACTCTTTTGCAGACTTTTCAACAATGCGACGCGCAGCCTCTCCGTAGTAAGGTTCGACGCGCGGATCAAAGCCCGCTGCCGGGCGACCCTCGTCGCTGCCCTCCATAATAGACTGTATGATCGGTATTTGTGCCAGAAGGTCGATGCCTGCGCCGGCGGCGTAACGCTCCGCGCCGCCGCGGCCGAAGATATAGTAGCGGTTGTCGGGCAGCTCGTCGGGTGTAAACCACGCCATGTTTTCGATAACGCCCCATACCGGAACGCCTACTTGCGGATGACGGAACATCTCGACACCGCGCACCACGTCGGCCACCGCCACCTGCTGTGGTGTAGAGACGATTACCGCGCCGGTAATCTTGACTTCGGATATTATCGACAGATGTATGTCGCCCGTTCCGGGGGGCAGGTCCGCGAGCAGGAAATCCAGTTCGCCCCAGTCCGTCTGGTGGATCATCTGGCGCAGGGCGTTCACCGCCATGGGCGTTTTAAACAGAGGCTTGCCGTTTACCGTGAACTGGGCCAGTTCCCCGGTGGACGCGTCAAACTGCACGGAAAAATCCTTGCCGGAAACGGTATGCTTGTCCGTGCTGAGGCTGACTTTGCCCGCAGGAGCCTTGAACACAGGCAGATCTCCCTGCACGGGAAGCTGGAGCTGGTCAAAGGCCAATTCATATCCCTTCTTGGCCCACCCCCTGTCCTTCTTCAGCTTGTAACTTATGCGCAAGGCATACTCCACCCCCGGTTTCCGGTTTTTCAACTGGGGAATGTCCGGAATGGGAACCACAATCTTTTCTCTGGGACCGGCCGGAGGCGTGTCCAACCTGCCTTCAGCCACTGCATTGCCGTTTTCCGTGAGGGTCCAGGTAATGTCGTATGAAGAAAGGTCCGTAAAGAAATTCTTGTTGAAAATGGAAATCCTGCCGTCGTCCGTCAAAGATGTGGAAATATTCTGATAGACGTGCTTGACTTCAAAATAACCCGGTTCCGGCGTACGATCCGACAGGATGGTGCCGTTGAACACAAACTGGCCGCTATTGGGATGGTCGTTGAAATCGCCGCCGTAGCAGAGCATCTTTTCTCCATTCGGCAGGGTCTTGTACAAGCCCTGGTCCACCCAGTCCCAGATGGCGCCGCCCATAATGCGGTCGGAAGACTCGATGGCCTCCCAGTAATCCGCCAGGTTGCCCATGGCGTTCATCATGTTGTGTGCGTACTCGGAAATATAGTAGGGCTTGGGGAAATCCTTGTTGCCCGCCATGGAACGCGTCCAGTCCACGGACGGATACTGGTTGGACCCCAAGTCCACAATGTCATTATTGCGTTCGTAGTGGGTGGGGCGGGACATATCCCTGGCCTTCACCATCTTTTCCGCACTGCGGAAATTCTGGCCGGGGCCGGCTTCATTCCCCAGGGACCACATAATCACGCAGGGATGGTTCTTGTTGCGCTCCACCATCGCCATGATGCGGTCCACGTGGGCCGGCATCCACTCAATGGGATGGGAAAGGGACTCCTTGCCATAGTAATAGCCGTGGGACTCGATGTTGGCCTCATCCTGCACGTAAATGCCGTACTTGTCACAGAGGTAATAAAAATAAGGATCCGCGGGATAATGGGAACAGCGCACGTGGTTGATATTGGCGCGTTTCATCATCCGCACTTCTTCCTCCATCTGCTCCGGAGTCACGTAATGCCCTGTTTCCGGATGGCTTTCATGGCGGTTCACGCCCTTTACCTTCACCGGCTGGCCGTTTACCAGGAACACGCTGTCCTTAATCACCACATTGCGGAAACCCACGCGGGAGGAAACCATTTCTTCCGTCTTCCCGTCACGCTTCAGCGTCAGTACCAGGGTGTACAGGTTGGGATCCTCCGCAGACCATAGTCTGGGTTTGGAATAAATGCCCAGCAGGGAAGTTTTAAAATCCTTCATGCCGGTAATGCGCAAGGGCTTTTCCAACACGCCGTCATATGGCGCATCCTTGGGCTTGACATGTTCTACCAGTTTTCCGGCAGAGTCATACAGGGCCATGGAAACCGTGCAGCCGTCCAGCTTTTCCGTTGCCGGAAACAGATTGCGAACATCCACATCCACCTGAAGGCGCCAATCGCCGTCCACGGTCCCCGGTTTGGCATGGTCAATATTCAAAGCCCAATCCCTCTGGTCCACCGGATTGGCCTGTGCGAAAAAGTCGCGGATGTGAACTTTCGGCAGCGCAAAGATGGAAACATTGCGGAAAATGCCGGACAGGCGGAACATGTCCTGGCATTCCAGATATGCTCCGTCGGAATGGCGGTACACCTCTGCGGCCACCACGTTCTCCCCCTTCTTAAGGTAGGGGCTGATGTCAAAACGGGCCGGATTCCGGGAATCTTTGGAAAAACCTACATACTGCCCGTTGATCCAGAGGTAGAAAAAGGAATCCACTCCGTCAAACTGCATGTACACTTCCCTGCCGTCCCAGTCCGCAGGCACTTCAAAAGTGCGGCGGTAGGAACCTACGGGGTTCCGTTCCTTGTAGGACGTATAATTCTTGTTGGAAGGCTCCTTCATTACATAAGGCCAGGAGCGTTCAAAGGGATACGGCTGATTGGAATAAATGGGGGTGCCGTAACCCTGAGTCTGCCAGGAGGAAGGCACCTTAATCTCCTTCCAGTCCTTTACGTCGTAATCCGGCTTGTAAAAATCGGCCGGGCGGCTCTGGGGATCCTTCGCCCAGTGGAACTTCCACTGACCGTTCAGGGACCTGCGCCATTTACTGTTTTCAGGCAGCACTTTCAAGGCGGACTGCAAATCGCTGAAAGACGCGAAAAAGGCGGTCGGAGCTTCCTTATTCAAATGCAGGTTTTGTTCCTGTTCCCATTCCAGCCCTGTGGGGGCTGGCGCGGGGGCGGAATCACCCGGTGCTCCCAGGCCGCACATGGCGGAACTTACCGCCAGCGCGGTACAGGATAAAAGCCAGGATCTGGTCGTTCTCATGAAATCAATATGTGTCGGAGTTGATATGCACAAACGGATTGTCCTGTTACATACGAATCCGCAATTCTAATTCTAACAGCAAACTTGCCCTTTGCAAGCTGCTGTTGCGTTTATGAACGGCCTGCAAACGCAGCCGTTAAAAAGTATGCCGGAGCTGGAGAACGCCCACACACTGCATGGATTCCTGCTGGGTGTACTCCTTGGTCATGTAATGCAGGCCGAAAAGCAATTCCGAGCGCTTGTACCGGAGGCCGAAGCCATAACCCCATTCTCCCACTACGGGATACTTGTTCACATACTTGGGGGAGGAACGAAACACCGTACCATCCAGATACAGGTCATGAGCCACGGCTCGCACGGCAGCATGAATATAACCGTAATACCCCCAATTGGAAACGGACATCCTGTTATAAACGAAGGGAGGTGCTGCGCTGGTCGCGCCGCGAATGCTGTTCTCCGGAGAAGTATTGCCCAGATTATAGCCGAAGCGGAAGGACATGCCGCCCCCCGCCTGCACCTTTACTGTGCCGGCGTCCGCATGCCAGTAAGCCAAGGCATCCGTTTCAAAACCGGAGCCGTAGCGCTTCTCCAGTCCGCGCAGGCGGTAATACCGCTTGAAAAACAAATTGGCGGTCATCTCTCCGGGGAGCTGGTTGGCCCAGCCGGGCCATTGCTCCATACCCCACAGCTTATGGATGAAATGCTGGGAGCCCTTGGCGAGGGAATTCGTGCCCGTGGTGCCGAGCTGCAGCTCCAGGGAATTGGCCCGGTCTTCATTCTTGACCAGGGAGGTCAGCCCCAGCGTCAGGTTGCCCACATAGGGGTGCTGGTTGTAGATGGGATAGGTGGCCTTCTGCTCCGGGGTGTACATGAGCTGGGTCAGGTCCAGGCCCCACTGCTGGCGCAGGTTGGCGGAACCGTTCATGCCCATGAACCGCCGCCAGGAATCCGAGGCGTTCGTGCCGCCCAGCACTGTTCCCAGCATGCCGGAAAACGTATGGCTCCGGGACGTGGTGCCGGACATCCACGCAAAGCGGACGCCGTTGGTATAATTATCATCATCCCCCACGAACATATCGTTTTCCAGATGGAAACTGATAACGGAGCCCTCCTGCGGCGCTTCTATCTGCTGGGTTCCTGCCTGCAGGAAGCCCACCGGCAGCAGGGCGGCGCACATGCACAAAGCCGTACATTTCATGCGGGGCAGTTTGTGCGTTTCACTTCCGCGTGGCAAGGAAAAATCAGGCATGCTCTGCGTTTGCACTTTTCAAAGCCGGCAAATATCCACAAACTTCATCCGTTCCGCCACAGTCCCTTACACCATGATTATTGACACGCACTGCCATCTGGCTTCCGCTCAATTCGACCAGTCCCGCAGGGAAACCTACGTCCAGCATGCCCTCCGGGAAGGCATTGACCGCATGATTACGCTGGGGGCGCGGATGGATGACTGGGAGGCAAACACGGCGTGGGCGCGCCAGTTTCCCGGCGCGGTTTTTTGTGCGCTGGGCATCCATCCGGACGATGCCCATGACGCCCCGGCAGACTGGGCGGACCAGCTTTTCCGGAAGGCGCAGGACGTTCCCCTGGCCGCCATCGGGGAAACGGGCCTGGATTACTTCCACGGGGCGCCCCAAGGCTGGGAAACGGAACAATTCCACCGCCTTCAGCAAGACCTTCTGGAACGGCACTTTGACCTGGCGGAGCGCCTGGGCCTTAATATCGTCCTGCATACACGGGACCGGAAAGGCTCCGCGAGCTTTGAGGACGCCTTGGCTATTGCCCGGAACTACGCGGGCCGCGTGCGTCCCGTATTTCACTGCTTCATCGGAAATACCGCTCAGGCCATGCGGATCTTTGACGAACTGGACGGCATGGTCTCCTTCACCGGGGTGGCTACTTTTAAAAACGCCCCCGTAGTGGCGGAAACCGCAAGCTGGTGCCCGGAAAACCGTATCATGCTGGAAACGGACTCCCCCTATCTCAGCCCGGAACCCCTCCGGGGCCGCATGAACGAACCCGCCCATCTCATTCATACAGCCCGTTTCATCGCCGCTGCCAGAGGCATGAACCTGGAAGATCTGGCCCATGTGACGACCCGAAATGCGGAAACCTTTTATAATCTGGGCAAGGTCTGAAAAAAAATCCCGACAATCCGCGCTACCGCCTTGAATCCGAAATCATAAATTAGTATGAACAGGGCACACATGAAAACGCCATTCATTTTAACCTGCGCCTGCGCTGCCGCGCTGGTATTCCCCCTCTCTTCCTGCTCCACCCAGAATTCCTCCACGGCCGGTTACGACACTGCGGAACCGGCCAGCGGCGAAATCCCGCCGTGGATCGCGGAAAGCTCTGATCCCGCTTACGAATCCGGCCATTACAGCCCGGTTCAGAGTTCTTCCAGCTACGCTTACAATCCCCCCGCCAAGCCTTCCGTCACTAAAAAATCATCCGCGCGGAAGAGCACGGCCGGCAGCAAATCCCCCCGCAGCACGGCTGCCAGAAAGAGCTCCTCCCGTAAATCCGCTCCCAAGGCCCGCACCTACACCGTGAAGAAAGGCGATACGCTGGGAGCCATCGCCCGCAGGAACGGCACCTCTGTCAAGGCCCTTAAAAGGGCTAACGGCCTTAAGTCCGATCTGATTCACATCAACCAGAAGTTGACGATTCCGCGTTCCAAGTAATCCGGGGGATCCTCCCGGTTCCACCACTTATGAAGCCTCTCCTTGTTCTGGCCGCCTTCCCCGTGGTGCTCATGGGGTGGGCGTCCTGTTCCCACTCCGGCACGGGCCATGCGGCCCTGCCGGATCCGCGTGCCGTGGACAAATCCGTTCCGGAATATAAAAACCCGTTTCATCCTTCCACATACGCTCATTTTGTAGCCCGCAAGGACTACCGGAAAACGTACGACGTCTATAAGGACGATACCTTGCTGAACCGCCAGCCGAAAAAATCCCGAAAAATCTTCGTCTGCCTGGACGAACAACGGGGCCAGTATCTGGTGGACGGCTTGGTCGCCATGGACTTCCCCCTCTCCTCCGGCGTAAAAGCCTATCCGACCAAAACGGGGGACTACGCCGTTATCTCCAAAAAGGAAGACCATGCTTCCAACCTCTACGGCAAAATGTATGATGCCGAAGGCAAATGCATCAACTACAATGCCGAATCCACGGATCCCATACCGGAGGGAGGTCGTTTTGACGGCTCTCCCATGCCTTATTGGCAGCGTCTTACCAACGCGGGGCTGGGCCTGCATGTAGGGAAAGTTCGGCGGCATCCTGTTTCCCATGGCTGCGTCCGTCTGCCGCGAAATGTTGCGGAAATCCTCTACAGGCAAACCAGCATAGGAACGCCCGTTACCATCCAGAAAACGCCGCTCCCCGTGCCGGAAGCGCAGAAAATCCCTCCCGCACAACAACAGGAATCCGGAGGCCGCAAACAATAGCCTGCCGGGAAAACGCTCCCTTCAAAACACAAACTGTTTTAAAAAGACTGCCCGGAAAGCAGTCTTTTTTCTATCCCATTTTTTCCAAGGCATTAACATGACGTATAAAAAAATTATATTTCCTAAATTATTGCACTATTTTTACGGCCACACAACGAAAAGAAGCGTTTTGTAATCCTCATCGGAGGGCAAATAAAAATGCCGGATAAGATGACTGGGTAAAACCAATCACCTTATCCGGCATTTTTTGTTTCCCGGCAAAAAATAGCCATAAGAATAACAGACACATATGAAAAGAAATGCAATTGATTTAGGCACACTGGACGTATGCACATTATTCAGAAAGTATTTTATCCCGACCTTATTCGGGATGCTTAGCATATCGGCAGTAACGGCAGTAGACGGAATACTCGTCGGCCACGGAATCGGAAGCGATGGCATTGCCGCTATCAATATATGTATTCCCCTGCTGATGCTGTTTACCGGGATAGGGCTCATGGCAGGCGTAGGCTCATCCGTAGTCGCTTCCATTCAGCTATCAAAAGGAAAACTGGAAGCCGCGCGCCTTAATGTCACCCAGGCCTTGTTGTTCGTCACCATTGCCGCCATCGTGCCATCTGCCTTGATGATGGCATATCCGTCAGCTACAGCCCGATTTTTAGGCGCTTCCGAACATCTTACCCCCATGGTTAGGGAATACCTGTTGTGGTTCATCCCCTCGTTGATATTCCAGATGTGGTGCTCTGTCTGCCTATTCATGATTCGTTTGGATGGCGCTCCGAAGTTGGCTATGATGTGCAATATCATTGCTGCAATCATCACCGTAATACTCGGTTGGCTGTTTATCTTTCCATTGGGCTGGGGATTGACGGGAGCTGCTTTCGCCGCAACCATAGCACTGTTTGCGAGCGGCGCCACGGGCCTTATTTATTTATGGAAATTTGCACATAAACTGCGGCTTTATCCTATTAAATGGAGCATCAGAAGTTTTCGGTTCTCCCTCCTTAATATTGTCTGCCAATGTCGCATCGGTTCTTCCGCTTTGCTGACTGAAGCGACACTGGCCACGCTCATGTTCGTCGGGAACCACACATTGATGAAATATCTGGGAGATAATGGAGTAGGAGCGTTCGGCATTGCCTGCTATTACCTTCCGTTCGTATTCATGGTAGGCAATGCCATAGCGCAATCAGCGCAACCCATCATCAGCTATAACTTCGGGCTTGGAGAGAAAAAACGCGTAGCCGATACAAAACGGATCGCATTATTTACCTCCGTTGTTTGCGGCATAGTCACGACGGCAGCATTCATTTTGTTCCCGCATATTCTGGTAGGCTTGTTCGTCAATCCGGACAGCACTGCGGCGCTCATAGCCATTGAGGGATTTCCATATTTCTCCCTGGCATTTGTTTTCTTCATCATCAACCTGATGCTCATCGGTTATTACCAAAGCGTGGAAAATGTAAAACTCGCCAATTTGTTTGCCCTGTTGCGAGGATTTGTTTTTCTTATTCCATGCTTTATCCTGTTGCCTGAAGCAATGGGAACGAACGGTGCGTGGCTAGCACTTTGTCTGTCGGAAATGTTGACCATATTAACAGTTGCTGTCCTATTTATTCTACGCAAAAAGAAAACACTTCTGCATCAAACAGGTGAAGAATGCAGTTAAAAAGATTGTTCTCAGGCATGCCACGACACGCGCATAAAATACTTGCAAGCGAATACAGATGACTTAGCACTTTGTCTTCCCTGAACTGGCTACAGCTTTTAAAAATTATTAAACAAAAGATATTTCTTTAACAAAGTTTTTCTGGGAAAACGACAGGATAGGGATTACCCTCTGCTGCGAGAAACCCTAAGATTTTTGTTATGCCTGCATCTCCGGAGCGCATTCTGGAAAATTTGTTCCCCTTTTATCGGCAGGAAGAATTTCCCGTTCTCCTGCACCAGTATAAAACGTGGTCGGAAAGTCGCCCTCTGGAAGGATGCCGGATTATTGACGCTTCTCCCGTGTTCCGGAATACCTGCGCCAAATACGCCTCTCTTCTGGCCGCAGGAGCGGAGCTGACAGTAGCGGTCTCCCCGGTAATGCCCTATGACCCGGAAACAGCCGTATTATTGGGACAGTATGGAATTCCCGTGGTGGAAGCGGAACGGGCAGGCGGACCTTATGATGTGGTCATGGACTGCGCCGGAGCGCTCAGCCATGTTCCCAGCCGCTGCGGGTATGTGGAATTAACCCGCTCGGGTGCGGAACGCTATGCGGCATGCACGCAGCCCGTGTGGATGGTGGACGCCGGAAAGATTAAACAGATAGAAACCTGCCTTGGAACCGGAGAAAGTTTTTTCCGGGCTCTGGAATCTCTTGGAATAAAAAATGAACAGGGACAGACTCTGGTAATCATTGGACATGGAAAAGTTGGCCGCGGAATAGCTCTGCATGCTCTCAGACGGAAACTGAATGTCATTGTAGCGGACGTGGAAAAAAAACCTCTGGCTTCCGCCTCTTTTGTGCCGGCAACGGACAGGAAAACCCTTACTGACGCAATCAGGCATGCTTTCTGCGCCGTTACGGCTACGGGAAAGCGGCATGCCATGTCAGGGCTTATTGAGCCGGCCATGTCCTTCTCTTCCGGCGTTCTGCTTGCCAATATGGGTGTGGAGGATGAATGGGGACCGGAAATTCCGAAAAACCGCCTGTTGAACGAAGGCCGCCCTCTTAATTTTATTCTGCCGGACCCTACGCAAATGCGTTACATTGATCCGCCCCTGGCTCTTCATAACCAGGGAGCTCTGGAACTTGCCGAAGGCCGAGTTTTGCCTGGCCTTTTTCCTCCGCCGCCGGAAATGGAAGAGCATTTTCTTTCCCTGATACGTTCCTGCGGTTCCGTACCGCCTGACATGCTGAACTGGATTTCCTGACTTATCACCTTGTCTTTGCCGGGATAAAGCGGTAGCGTATAGAATACGGTCGGGAACTTATTGTTCCATGGTCGGTTTGACGTTTCATTGACTTCGCAACTCATGAACACTTATTATTTCTACCGCAGTTATCGGCTGGGAGGGAGAATCCTCGGAACCCTGGGATGCAGCCTGGCCTGGGCTTTTTTCGGTTCCGGCTGGTGGAACTTTCTTCTCGGCGCCCTTTTACTGTTCCTGTGGCTTCCCGTTATTATGGGCAGGCCTTATTTTCTCACAATCACTTCTTCTTCCATCTTCTGGGGCAACAGCATTTCACGCAGGGAAATACCGTGGGAATTAATTGAACGCATAGGATGCACACCAAATAATGAGGCAGAACCCGGATTGATGATTAAACTGAAGGACGGACGTATTCTGGATGTGGAACATTCCTGTTTCAATTCCATATCCTCCGTCCGTTAAGCCATTCTTCAAGCATCCGGTTTTTATCCCTTTCATCTCGCTCCGGACTTGTTCGCTCCTCCGGGTCTGCTGGGCGAGTGATACGGAGTAAAATTTGTCAATTCTCCGCTCTGAATATTTGCTGTCCCCGCATCTTCTCATTCCCGGATAATGGCATTCTCCCGTCGTCGCAGAGGTTTCCGGCGATGCCCCTCGCACCCCATGCAGGTGTTCCGTCTTTTCAAGGCAGATTACAGTTTTCCTGTAATGGAAAATAAAAAATGTTCCACGTAGAACATTTATGTGAATAACATTTCTTTCCATTCACTCTCAGCCAATAAAAAAAACAGGCGTCATGTCTCCACGACGCCTGTTCCTCTGTATGAACGATTTTGTGCCACCAAAATCAATTGGGAGATCTCATCGGCATGAGCACATACAGGAACTCATCGCCAATCTTCAAGACGCCCGGACTCATTTCATCAATGAGGTTCAGCGTAATGACCGTATCCCCGGCCATCGTCTTCAGGGGAGCCATGAAGAAATCCGGATTAAAGGAAATGGAAAGCGGCCTTCCGGAATAAGTGATCGTCATCGATTCATGAGCTTCGCCCACTCCTTCTGCGCTGGAAGCCACTTCCAGTTCGTTTTCACGAAAATTCAGCTTGATATTTGTGCTCTTATCCACGGAAAGGAGAGAAACACGGCGCACTGTCTCCAGCAGTTCCCCGCAGGGAAGTTCGATACTTTCCTTGCAATCCGTAGGAATTACCTGCCGGTAGTTCGGGTAATTGCCGTCAATCAGTTTGCTGATTAAGAGCGTATCGTTGATTTCAAAGGCTGCCTGGTTGCGTGTGAACCGGATCGTGACGGTTCCCACTTCATCCAGAAGGCGGCGGAGTTCTCCGACAGCCTTAGTGGGCAGGATGGCATCCAGTTGCTGTTCTTCCGGAAATTCCAGGGCGGTTTCCGCCAAAGCCAAACGACGTCCGTCCGTGGCTACCAAAGTCATTTTACCATTGCGGAAAGAAAGGGAAATGCCGTTCAACACGTAGCGGGTCGTATCCGTGGAAATGGCATATTCCGTCCGGCGGATACAGTCGCGCAACATATTCTGCTCCACCTGGTACACAGTAGCCTGCTCAAAAGACGGCAGTTCCGGAAATTCATCCGCCGGAAGGCCGTTCAGTTTAAACTGAGAGCGGCCACATTCCACAGCAGCCTGGTTGCGTTGGTTGACATCCACCTGGACTTCGGCTTCAGGAAGTTCGCTGATAATGCTCACCAGCTTTTTAGCGGGCAGGGTCACGGTGCCTTCACGCAGCACATTTGCGGGAACCACGCCAGTAATACATACATCAAGATCAGTAGCCGTAAAACGTACCTGGCCGTTTTCAGCTTCAATCTTGACGTTGGAAAGAATGGGCAGCGTCGTCTTGGAAGACACAACGCTGGCAACCTGTCTCAGCCCGTCGAGAAATACTTGCTTGGAAATGGTAAACTTCATGTGTCTGTGCTTTTATCTGCCTCGCATCTTCTCATAAGTGCCTTTCATGGTTCAAGCCATTTCTCCGTCAAACCCTAATATTTGGCAGTATTTTTTTAAAAGCATACTATATATAGTAATATGCAATTTCTCTGGGCATATCTTGCATGAAAAGGTTTTTCAAATTATTTAAGCATTCTTAAAAATCCATTCCGGGGAATCAGATTTCTTCAATATCCTTGTGCGGATTATAAATCCGGATATTGTCTCTTTTTTCCCAGGATGCGGCAATTTTATTGAAAATGTACGTTTTCTTTCCAACAGGAATGCCGTTTCTGTTTTCTCTTCTTTTATCTTCTCCGTAATCTTTTTTCCGTTAAATGATTTGTTTTCAGAAAAATAATTTGACCCCGGATTTATAATCCGCTACCCTCCTATTGGATTGATTTTAACCCATATTTCAGAATTTCCGTGAAACGCTCATTTATTATTTTATCTTTACTGGCAGCGGCAGGCATGGCCCAGGCGGCTACCCCTATCTATTCCTGGGAATGGACTGCGGAAGGAGCACAAATAACCGCCCCCAACTGGAACGGTTCCTTCAATTACACTTCCGGCAATGATTACGCCACGTTCGGCAGCAGTTCCGGCACTCCCTATAACTCAAACATAACGGGCATCCAAGACAGTTTCACCGTGAGCTTTGACCTGAAAAACCTGAGTTCCACCAGCAATGGGTGGAAAGACATTTTCAGCCTGTACACCAATGGAACGGTCTCCGGAGAATCCAACAGCATGGTGCTGGAATTCACTAATAACGGAGAACTATACCTCTACAATAAGGGGTTCGGCGGCCAAACTGGCGGAAATATCAATACGGGATTGACCTGGACGGATCTCCAGCAGGACAGCTGGACTAATTTGAGCATCGTTTCCGATCTTTCCTCCCAAACGCTTTCCGTGTATGTCAACGGCGCTCTGGCAGGTACGATTACCGAGTGGAATCCATCCTCCCCTGCCCTGACAGGCTCCCAGTTTGGAGCTTCTTTTGGAAATACCCGCCCCATGAACGGCACTATGGATATCAACAACATCAAATTTTATGACGGCGTTGTGCTTCCTGTGCCGGAAGCAGCCACAGCTTCCCTGGGCCTGTTGGGGCTGGCTGCCCTGATGATGCGCCGCCGCCGGTGCTGCTGAAGCAACTTTAACCATTCGCCAAAGGCCGCATGCGGGAAGACGTTTTTCCGCATGCGGCCTTTTCAGTATTAAGAGAATTCCTTTACCCGATTCATGCCCCCGTGAAGACTTCCCCCGGTCTGGTCCAAGCACCGGGAGGAAGAACCCGCCCCGGCAAAACGACGGTATTGGCACCCAGCCGAACATGGTCTCCAATGACGGCGCCAAGCTTGTTTCTTCCAGTAAATTCCAGCTTTCCTCCCGCCACCATTCTGTGTTCGCCGCCATCATGGCGAAAATTGGAACATACCGTTCCGGCGCCGAAATTAACGTCACTGCCAATAATGGAATCCCCCGCATAACTCAAATGAGGAATAAATGTGCCGTTGCCGATGATACAATTTTTCAGCTCCACTCCCTGCCCTACTACACAGCCATTCCCCAAAGATACACAACCCCTTAAATAGCAATTAGGCCCTATGCGGCAGCCATCACCCGCCCACACGGCTCCCTCTACAACCACGCCGGGCATGATGACGGTTCCTTCCCCTACCCGGAGCGTTCCCATGACATAAACCCCTTCCCTTCCGGAGAAATCCTCCCACTCCATCTTCTCCATCACTCTTTCCTGCCATTCCAGAAGATCCCAGGGATAAACGAGGCGCTCTATCGCTGCTTCCTTCCGCGTGAATACCCGCGTCAACCCGTTTTCCCCGCTTTTCCGGGCCAGCAAATGCCCTTCTTCACTCCTTGCTTCCCCTGCCCCGCAAAAGGCAAGCCATATGGCCGCCTCCGGGGAAAAATCATGCATGGACACTTCTATGATTTCTCCTTTTTCTTCTGAAACCGGCGTTCCCGGGTCAAAAACCGCTTCAAAGCCCACTTCCCGAAGGCGGGAAGCACAGTAAGCGGCTATATTCATTCCAGCCACGGAAAAGCCGTAGAAGGGCCTTTCAGGGCTTGTAGCGGGAAAAGTATGATCCCTCTCCGGAATGTAAATCAATCTGGCAGCCTTCACAAAAGGATGGTATGCTTTCCTCCGGGTTTTCTGCAAGCAGGAATGCCGTTTCTGTTTACAGCCGCACCTGCCAATAACCTTGTGAAAGGCTAGGTTGATTAACTGTGAGTATGATGTGAATAACTTATTCAGATATTATCCACAAATTTGCAGGCCAAATTTATTAACATTTGAAATGATACTCAATACTCTCTTTTACAACCACTTAAAATCTTATTCACACTAGGCACACAGTAGAAGAAGAAGGAATTTAATATTGTTAAACCTAATATTCTTCAATCACACAACGTGATTGTCCTTCTTCCGGTTTTCATGCTACAAAACGGCGTGAATACGAAAAATCAGGATGACTGTTGGATGAACATGGCCATAAAACTGGCCTCAAATGGAATTGGACTTACGAGTCCGAATCCCTGCGTGGGGGCAGTCATTGTGCATGAAAACCAGGTGATCGGTTCGGGATTTCATAAAAAAGCCGGCTTGCCTCATGCGGAAAGAGAGGCTATTGCCGACGGAGTGGCGAATGGCAATGCCTCCCTGTTCGCGGACTCAACTTTGTATGTTACTCTGGAACCATGCAGTACTTCCGGGAAAACACCGCCTTGTACGGATGCCATTTTGAAATATCGTTTCAAACGGGTAGTTTATGGTTCGGAAGATCCTAATCCCAAACACCGCGGCGCTGCGGCTGATATTCTTGAACAGGCCGGCATCAAGGTTACCCGCGGGGTTCTGGAGAAGGAATGTGATCGTTTAATCAGGAGGTTCAGAGTGAACATGCTGGAAGGGCGTCCCTGGGTAATTGCAAAAAGCGCCATGTCTCTGGATGGCCGCATTTCCCGTAGTCCGGAACGTTCCCAATGGCTGACGAATGAAAAATCCAGATCTTTTGTACATACCCTGCGTGCCGAATGCGATGCGGTTCTTACCGGAGGGAATACCGTGCGTCTGGACAATCCGTCTCTGACCATTAGGAAACCGGATCGTCCTGTTTCTCCCCTTAAGGAACAACCCTGGCGTATTATTCTAACCCATGATGCCTCTTCCATACCTGCGGATTCCATTTGTTTAACAGATGAATTTCGTGACCGCACTTTGGTTGTGGAGAATGTTTTTAGTTATTTGGAATTATTAAAAAAATTATATAATGATAAAAAAATAGGAACTATCCTGCTGGAAGCGGGAGGCTGTCTGGTCCGGGAATTTCTGAAAGCCGGTTTAGTCGACGAGTGGGTGGGGTTTTATGCTCCCATCATTATCGGCGGCGGTGCGGACGGCGTAGCGCCCGGTCCGTTTCTGGAGCATGAAGCCCATCTTGAACAACCTGTTGTAAATATTTTTGGAGGTGATGTATGTATCCGGGGAGATATCTGTTACCGGTAATGGATAAGGTCTTTTGTTTATTGGTTATCCGAAGAATTTTAAACTTGGGAAGGTAATTTTCATTCGCCCGGTGGATTTGTCATTCAGCCCTTCCGGCCTCCCTTGCCTCTTGGAGTAAGCTCAATGCTGCTTTTTCTTATCGGCAGTATTTGAATGGAATCCGTGAAGAAATCGTGTGACGCTTCTTAATGATTTGCGATGGATAAATCAGGAAGGCCGGTATTCAATAATACTGAAGGGATATTCCATTTCTTTTTACGACAAGCAGAAAGTGGTGGTTGTTCGGAGGAAGGGAAGAGCTGCTGTCGCGCAAAAAGACATTCAGAAAACAGGATTGAATCTTTTTATCGACTCCAGGCAATGACGACAGGGAAATATAATGGGATCATATACGGCTCAAGGATGTCCCTGTCATATTTATTTTTTCAATACCCGCCTCCTATGGTCTTCCTTAAATTGAAATTTTTGAATAAAAAACGCGGGGTATTATGTTTGTTGCCTGCTGCGTTTTTGCAGATGCACAAGCAACAGGGCGATATCTGCCGGGGTAATTCCAGGAATGCGGGAGGCCTGCCCGATAGTTGCAGGACGTATGTTGCCCAGCTTGATGACAGCTTCTTTTTTTAAGGCATGGACATGTTCGTAATCAATATCGGCGGGAATAGTTTTATTTTCCCTCCCTATGATTTCACCGTCTGCAATTCTTTGATTTCCAATTTTCACCTCCCTTACAGCACCATGCTGATGATGGTCACTGCATTCGGCGGCTATGATGTGGTGATGCATGCATACGATGTGGCCATAAAACAGAAATACAATTTCGGAGCATACGGCGATGCAATGCTTATCCTGCGGTAAGCTCCAGATTTGCCCTCTTATTTCCAAAAAGGATTTGACAGACTATTCCGCGGTGCGTTCGGTCAGGGCCGAGCGCACCGCTTGCGCTCTCTCCTCGTCGCTGTTATATGTGCTGCCAAGCACGTCGGGAAAGAAGAAGAGCCTGAACACAAGAAAGAGTATCGCAAGCTTCAACAGAATTATGACCCACAGAGACTTGCCTATGGTCATACTTTTGAATCCTTCTACATAGAATCGCCATACTCTTATTGGCCATGCTGCCTTGCCGCTGTTCTCTGCTTT
>OFFP01001458.1_pt1 | contig 16022 bp, 14 predicted proteins | sample 1521431 | NCBI WGS metagenome assembly OFFP01 (sample SAMEA3504104, study PRJEB24116) | mouse gut metagenome | biome: mouse gut; feature: mouse-associated habitat; material: faeces | place: Denmark | collected 2011
AATTAAGGAAACAAAGTTATCTTCATTATCATCGTTAATGACAATAACTCTTTGATGACAGCTGATGAGGGCTTCAGCCAGTCTGTCAATGAAAAATTGCAAGATTCCATAGCAAGTATTTGGGCTTCGCAAAAGTAAAATGGGCTGTGTGTCATCATCAATGGCATAATATTCAGGAGAATGGGAAAGCATTTTGTCGAGGAAAACTAGAGCAGCATCATGATCAGGTAAGCGTAATATGCTTTCGGTCAATGTTTGTATGGCGGATTTAAAATAACCTGAAGCAAGAAGTTCTTGCTGATATTTTCCTATAATATAGCAATCCGTACAATAGTCATCCCATAAACTGGAAGAAGAGGAAGAAAATATCCATATCCCGGTGCAGGACGTCTACGAAACAAGCCAGGCAATGATGGTTTCTGAGGATGGATTTCAATTTGACAACTGGAACGGGAAAAGACAGATCATTCCGGTGATCCGGGATGAACAGATTGCTGACGCGGGACACACGCGCGATCCAAAAGTATGGTATGACAGCGGAAGCTATTATATGGTCCTGGGCAGTACGTTCAGGGAAAAGGAAGGCCGCGCCGTGTTTTTCCGGAGCAGGGACGGGGAACACTGGCAGTATGCCGCGCAGTATAGGAACCCAAGCTTCGGCAGGATCCTGGAATGTCCGGATTTATTCCGGCTGCGAGACAGATATGTGTTTGTCGGATCCGCAATGTATGTGGAGGACGCGGCGAAAGGATATGAACACCAGTCGGTCACCGCACTGGCAGAGTTTGACAGCCGTACATGCACCATGGAAATATCCTCGGAATTTCAATATGTGGATTATGGTATGGATCTGTACGCTCCCCAGACCAATGTGGACCGGGAGGGAAGAAGGGTGCTGATCGGCTGGATGAGGATGCCGGAGGCTGTAAAGGAAGAAGGAAAAAAAGACTGGAACGGGATGATGAGCCTCCCGAGGGTCGTGGAGATCGCAGGGGAACATATTTATTTCAGAATCCATCCGGAGGTGGAAAAATATTTTTCCGCAGATAAGGAAGATAAGAGGCATTTGGATCCGGGTATGCCCTGCCGTATCAAAACAACTCTGTCGGAAGGGGAATATCTGGAAATCGGAGGGTACAGGATCTGGGTTGAAAATGGATCTGTGAAAACGGACCGGAGCCGGGTATTTGCCGGGGCAGATGGCCGGGCAGCGGTGTGTGGCACGCCGGCAGGCCTGGAACACTGCAGTTTGGATATATTTGTGGAACCGAATCTGATTGAGGTCTTTATTAATGACGGCGAATATGTGATTAGTAATGTGGTCTATGGGCTGGAAAACTGGATTACAGGATATGTGGAACATGTTTATACAGGATGAATGGGCTGCAACTGTACAGCTGGAATAAAAAGGCGCCTGCTGTGCCGGAGGAGAGAACTCCGGCGCGGCAGGCGCTTTCTGCATATCAGGGAAGGACAGGATACTGTTGATGACGGTGCATGATGGGAGGGATGATCCATTTGGCACTAACGGATAACGCCAAATTTGTTTTTCTCTTTGTTGAAATAAGAGACAGGGCAAGCTTATAATAAACATACGATGAAGAAAACGTGATTGGCCGATCACACTTCTGAATACCAAAAGAAAATGAGGTGTGAAATCTATGAAAGAAAAAGTACAGTTATTTGGAAGGTCCTTAAGCGGAATGGTTATGCCGAATATCGGCGCGTTTATCGCATGGGGACTGATTACCGCGCTGTTTATTGAGACAGGCTGGATGCCCAATGAGCGGATCGCGCAGCTGGTCGGGCCTATGTCCTCCGTACTTCTGCCCCTGCTGATCGCATATACGGGAGGGAATATGGTCGCGGGACAGCGGGGAGGCGTGATCGGCGCCATAGCAGCTATGGGTGTGATCGTGGGTTCGGACGTTCCCATGTTTATCGGGGCAATGATCGTAGGCCCTCTTTCCGCATGGGTGATCAAAAAGTTTGACAAGCTGATGGAGAATCATGTGAAAGCCGGATTTGAGATGCTGGTGAACAATTTTTCACTGGGGATCATCGGTGCCGTTCTTGCGGTTCTTGCCATGTTCGGTGTGACGCCGCTGGTGAGCACGCTCAATCACTGGATGAGCATCGGGGTTGGTTTTTTTGTAGACCATGGCATCCTTCCGCTGACCAGCTTATTTATCGAACCGGCCAAGGTTCTGTTTTTGAACAATGCCATCAATCACGGGATCCTCTCTCCGATGGGGATCCAGCAGGTGGAGGAAATGGGCAAATCCATCTTCTTCCTGTTAGAAGCCAATCCGGGTCCCGGGCTGGGTGTCCTGCTGGCTTACTGTATTGCCGGAAAAGGAAATGCGAAGAGCTCAGCGCCCGGCGCGGTGATCATTCATTTTTTCGGGGGGATTCATGAGATCTATTTCCCATATATCCTCATGAATCCCCTGCTCCTCCTGGCAACCATCGCAGGCGGGGCAGCCGGAGTGTTTACCTTCAGCCTGATGGGCGTGGGACTGACGGCACCGGCTTCACCGGGCAGTATCCTGGCATTGGTGATGATGGCGGAGCGGCATTGCTATGTGGGGCTGTTCCTTGGAGTGCTGATCGCGGTGGTGGTTTCCTTTGTGATCGCGGTTCCGCTTTTGAAGTTCATGGGAAAGGACACCTCCCTGGAGGAAGCACAGCAGAAAAAGGATGCCATGAAGAAACAGGCAAAGGGAATCCAGGATGACAGCAGCCCGGCGGCAGAGCCTGTGCAGGGAGCCGCAAAGGGACAGGGCCGGATTCGAAAAATCGCCTTTGCATGTGACGCGGGAATGGGCTCCAGCGCCATGGGAGCTACGGTTCTGAAAAAGAAGATCGCTGCAGCAGGACTGGGAGGAATTGAGGTGATACATACGCCGGTGTCCAGTATTCCGGCCGATGTAGAGATCGTAGTGACCCACCAGGAGCTGGGGGAGCGGGCACAGCGCAGCAATCCCAATGCGGAGAGGATTCTGATCACGAACTTCCTGGCGGCGCCGGAATACGACATTCTGGTAGAAGATTTGAAGAAGAGAAATCAGGCATAGAGGGTTCGTCTGCCGAAAGTCTGCATGGAATCCGGGGATTTTTCGGCAGGCGGATGAAATATACAAAAGGATGGAGAGCTATGGATATTTCGGCTCGTATGAGACAGATCCTGCTGGCGCTGCTTCATGAAAACGGACCTATTTCCGTGAAGCTTCTGGCAGAACAGATCGGCGTGAGCAAACGAACGGTTCAAAGAGAACTGGAATATATGGAACGTACGCTGAAAGGGTATGAAGTCCGCTTTACGTCCAAAACCGGTGTGGGCGTCTGGCTGGAAGGTGGTGAAGAGGAAAAGAAACGGCTTCTCGCAGAGATCAGCCGGGGCGATTCCTATGACGTCAGCAACCGGGAGGACAGGCGGAAGCGGCTGGTTCTGGAGATCCTGAAGGAAAAGGGGCTGAAAAAGCTGTATTATTACAGCAGCCAGTTCGGCGTCAGTGAGGCTACGGTCAGCGCGGATTTGGAATCCGTGGAAAGCTGGCTGGGACAGTTCGGGCTGCAGATCAGCCGGAAGCCGGGAAGCGGGATTGAAACCAATGGAAGCGAAAAGGACTACCGCAGGGCAATCCGTGCGTTTATTGAAGAAAATATCAATACAAATATACTCCGGGAAGCCTATGAGGAAGATACCTCGGTGTTAGATCCCCAGGATGTTCTGATCAAAAGCGGGATCGGGCAGGTGCTGAACAACGATGTGCTGAAACGGGTCATTCGATGCATCACGGATATGGATCATCTCCAGGTGAAATCCATGACGGAAAATTCCTATGTAGGGCTCGTGATCCACATCACCATAGCGATTGACCGGATATTAAAGGACGAGATGATCGAGCCGGGCAGCGGCTGGATGGAGGGGATGGACCGGGATGAGGATTACCGGCTTTCGGAAGAGATTGCCGCAAAGCTGGAGGCAGAATTTGGCATCCGCTTTCCGGAGCTGGAGGTTTCCTACATATGCCTGCATATCAAGGGGGCCAAGCATGAGCGGGTTCGGTGGGATTCCCGGGAGGCGCTGTCGATCGAAAACCGGGAGCTGCAGTATCTGGTGAATGAGATGATTGATGCCTTTGACCCGATGCAGGCATGCCTGCTCAAACAGGACGAGGAATTTATCCAGGGGCTTTTGGCCCATCTGCAGCCGACACTCATCCGCATCATGTACGGGATGCACATTCAGAATCCGATGCTCGGGGAGATTCGGGAGAGTTACCCGGAGATTTACCGAAAATGCGGCAATGTGGCGGCAGTTCTAAAGAAAAAGACCCAGAGGGAAGTGCCGGAGGAGGAGACAGGCTTTCTGACGGTTCACTTCGGGGCGGCCGTATTCCGCCTGGAGGGACGCAAGGAAAGCATACGGAAGGTGCATGTGGGAGTGATCTGCTCCAGCGGCATCGGAATCTCCCGGCTGATGGTATCCAAGCTGGAGAAGACTTATAAAGACCGGATGATCCTGACTGCATACGGGAAAAACGACATCACTCCATATATCATCGGAAAAACGGATTTTCTCATTTCCACGATTCCCATGGAGCCTCAGGACATCCCGGTGGTTTCCGTGAATCCGCTCCTGAATAAAGGAAATATGGAAGAAATACGGGAGATGATCCTGAGGTATGAGAGGATGCCGGAGAAGCAAAAAGAGGAAAATGAGTTTTCTTCGAAGCTGGAAGAGATCAACCTGGTGGCGGTGCAGATCAGGACAATCCTGAAAAATATGGAGTTCTTTAAGGTGGGCAATGATATTACCTTTGAGGAGCTTTTGATCGCGATAGGGGAAAAAATGTCCCCCTATTCGGACCGCAGCGGGCAGATTCAGGAAGACCTGATGCGCAGGGAACGGATTTCATCCCAGGTCTTTGCGGAATTTGGGTTTGCGCTTCTGCATACCCGGACAAAGGGCGTGCTCCGTCCGGAATTTGCAGTCTGCGTGACAAAAGACCTGGGAGCATTTCATGATCCTTATTTTAAGGGAATCCGGACCGTGATCATTATGCTGGTGCCGATTGACGAGAATGGACAGGTCAATAACGAGATTATGGGATATATCAGCAGTATGCTGATCGAAGAGTATGAATTTCTGGAAGTGCTGTCACGGGGGGACAAGGAAGAGATTCGGGAACTGCTTTCCCGGTATCTGAAGGAATACTTCAACCGGTATCTGGCGAAGGTGTGAAACACAGATGCCGCTATGCTGCTGTGAATACCGTAGGTGTGAATCATAACTGGCGCTATCTGATAGTGCCAAATCCCCGTTTCTATTTGTTGAAAACAGCCGTTTACGGGGCATATAATGAGGACACAGGAAACAAACACCCCGGGGAAATGAAAGAGATAGAGAGGACACAGGTGGTCAATATGTTTTTTAAGAAGAAGGAAGAAAAAAAAGAAAAGAAGGAATTGCTGTACCGTGAAAACGTACATGTAAACTGCGAATCAGATACAAAGGAAAACATCATCCGCAAGGTGGGACAGATGCTGGTGGATTCCGGCTATGTGGAGCAGCCTTATGTAGACGGGATGGTGGAGAGGGAAAAAACATTTTCCACATTTATGGGAAACGGCCTTGCGCTTCCTCATGGAATTGAAGCAGTGAAGGACCAGATCAAGTCGTCCGGGATCGCCGTGATGACATTCCGGGATTATGTGGACTGGGACGGGGAAGAAGTGAAGGTGGTGATCGGGATTGCCGGAGTGGGAGAGGAGCATATGGATATCCTGTCATCCATCGCAGAGAAGATGCTGGATGATGCCACTGCGGAACAGATCAGGACCTGTGATGGGGACACGCTGTATCAGATTCTTTCCGGAAAGGAGTAGACCAGGATGATCATAACAGTAACGATGAACCCGGCCATTGACAAGACGGTGGAGATTGACACTCTAAAACCCGGCGGCCTGAACCGAATCCGGAAGGTGGAGTATGACGCGGGCGGCAAGGGGATCAATGTCTCCAAGACTATCCATGAGCTGGGCGGCGAGAGCATCGCGACCGGTTTTTTGGGAGGGAATGCCGGCAGGACAATAGAAAATGTGCTGGACGCGCGGAAGATCCGGCATGATTTTATCTGGGTAGACGGGGAGACAAGAACCAATACCAAGGTCTTTGAAGAGAATGGGGCGGTTACGGAACTGAACGAACCGGGGCCGGCTATTTCGGAAGATCAGATGCAGGAATTTATGAAGAAGCTGGAAGGCTATGCAGGGGAGGACACGCTGATCGTCCTGTCCGGCAGCATTCCCGGCGGAGTGGGCAAGGATATCTATGCGAGGATCATCCGGATGGCCCATGAGAAAGGCTCCCAGGTGCTGATGGATGCGGACGGCGAGGTGTTCCGCCTGTCTCTGGAGGCAGGGCCGGACATGATCAAGCCCAACCGGGTGGAACTGGAGGAGTATGCCGGGATTGATTATCGGGCGTCCGGTAAGGAGCTTCTGGAGATGACCAGGAAGCTGATGGAAAAGGGAATCCATACGGCTGCGGTCTCCATGGGAAAGAGCGGAGCTATGTTTGTCAAAGGCGGATATGAAGCAGTCTGCCCGGCCCTTTCGGTGAAGGCACATTCTACGGTAGGCGCCGGAGACGCGATGGTGGCGGCGCTGGCTTATGCATGGGATCAGAAGCTGGGAGATGAGGAAACGGTCAGGCTGTGTATGGCGGCATCGGCAGGAGCGGTTACAACGGTCGGCACAAAGCCTCCTGCAAAGGAACTGGTGGAAGAGCTGAAAACGCAGGTGAAGATTGAGAGCGCGCGGTAAGTTTGTACTTATGCGGGGGAAGGATTCAGTCAGAATGGCGGCAAGAGAAAGGCAATTGCGAATCACTCTTGTGTGAAAGCGTAGGAATGTAACTGCGCACAGATGTTGGAAAGCAGAAATAAATTATAGAAGGAGTCATTAAAAATGAAGACAAGAGCAGTCAGAATGTATGGAACGAGAGACTTGAGATTGGAGGAATTTGAGCTGCCGGAGATCAGGGAGGATGAGATCCTGGTGAAGGTCATGAGCGACAGTATCTGTATGTCTACCTATAAGCTGGCGGAGCAGGGCAAGAAGCACAAACGTGCGCCCCAGAATATCGACACCAATCCGGTCATCATCGGACATGAATTTGCGGGTGTGATCGTGGAAGTGGGAGAGAAGTGGAAAGACCAGTTCAAGCCGGGCATGAAATTTGCACAGCAGCCGGCGCTGAATTATAAAGGAAGCCTGGCTTCCCCCGGATATTCTTATGAATTTTTCGGAGGGGCATGTACCTACTGCATCATTCCTCACGAGGTGATGGAGCTGGGATGCCTGATGCCCTACGAGGGAGACAGCTTTTTCGAAGCGTCCCTGGGCGAGCCCATGAGCTGCATCATCGGAGGCTACCATGGAAATTACCACACCAACAAGAGGAACCATGACCTGGCGGTGGGCACGAAACCGGACGGCGACATCATCATCCTGGGCGGCTGCGGCCCCATGGGACTGGGGGCGGTGAGTTATGGAATCCAGATTGAAAACGGGCCGAAGCGGATCGTGGTGACGGATATTGACGATGCCAAGATCGAGCGCGCCAGGGAAGTAATTCCGGAGAGCAAAGCAGCGGAAAACGGCGTGGAGCTTCTCTATGTAAATACGGCGAAGATGGAAGACCCGGTGGAAGGACTTAGGGCAATCACAGGGGGAAAGGGATATGACGATGTGTTTGTGTATATCCCCAACCGCAAGGTGGCGGAGATGGGCGACCAGCTCCTGGCATTTGACGGCTGCATGAACTTTTTCGCAGGCCCCACGGACAACCAGTTCAAGGGGGAGATCAACCTGTATAACGTACACTACACCAGCGCCCATATCATGGGGACTACCGGAGGAAATAACGACGACCTGATTGAGGCGAATGACCTGGCCGCGAAAGGAAAGATCGAACCGGCTGTGATGGTGACCCACGTGGGCGGCATTGACAGCATTGCGGATGCAACCCTGAACCTGCCCAAGATTCCGGGTGGAAAGAAGCTGACTTATACACAGTTCGATATGCCGCTGACGGCAATTGAGGACTTTGGAAAGCTGGGAGAGAGTGATCCGCTGTTCCAAAAGCTGGACGAAGTGTGCAAAAAGAACCGGGGGCTGTGGAGCGCGGAGGCGGAGCGGATATTGTTTGAATATTTCGGCGTGGAGCAGTAACGGCGTATAATAAAGATATAAAAATGGAGCTGCGCAAAGAATGATTATTCTTTGACAGCTCCGCTTTTATTTTTCCAAAAAGCCGAGGAATGAAAACAGAAAACCGACAACTCCTAATGCAAGTGTGATTGCTTCCAGCCCGGATGAGCAAACATGCAATACAAGGGCAAAAAGCAATATGGAAATCCCGAATCCTATCTTTTTCATATCAACCTTCCTTTCCAAAAAATCTTTTTAAATAAAATGTGGTGCGCTCGTCTCTGGTAACAGCCACTAATTCAAATAAGTTTTCTTCAGTTGTCAGAAAATCCCTTACATCTCTTCCGATGATCAGATATTGATTCCGAGAATCAAAAGTAATGTATCTGCGGGTGCTGTGATCAAGCAGAATATCCGCATTATCTATTACGATCAGCTTCCCTTCCAAGGATTCTATTATGCTTTTAATATCACTTTTGATATCAGTATGATTGAGGCATACAATTCTGTCATCTTCGGTCCTGCTTTCCAATAAAAATGAATAGGATGCAGTCTTTCCGGTTCCCGAATTGCCTATCAGGATTGTAATATTATTTGTGAACTGAAAATCGACCACAAAAGAAGTATGGATCGTATAATAACGTTCCATTACGATTGGTTTACAATTCATGCCATCCACCACTCCTTTAATTCTTCGTAATTGCTGATTATAGATGTATTTCCCTGACAGACAGTCTTTACTTGCGTCATATCAAATGAAATGGTCGGATAATCACAATAAACCTGGCCTGACTCAAGACCATATAATATATCCAGTGCATTTTCACCGCATTCTTTTATACAAAATACCTTGTCTGGATTATACATCACATTTAAAACAGTTTTACATCCGGTCGATAATCTGTCTATATCCAGAACTACTTTGTTAAATTTGGATTCGATCCGATATTTTCCGATCATGGATACCCCATCAATTTCCTGCATAATTTTCTTTGCACGTTCATCCAACATTTCGAACGTATTTTTATTGAAATATACATCATTCAGAATGACTAATTCCAGAACTTCTGGAATATCAGCTTTGCTTTTAAAGATTGTAATCATAGTGTAGCCTCCATGCCCGCCTTACGAAATTCGGCTTCCAGAGATGTATTCTGCATGATTGTCTGCATTTTTTCAGTTAAAGAGAGCCTGTTCTTATCCAGTCCACAGATATCGTCCGGCTGCCTTTTAGCCCATTCACAGCAAGAGACGATCCAACAGTTGCCAATAAAGCCTTTGGAAACTTCAAAACCCGTATTTCTTGTAAGGTCAAATAATAATTTCGCTGCTAACTGTTCAATATTCAAAGTATTGACACGACTGTAATACTCTTTGATTTCTGCTAACTGTTTATAGTCGGACTTTGAATTTTGTATAGCTGTTATCAGCATTTCACGCGCTGTTATGGCAAGGCGCCTTTTGGTGATAAACTCATCTTCCGGCGCATAAATCCAGTCCAATAATTTTTTGAACTCTAGAAGTACATATTCAAAGCAAATGATTCGAAGTTCATGAACATTGTTTTTTATTTCAATATTCTTTCGGAGCAATTGATACTCGCGAATTACCTGGATATTGTCGAAGGCTCTGTCGAATACAATAATATAACGATTTTTATTATCGGACAGATCTCGAACTGCTTTTACCAGTTCACTGTTATTTTTCTTACTTTCAACAATGACTTCTGGAAATAGCTGCGCCATTAAAGTTTTCCAAAAAATAAATCCGGATTTGTCTGTACGATCTTCAATCCATAAAAAAGTTTTTTTAGACAATGGTTTGTCTCCTTTCAAATCTATATTGTATCATAATTCCCACAGCATGAAAATAGTGGATTTTATGCTGTACAAATCCTATATTTCACGCTATGATATCAAAGAAGTACTGATTTTTGAGAAAAATACCTGGAGAGGTTATTTTCCATACTGTTTCGGAACACGTCAATGCCGCACAACAATAAGGAGTAAACCGCGATGGAAAATGCATATGTACTGCAATTATCAGACCAGAAGTTTCAGGATCTTTACCTCTGCTTCTGCGGCTACGCAAAATGTGAACCGCTGCACAGCTTTGGCCCTGCTGTGCGTCCCAACTATATTCTCCATTATATCCTGGAAGGAAAAGGCAGGTATTATGTCAAGGACACGCAGTACGAGCTGCAGGCAGGACAGGGATTTATGATCGAACCGGAGGTTCAGACCTTTTATCAGGCGGACCAGGAGGAACCCTGGACTTACCTCTGGGTCGGATTTGGCGGCAGCCATGCAAAAGAATACCTGAAAGACATTGGCGTGAACAGCCGCCAGCTGATCTTCCGGTGCGGACATGCCGAAGAACTGAAACAGATTGTGATTACAATGCTGAAGAACAATACCTCCAGCACGAAGAATCAATTTCTGCTGGAGAGCCTGCTGTATTCCTTTTTTTCTATTCTTGCACAGGATATTGATGTCATTCCCCCGACCAGCGCGAATGAGGAAAATACATATATCCGCAAGGCCATAGAGTACATCCACAACAACTATTCCAACAACATCAAGGTGGCGGATATCGCGGACTACGTCTGCATTGACCGGAGCTATCTGTACAGGCTGTTCCGCCAGAATATGGATCAGTCGCCCCAGGACTACCTGACGAATTACCGGATTACCCGTGCGGCAGAACTGCTCTCCCTGACAGACCTTCCCGTGGGCGGCGTGGCATTATCCTGCGGCTACCGGGACCCTCTTGTCTTTGGGAAGGCATTTAAACAGAAATGCGGGCTGACCCCTTCCAAATACAGGAAGAAAAACCGCAGGGACGCCAACGAGCACCTGCAGACGAACCAGGATATCCTGGAAAAGCTGTAAAGGCGCCCGGATTATACGCGTCGGCGATTTGCGTGCCTGCCGAAACAGCTAAAAACTGTGACAACATTTTCACTGTTTTTCTAAACATATGCTTCTACTCCTTTTTTCCAACTCCATATATAATAGACTTACAAGGAACGAAGAAATTGCGCAGCTTCTTTCGTCCGAATCTAAAAAAGAATTTGGAGGAAGAACTTATGAGTAATACAAATGCACAGACACAGAAACCCCAATACAAGCATGTTTCTGCAAGAGAAAAATATTGTTTCGGAATCGGTGCGATTGGAAAAGATGCGATCGTAAACTTGGTAGGATCTTTTCTGATGCTGTATTTTACAGACACCTTATATCTGGCGCCGGGATTTGTCGGGGCACTGTTCTTTGTAGCCCGGATCTGGGATGCAGTCAATGATCCGATGATGGGCATGATCGTAGATAATACCCGGTCCAGATACGGCAAATTCCGTATCTGGCTGATTGTCGGAACCCTGCTGAATTCCGTGGTATTTATCTTCCTGTTTACAAGCTGCGGATTGACCGGAACCGCCCTGTACGTCTATGTTTCGGTGATGTATATCCTGTACGGCATGACTTACACCATTATGGATGTACCCTACTGGTCCTGGCTTCCGAACCTGACCAACGATCCCCATGAACGTGAAAAGGTGTCCGTCATCCCGCGTTTCTTCGCAAGCCTTGCAGGCTTTACAGTTGCCACTTTCGGTCTGTATATCATCAACGGATTCAACCGCATGGCAGGAAATAAAAACCTTTATGCGGAGCAGGGCTTTACCATGTTTGCAGTGGCGATCGCAGTGGTATTCATCCTGACCATCGGCATTACCGTATTCAATGTAAAAGAAGAATCCACACTGAATGCAAAGGCTGAAAAGACCAGTCTGAAACAGGCATTGAACGTGATCGTAAAGAATGACCAGCTCCTTGCATTTATCGGACTGCTGCTGACCTTCAACCTCTGTACACAGATTGCAAAAGGCTTTGCCGTATATTATTTCAAAAATGTCTGCGGAAATGAATACCTGTACTCCATCTTTGGATTTGCCATTATCGCGGAAATGCTGGGTCTGATCTGCTTCCCGAAGATTGCGGAAAAGATCAGCCGTGAAAAGGTATATGCCCTTGCATGCGGGCTTGTGATCCTGGGGCTTGCCACGCTGGGCCTGATGGGATTTATCGCTCCTCAGAGCAAGGCAGCTGTGATCCTGTGCTGCGGACTGATGTTCTTCGGTTCCGGCTTATCTCTGGGTGTGACCACCTGCTGCATGGCAGATGTGATCGATTACGGGGAAGTGAAATTTGGTGTCAGGAATGAAAGCGTGACCTGTTCTGCGCAGACCTTTCTGATGAAGGCTGCCATGGCAGCGGCAGGCGGTCTGACCGGCGTTGGCCTGCAGATTGTAGGCTACAATGCAAAGGCAGAGGCACAGAGTCTTGGAACGATCACCGGCATCAGGGTTCTGATGATCGTGATACCGATCGCGCTGGCAGTATTGAGTTTCTTTATCTACAAAACGTTCTACACCTTAAAGGGTGAAAAAATGGCAGAAGTGACACGTAAAGTCAATGAGATGCATGCAATTCAGCAGAATGTGAATTGACAATCCGGCATTTCGGAAGAAAAATATCTCCAGGACAGCAGATTTTTGGAGCTGTCTTGGAGAGCACAGTAATTTGTTATTATATTATACCAGGAGGAGGGTTCTATGAGCATATTATTTTGCGAACGCACACGTACCTTTCATTTATTCAACAACGAGATCAGCTATATCATGACGGTCCTTCCCAATGAACAGATGGGACAGCTGTATTTCGGCAAGCGGATCCATCATAAGGATGATTTTTCCTATCTTCTGGAAACCGGCTACCGCCCCATGACCTCTTACGTATTCGAAGGAGACAGGTCGTTTTCCCTGGAGCATGTGAGGCAGGAATACGGCGTATACGGTACGACGGATTACCGGCATCCGGCAGTGGAGATCCTTCAGGAAAACGGCAGCCGCCTTTCGGATTTCCGTTATCAGAGCCACACGATTACTGCAGGAAAGCCGAAGCTCGCAGGACTTCCGGCCACCTATACAGAAGAGGACGGCGAGGCGGAAACCCTGACACTGGTTTTGAAGGATCCGGTGACGGAGATCACGCTGCAGCTTTTCTATACGATTTTCGTGGGAGGCGGAATCCTGGCGCGGAGCGCGAAGCTGACCAACCAGGGAAGCAAAGATGTACATCTGCTGACTGCCATGAGCCTGTGCATGGATCTGCCGGACTGTGATTACGAGTGGCTCCAGTTTTCCGGCGCGTGGGCACGGGAGCGCCATTTAAAGGTACGGAGACTGGAACAGGGAATCCAGGCGGTGGACAGCAGAAGAGGACATTCCTCCCATGAGCACAATCCGTTTATCGTGCTGAAACGTCCGGACACCAATGAATCTCAGGGAGAGGCTATTGGATTCAGCCTGATCTACAGCGGCAATTTCCTGGCGCAGGCGGAGGTAGATACTCATGATATGACCCGGGTGATGCTGGGAATCCATCCTGACAGCTTTGACTGGAAGCTGGAACCGGGGGAAGAATTTCAGACTCCTGAGGCCGTGATGGTTTATTCGGATGCCGGGTTAAACCGTATGAGCCAGACCTTCCACAAGCTCTACCAGAAACGTCTGGCAAGAGGTTACTGGCGGGACCGTCCAAGGCCGATCCTGAATAACAACTGGGAAGCGACATATTTTGATTTTACAGAGGACAGGCTGGTTGAGATCGCGTCTAAAGCAAAGGAATGCGGCGTGGAATTATTTGTTCTGGATGACGGCTGGTTCGGGGAGCGCAGCAGCGACCATGCCGGACTGGGGGACTGGACCGCCAATCGGGAGCGCCTGGCAAACGGCATTACCGGGCTGGCGGCGCGTATAGAAGACCTGGGGATGAAGTTCGGACTCTGGTTTGAGCCGGAGATGGTGAATAAAGATTCCGACCTTTACCGGGCGCATCCGGACTGGATTCTGGAGACGCCGGAAAGAAGGGCATCCCATGGGCGCAACCAGTTTGTACTTGATTTTTCCCGGAAGGAGATCGTGGACTGCATCTATGAAATGATGGCGAAGATTTTACGGGAGGCAAAGGTCTCATATATCAAATGGGATATGAACCGGAGCATCACGGAATGCTATTCCGCCGCACTCCCGGCCGACCGCCAGGGGGAGGTGTTCCACCGTTATATCCTGGGCGTTTACGACTTATACGAGAGGCTGACTTCGGAGTTCCCGCATGTACTTTTCGAATCCTGCGCAAGCGGCGGCGGGCGGTTTGACCCGGGGATGCTTTATTACGCGCCCCAGGGCTGGGCAAGCGATGATTCCGATGCGGTCGAACGCTTAAAGATCCAATACGGCACCACCTATTGCTATCCTGTCAGCAGCATCGGAAGCCACGTATCGGTCATTCCGAATCATCAGGTGTTCCGCAGGACACCGCTGCATACACGGGCAAATGTAGCTTACTTCGGCACCTTCGGCTATGAACTGGACCTGAACCATCTGACGGAACAGGAGCAGGAAGAGGTGAAGCATCAGATCGCATTTATGAAGGAATACAGGGAAGTGCTGCAGTTCGGTACGTTTTACCGTCTGTCCAGTCCCTTTGAGGGCAACATCACCTGCTGGATGGCAGTCAGTGAAGACAAGACACAGGCGATTGTCGGATGGTACCGGGTGCTCTGCGGCGTAAACCTGCCCTATGCGAGGGTCCGCCTTCAGGGCCTGGATCCGGAGCTTTGCTACCGGAATCAGGAAACAGGACAGTCCTATTACGGGGATGAACTGATGAATCTGGGCCTGGTTACATCAGATCCATTATCCGGCCAGGTGGAAGATCCAAATGCGGGCTACGGTGATTTTGATTCCAGGCTGTTTGTATTTAAGGCTATATAATGAGACGGAAATCGGCACTTTTGTGTCTGCGATTATGGGGGTTATTCCAATGGATACGCAAAACAAACCTTTTCTGAAACGATGTATCATGATGCTGACAGGGATCCTGTTTATCGGGGTCTGCGTCGGCGCATACAGGCTGAGTTCTTTTGGCGTGGATGCTTTTTCCTGTATGAATCTGGGAATCAGCGGTTTTCTGCATATGAGTTTTGGTACATGGCAGCTGATCCTGAATGCGGGGATTCTGGTAGTTGTGTTCTTCAACGCACGACAGGGCATCGGAGCCGGCACCATTGTCAACATGATCTGTGTTGGTTATCTGGCAGACTTTATCTGCTGGATATTCCAGGATATCATAAAACTGGAAATGACACTGCCGCTTCGGATTATTGCTCTGATCATCGGCTGTATCTTTGCCGGGATGGGCGTAGCATTTTATATGGTAGCGGAGATGGGGGTTGCTCCTTATGACAGTGTCGCAACCATTATACAAAATCGAAGCCATGACAGGATTCCATTTCAAAATGCCCGTGTCATGAGTGATGTCACGGTGGTTGTGATCGGTGTGGTATTCTGTCTCATGTCCCGTGGAGATCTGCGCCGAATCATCGGAATCGGCACCATCTGCAGCGCGCTTTTGAACGGACCTTTGATTCAGTTCTTTAAGACCCATGTGGCGGAGCCAGTTATGAACGGAAAATGATGCTGTCAAAATGCGGCTGACGGAAAATGGATGCGTCCCTGCAATATATCCTGAGTTTCGCTGAATCTCATAGCGATATATTGTACACAAAACCATTTTCCGTCAGCCGTATTTTAGATAGATTTCATTAAGATGATTCATTGATACCTAAAGGAGTCACAAGTCACGCCTGGTCAGGGTGTGACCTGCAGCCTAAAGGTTACTGTTCACACGGCGTCGTGCACCCTGCTGCACGGCGTCCGGCCAATAAAGTAACAT
>OFFP01001459.1_pt1 | contig 16013 bp, 15 predicted proteins | sample 1521431 | NCBI WGS metagenome assembly OFFP01 (sample SAMEA3504104, study PRJEB24116) | mouse gut metagenome | biome: mouse gut; feature: mouse-associated habitat; material: faeces | place: Denmark | collected 2011
TTCATCTTACTTTTATTCCCGCGAACAACGAGCCAAGCGGGCATGCTTGCATGCACATTTGACTTAGGTGCCTGATATTCGTATCAGCTGTGCAGATGGCGCATATTTAATATTTATATGGCAAATAAGTGTTTGTTTTTATTATACATATCAATTGGACAGGGTTTTGAACCTACGTTAAAATATAAACAGAATATTTAAGGGAGGAATAGTAGTTATGAAGAAAAAAATGTGGTCACGTATTGTGGCGGCAAGTATGTGTTCCGCACTCTTGCTTGCAGGATGCGGAAGTTCAGGCTCTGGATCGGGAGAAACAAAGGATTCAAAAGAAGCAGGAGGAGAAAGTGCAGCCGCATCGGAGCTTCATGTCGCACTTGCAGCAAATCCGCCGGCATTGGATCCGCCGTCAGTCAATTCGAACATTGTAGGCGGAATCGGAATCCATGTATATGAGTCATTATTTGCGATGAATCAGGATTATGAGCCGACACCGGTTCTGGCAGAGTCCTATGAAGTAAGTGAAGACGGAATGGTGTATACGATCAAACTTCGTGAGGGCGTGAAGTTCCACAACGGAGAAGAGATGACGGCAGATGATGTAGTTGCATCTATGAACCGCTGGCTTGAAGTTTCGGCAAAGGCGAATACACTGATCGGCGGTTCTGTATTTGATAAGGTAGATGACCATACGGTTTCGCTGACTGTCAATGAAGCTTCTTCGGATATTATCATGATTCTTGCAAGTCCGATTCAGTTTGCAGCCATTTATCCGGCAGAAGTAGTGGAAAAGGCTACGCCGGAAGGCATAGATGAGTATATCGGAACAGGTCCTTACAAGGTTGGAGAGTGGAAGCAGGATCAGTATGTAAAGCTTGAGAGGAATGAAGATTATCAGCCGTCAGAGGGGGCTGCGAGCGGTCTCGCCGGAGATAAGACGGGAGTCAGCGATGTGATTTACTTTGATGTAGTTACAGATACTTCCACACGTATCGCAGGTGTAAAAAATGGTCAATATGACGTGGCAGAAGAAATCCCGCTTGATAATTATGAGGAACTATCGCAGGAGGCAGGTGTGAAGGTGACCGCTGAGAGAGGCGGTACGCTGAACCTGTTTTTGAATACAACAGAAGGTATCATGGCGAATGAGAATATGCGGCAGGCAATTCTTGCGGCGTTGAATTGTGAGGATATCCTTATGGCAAGTTATGGCAATGAGGAATTATATGAATTGAACGCCGGATGGTGTGTTCCGACAGATGCTCAGTGGGGAACGGATGCGGGATCCGAGTATTACAATCAGAAAGACGCAGACAAAGCTAAGAAGCTGATGAAAGAAGCGGGCTACAATAATGAACCGCTGGTACTTGTGACGACAGAAGATTATGCAGAGATGTACAATGCAACCCTGGTAGTACAGGAACAGCTAAAGCAGGCAGGTTTCAATGCAGAAGTTGAGACATATGATTTCAGTACATTTATGGAGCACCGTGCAGATCCAAAGCAGTTCAGTATGTATATTACCAGTAACAGCTACAACATGCTTCCGATTCAATTATCTGTATTAGACAGCGGTTGGGCAGGTTTGGATGCACCGGAGGTTTCCGAAGGGATTAAGGCGATCCGTCAGGCGGCGTCTGATGAAGAGGCGGCAAAGGCATGGGAAGACCTTCAGACATTTTTGTATGAGTACGGCGCCGCTACTGTTCTTGGGCATTATACGGGTGTAACCGCGATGAATGAAGGTGTGGAGGGAGTTAATTATCTGAGATTCAACACCTATTGGGGAGCCAGTGTATCAAAATAATTACTGATATTACGGCGGAGTGCGTAAGCAGTCCGCCCTTTTTGGCTGAATATATGAAATACAAAGGAAGGAGTACAGTATATGTTATCTTACATAGGAAAACGGATCTTATCTTTGATACCGGTGTTGTTTGTAGTGTCCTGTGTGGTTTTTCTGGTAGTATATCTGATCCCGGGCGGACCGGCGACAGCGCTTCTGGGTATGGAAGCGACTCCGGAGCAGATCGAAGCGCTGAATACGGAACTTGGATTTAACCGTCCGTTTTTTGTCCAATATGCGGATTGGTTTGCAGGAATATTCCGGGGAGACTGGGGGGAATCTTACTTCCTGCATCAGTCTGTATTGGATGCGATCGCAGAATATTTTAAGCCGACACTAAGCCTTGCAATTCTGGCACAGCTTATTGCATTGGCGCTGTCGGTTCCGCTGGGAATTGTAGCGGCGTACCGGAGAGGGACTGTGCTTGACGTGGCGGCGGTGTCTGTCTCTCTCTTGGGAGCTGCGCTGCCGGGATTTCTGCTTAGTATGTTCCTTATGCTGTTCTTTGGCGTTTATCACCAGTGGTTTCCGGTTGCCGGGTATGCAAGTCTTACGGAGGGGCTTGGCGAGCATCTGAAACATCTGTTCGTACCGGCTCTGTCCCTCGGAATTGTACAGGCGGCATATATTACGAGAATGACGCGTTCCTCACTTCTGGAAACTTTATATAAGAATTATATCCGGGCAGCCCGGGCAAAGGGACTCAAGGAAGCCAAGGTGGTGTTAAGATACGCGCTTAAGAATGCGGCGCCTGCGATCCTGACGGCAGTTGGACAGTCTTTTGGAAGCCTGATCACGGGAACGATCGTGACGGAAACATTGTTTAATATACCAGGGATCGGTATGCTGACGATCGGTTCCATTAATCGGAGAGATGTATTTGTGATCCAGGGTGTGGTATTGTTTGTGACACTTTTGTATGTCCTTGTGAATCTGCTCGTGGATATTATGTATGGGTTTGTTGATCCAAGGCTTCAGCCTGGACGTAAGTAGGAGGTGGAGAGATGCGTTTATTACATAAAAATACTTCCGCAGTCAGCGAGGCGATTTTCAGGGAGCAGCGTCAGTTGAGGAAAGAACGCCTTCTTGCCAGTCCGGGACTGATCATCGGGTTCGTGGGATTTGTGATCATTCTGATGTCGGCGGTTCTTGTTCCGGCGCTTAGTAATGCCGATCCGAATGCCATGATAGTTGTGGACAGGCTGAAACCGCCAAGCGGAGAACATATTCTGGGAACGGATGAATTTGGAAGGGATCTGTTTGTGCGTCTGATGTACGGAGCCAGGGTTTCTCTGTGGGTCGGTGGATGTGTGGCGGTATTTTCCTGCATCCTTGGGGTGATACTTGGTATCTATGCCAGTTATTTTAAGATATTGGATCATATCCTCATGAGGATCTGTGACGGGCTGATCGCCATCCCGGGGATCCTTCTGGCGATCGCACTGATCGCCGCGCTTGGTACTTCAAGCTGGAACGTGGTCGTGGCGCTTACGATCGTATATACGCCGAGTGTTGCAAGGACAGTCCGGGCAAGCGCTATGGTAGTTCGGGAACAGCCTTATGTGGAAGCTGCGAGAGTACAGGGATTCAGTGATTTTCGCATATTATGGAAATTGATCCTTCCGGGTGTGGTTTCACCATTGACAGTACAGGCGTCATTTATATTTGCACAGGCGATCATCTCGGAAGCTTCCTTGAGTTTCTTAGGGGCAGGAGTCCCGGCGCCTGCTGCAAGCTGGGGAAATATGCTTCAGGCGAGTAAGCTGGTATTCTCGAAAGCGCCGTGGACCATGATCTGTCCGGGTGCGGCAGTGGTGATCTGTGTGTTGAGCCTGAACCTTCTGGGTGACGGACTGAGAGATTTCATGGATCCACGGACAAAGGGAGGTGCGAAGAAGTAATGACAGAGAAGAATAAGAAGGCGCCGTTGTTGGAAATTCAGGATCTTCGGGTTTTATTTCCGGTTCATAAGAAATGGCTTCCCGCGGTGGATGGTGTGAACTTAAGCATTCGCCCGGGAGAGATCACAGGAGTGGTTGGAGAATCTGGTTCCGGTAAAAGTGTAATGTCACAGTCTATCTTAAGACTGAGGGATCATGATACGGCAGTGAAGTATGAGGGGGAGATCCTGTTTGAAGGAGAGAATCTTCTGAAAAAACCTTTGGATCAGATGCGCGGCATCAGAGGCGAGCGGATTTCCATTATTTTCCAGGATCCGCTTAATTCATTAAGTCCGGTGCATACGGTGGGGATGCAGCTTAGTGAGATCTTGATGCTTCATAAGAGCATGACAAAGCAGGAGGCAAGGGAACGGGTAGTACAGATGCTAGAGATGACAGGGATCCCTAATCCGGAAAATTGTATCCGGAAATATCCTTATGAATTGTCCGGCGGTATGCAGCAGAGAGTGATGATCGCCATGGCGTTAGCTTGTGAGCCGAAACTTTTGATAGCGGATGAGCCGACGACGGCTCTGGATGTGACGATCCAGGAACAGATCCTGCATCTGATCCGGGATCTGAATGAGAAACTGGGGATGTCAGTACTGTTTATTACGCATGATATGGGAGCGGTCGCCCAGTTGTGCCACAGTGTCAAGGTAATGTATCTTGGGCAGGTTGTGGAGAGCGCGTCGACAGAGAGATTATTTGAGAATCCCCTGCATCCTTATACGAGAGGTCTTTTGGCATGTATTCCACATCTGCAGGTAGAGAGAGGGAAGAGTCTGCCGGTGATATCCGGAACGGTGCCGCCTCTCTCAAAGATACCGCAGGGATGTCATTTCTGTACCAGATGTGAGTACAAAGATGAAAGATGCGAAAAAGAACAGCCGCCGCTTGTAGAGGCAGAACCCGGACATCTGGTGAAATGCTGGAGATATGCGGATAGCAGGGATCAGAAGGAGGCGTAAGTTATGGATACACATTTGCTGGAAGTAAAGAATTTGAAGAAGACCTATCCGATCTACGGGAATATGGGCAAGTTGTTTGCGCCGAAGGGAAAGATGTGTGCCGTAGACGATCTGTCCTTCTACATCAATGAAGGGGAAACATACGGTCTTGTAGGGGAATCCGGATGCGGAAAATCAACGACCGGGCGGGCGATCGTGGGACTGAATAAGGCTGACAGCGGTTCGATACTCTATGATGGGAAAGAATTGTGCGGATTAAGTGAGCGTGAATTCCGACCATTAAGAGGAGATCTGCAGATGGTATTTCAGGATACTCTGTCAGCGCTGAATCCGCGAAAGAGGATTGGCGACATCCTGGAAGAGACGTTGAAAATCCACGGTATGGAGGATCCGGCGAAGCGGCGGGAGAAGGTGCTTGACACACTTGGCAGGGTAGGACTGTCAGAAGAGCATTATTTCCGGTATCCCCATGAATTGTCCGGCGGACAGGTGCAGCGTCTGGGAATTGCGGGGGCGCTGATCATTGAACCGAAGCTGATCGTGTGTGATGAGCCGGTTTCAGCCTTGGATGTATCCATTCAGGCGCAGATCTTGAATATGCTGATGGATCTGAAGAAAGAGCTCCACATCAGCCTACTCTTTATCTCACATGATATCGGGGTTGTACGGTTTATTTCCGACCGGGTTGGGGTGATGTATCTTGGAACACTGGTAGAAGAAACTGACACGGAGCGGCTGTTTGAGAATCCCAGGCATCCTTATACACAGGCATTATTTGCGGCGGCGCCGGATATTTCTGTCAGGAAGAGGGAGTTTTCGGCTCTGACAGGCGAACAGCCGGTGCGGACGGAAGATTTTACCGGCTGTGCGTTCTGCAGCCGCTGCCCGTATGTGACGGAGCAGTGCAGGAAGGAAGCGCCGAAGCTTCGGGAGATAGAAGAGGGGCATAGGGCGGCTTGTCATAGGATTTCCTGACTCCCGCGTCTGCATTGGTTTTTAACATATAGTGTTTGATTTTGACTGGCACAGGGTTTTCTGTGCCTTTCTTCATTCATGACCACTCACACAATTAAGATATTGTACAAATTTTTCGCAAAAACCTTTGTATTATTCTGTCATATTAGTTATACTGAAAAGGAATATATACTTCTGATAATATTCTATTATAAGAACATAAATGATACGATTGAAAATATTGATATAGAAATTCCATTTAATCTTCCTAACAAATGGATATGGTGTCGGGGTTATTCATGTTTCACAGGAATAGAAAATATTAAACCACAAGGTGAATTCTTTGATTATATTGATATTGATTCTGTTGACAATCATTTACATTGTATAAAATAAGCAAAGTATATTCCTGTAGCCGAAGCACCTAGCCGGGCTAGTAGATTAGTTAAGCTTGGAAGTGTATTGTTTTCTTTGGTTAGACCGTATCTTAAGAATATTGCATTAGTAGAAGAAAAACATAGTCATTCCATTGCTTCAACAGGTTTTTATGTATGTAATTCTAATGGAGTATTGTTGCCTAAATTCATGTTTTATCTGATGATATCAAATTATGTTGTATGTGGTTTAAATCAATATATGAAAGGAGATAATTCGCCCTCTATAAGTAAGGATAATATTGAAAATTGGCTTTATCCTATACCACCAATTGAAGAACAAAAATTAATATATTCAAGATTAGATTATGCATTTTCAATAATAGAAAAATTGGAAAAGAGTCTTATTTGAGACTCTTTTCCAACGGTTGCTCCTGTATTTGCAAATACAATAACAGTTTTCTGCACTATACTTTTATAGAAAAAGAATTATATTTTAACATATTTCTGGTTTCTACTATTTGGCTTATCCGGAATAGTAGGTCTAATCATTTTATTTTTGATCATTGGATTTATGATATTTTTTCTAAAGTATTCTGCAGTTTTTATTCCACAAAATGTTTGTAGTTCCTTTCGACTCTTTGGCGTGGAACAATATACAAGTAATTCTGCCAATTTTTCGGGGGATAATTTGATCTGTGCAGTAATTTCAAGATTAACTTGCGTAGTGACTTCCGTACTAACTTGCGTAGTGACTTCCGCACTAGCTTGTATATTCGAATTTTCTATTGGTCCAACAGTAGAGGTCGCTGCTTCGCTTAATGGTACAAAAATGCGGAAAATATCCCCTTCTTTGAATTCTGGTTCAGCATTCGAATATAATTTGGTATATTTATAGGTGTTTCTCATTCCAGAACCAAGCTCATCAGCAAGCCCTATTTCGCGGAAAACCTTTGAAATAGAAGGATTTTTCGGAAATGGTTCAAAGGTAGCGAGATCCAAATTCCCATATCCATGTGAACGATTGCTGTTTTCCGTGAAAATACGTTCTTTTTCTATAACCAATTTGGCTACATAAGCATTCGAAAAGTCTCTGTGAGCTAATAAATTTGAAATAATTTCACGCAAAATCTTATCTCTTGCACTCACACTTATAATTCCATCCATAGCAAATAAGTCATTTAAATGACGTTTCCCAAAAGACATCAAACGATCATAACTATCTAACAGATTCGTGATAATAACATCACGGTCATCATAACGGTCTGTATTATATACCCGGAATATTGCATCAGTTTTGTGATGTGACAAAACTGATAATATCATATTATCTGTACCAAACAAGAGAATAGAAGCTAATGTAATACCTTCCTTACCACTTGTAATATCTGTAAGGATTAGTCCGGCGCTTCGCAACATTTCTTCATCAGTCATATTGAGCCAAGGATGCATGTCTATCCGTACTTTTGTCATTTCACGCGCACGTTCTATCAAATCATGCCGAAGATCCGTGACTGAAAACACAGGAAATACTTTATTGACATAATAAGTATCCTGCTTTCTGGCATAAAGTTGATAGACTAAGCCTTCATTGTTAGTAATGTCGATATCAGCTTCGTGATTCCTGTCATAAATGCGCCCACTGCAACGGCATACATTTGAACTTACGGGAACCCGGATATAAAGAATAGTCTTACCCTCCCACTCGTATTCTGTAGGTATAAGATATAAGGGCGGATACATTTTATTCTCATTGTTAATGGTAGTTACAAAATCTTTTTTTATTTGATCAACACAATCTGGTTGTATTCCGATAATTGTTCCATTATCTTTTACTCCAAGAAAAATATGTCCACCATCACGGTTAGAAAATGAACAAACAGTCTCATAAGTATCTTTGGTAATATCCGCAGTCGACTTTTTAAATTCCACTGTAAGCGTTTCACCCTGTTCAATTAATGCTAAAAGTTCAGATGGTAAAATCATAAATCATACTCCTTCCGTGTTGATGTAATGATAAAATTATAATCGGAAACTTACATTTTGACAAGGGATTTCGCATATTTTTGGAGGTAAAAGATGACATTTGTAGAATATTTAAAAAAAGAAAATTTGTCTGATCGGACTATTTCAGCTTATTTATGGACGGTAGAATATTATACTCAAAATTATGATTCATTAACTAAAGAAAATCTTTTAGCATATAAGGGGTATTTGTTAGAATATTTCAAGCCTAAAACGGTAAATTTAAGAATCCAGGCAATGAATAAATATTTAGATTTTCAAGCGTTAAAAAACTTAAGATTATCATCTGTCAAAATTCAACAAAAGAGCTTTTTAGAAAATGTAGTTAGTAATGCCGATTATAATTTTCTTAAAAGACAATTAAAGAAAGACGAAAATATGCAATGGTACTTTGTTGTATGGTATCTGGGAGCTACCGGTGCCAGGGTAAGTGAATTAATCAAAATAAAAGTGGAACATGTGAATATAGGATATTTTGATCTGTATAGCAAAGGCGGTAAGTTACGAAGATTATATATTCCTAAAAAATTACGTGAAGAAACGTGTAAATGGTTGGAAAACGAAGAACGAACATCTGGATATTTGTTCTTAAATAAATTCGGAGAGAGAATTACAACTCGGGGAATTTCTCAGCAGTTGAAGAATTATGCGGATAAATATGGTTTGGACAAAAAAGTTATATATCCACATTCATTCAGACATCTGTATGCAAAGAATTTTTTGGAAAAATATAATGATATCGCCTTGTTAGCAGATTTGATGGGACATGAAAGTATTGAAACTACACGGATCTATCTTAGAAGGACAGCAACAGAGCAACAAGCTTTGATTGACAAGATTGTTACTTGGTAGAAAAACTAATATTTCTTTATTGAGTGGCATAGTTTTTGAAACAGACTATGCCACTTTTTTAATTGCATTTATTATAATATCCAATCAATATATGTTCAGTCATCTTCTTGCAGTTCTTTCACAAATTCTTCAACATATGTTCCTCGTTCACTGTGAATTATAAAACTATCCCAGTCAATAATTTCAGCGAAAGTTTCTTTACGAAGAATATTTGATAAAACAGTTGGAAATGCTCTTGTAGTTAGGCAAAATTCAACTCTATTATACAAACAATAAAGCATTTTCCATTGTACTTAAATAACTGAATAAATCTTCAAGTTGTTTGACAATACGATATTGTTCCTTTATAGGTGGAATGGGGAAGTAGGTATTTTCAACATACGCTTTTCTGATTCGTTGTTGGCCTACAGCACCCGAAAAAGTTTGCTTTCCATTTTCTATAAATTGATTAGTCTTTACATACACTAATAAATATTCCGGTAAAATAGTATCCTTATATGGACGCAATACGTGGAGTTCTGTTGTTCCTGCGCCATAACCGTTACAAAGATTTTTGAAAATAGTTGATTTTTTGTTTTCAAAACATGGAGTGATTTTAGCGATGCCAATGTCTCCTTCTTTAAAATGAGTAAAACCCACTTTAACTTCTTCCCATTTTCTTGTTTCTGAAGTATGCCTACCGCTATACCCATCTTCAATTAATGGCATTGAAATGAAAGAAACTTCTGTATCATCAGATAATTTATTGCGTGGATTAATGATTACAATATCTTTAAGTTTTCCCCAACACCAAGAATCCGGAATGATAAAAGGAAGTTCATCACTAATATCTATTATTGCATTTTCGTCATCTCGATAATAAGAGTTATCATCACCTCTAAAGATGACAGATTCTTTCTTATCACGTTTAATTTTACCTTGTTTGATAAGGGTTTCTTTTTCTGATCGGATACGATCTAAAAGAATGGAAGCCGGTTCATCATCAGGATTTTGCGGCATAAGTTTCCCACGAATAGCAAGGTCAAGGATTTTACTCTTCACGAGAGCAAGTGTTTTTTCTAAAGAATCTTTGTTACTAGTTATAGTGTTTACAACTTTAATGAGAACTTCAATTTTTAACGCAATGTTGTTTAACTCATTTTGAGGTGGAACAGGACATAAAAACCTTTGAACATCATTAGCTACAAGATTTGGCTGAGCAGATCCATTATCGTATAAATGCAGTTGTTCTTTCGCAAGAGTCGAACAAAAATAATAATAAAGATAATTTGAAAAGCCAAAGCTAATGCATCGTATAATTACTAAAGATGATGCAATAGCCCCATATGAATACGGTATAACTCGTGCTACTTTCCCGAAAGTCGCACCTCTGAGACAAAATACCAAATCACCTTGAAAAATTTTTCCTGAATTAAGGGCATTATATTTTTCTTCTGATATATATAACATAGATATTGTAGATAATGTCCCATTTTCAAGGATATGGCCTGTATTTATCCAAGGAATCCCATTTTCTATGTAATCATTTTTTGATGGATAATTCTTTCCACGATCACCATTAATAAATTGTACAATATTTGATAACCTACACCACTCCCACCCCATCGGCACCTCAAACGGTATCTCATCTTCAATACATTTCACCGACCCATCCCGGAACTTCTCATAATGCAAATTAGACAAGATTCAACATAGGAGAATTTTCATCCTAAAAGAATAGCTCTATATTATTGTAGGAATATTCTTGTTGTGTAAATACAAGTGTGGTAGAATAAAAAACAAAAGTAGGGATTGATAAGCATGTTAAATATTATTTTTCACAGAGGAACCGGGGATATAGAGCATCCAAATTATGTATTCAGTCCGGATATTTATTTTAAATATAATTATAAGAATGAATGGTTTGAGGATGAACTGCTAAAGAAGATTATATGCCAGATATATATAAGTGAAAGAAGGAGAAGAACAAGATGAATCTACCATTATTTCTTAAAAAAGTAGACAGTCTCACGAAGGATATGTCCCACGAAGAACTTGGAATATTTGTCCACGAAACGGCACGTCTTCTGCCAGAAGAGAAAAGAGGCAGTTTCCTTGAGCGGTTAAGAGCCGCCGCGTCAGTCACGGAATCTGACGGGGGATATGCAGGCTTAGATACAGCGGGTAAGAATAAGCTGATAGACGAGATACATCATATCGAGGATCTGTTAAGCAGCATAGATGAAGGGGAACTGTGTCTGACAAGTGAGATCAATGAGGAATATGACGACTGGTATAACAGCGACGCGGAGGAGTTCCTGTTCGAGGATCATGAGGGTGTCCTGGGAACGATTGACACGGCGATGGATCTGATCCACAGGTGTGTAGATATGGAATTATATGAGGAAGGGTATACACTGGCAGAACTGCTTGCCACGATATCGGTGCAGGACGAAGGAGAGTATGATGCCTGTATAGGGCAGTTACTGGATGTGCATGAGTTGTATATCCATAATCTTCTCACATGTGACTTTGACCGGTTATGCAGGGATTCTCTTTATCTTGCCTACAAGGGAAATCGGATGGAAGACCGGGCGGATGATATCTACCGGATGATGAGTAATCTGAACTGCCGGCATCTGAGCCTGGAAGATATGTTGCAGAACGGGCAGGAAGAACTGGAGCATTTTGATGAATTCCTGGATACCTGGATCGAATATCTGGTTTCGCTCCAGGGAAGAGAAGAGAAGCGGCTGATACAGGAAGCGCAGTCGTTGATGAATGATGAAGAAAAGGAAGTAGAGAACGCAAAGAAATATGCAGGACAGTATCCGTCGCTTTATGAACAATATTTGACAAAGCATCAGAGTGCAGATGATGCGCAGAGATTTTTTGAGATAGGACAAAAAGCGATGGCAGAGGTTCCTGTGGATTGCAGGGAGCGCAGCCAGATTGCACTTTTGACGGCAGGACATGCCCTGCGGCTTCAGAAGACCGATGAGGCAGAGATGTGTTGGGTAGAAGCATTCCGCTCAGAGAAGAGACCGGTTCATTTCCTTCGTATTTTCATAGAGAGCAGGGATTATGCACGGTACGAGAAAGCAGTTCAGGAAATCTGCACGTCCATGAATAAAAGGGATAATGCAGATTATTACACGATTCTTTTCCTGAACGGCAGATTCCGGGAGGTGTTGGAAGATGGCATGAATGCCAGGGAGGCGTTGGGATGGTCATATACCTTTATGAAGAAAGGACTTAGGTTGTTCCTGCTCTACTTATATCAGGGAGATGAACTTCCGGCAGGTTTAAGACGGATGCGCGACGGTGCGGCAGGCGATATGGCGTTCTCAGAAGAAAATTATTGCCAGGGACTGGAATGCCGTCAGGAACGTAAGGATTCGGATTTATTCTGGAAATGCTTTTGTGAATGGAAAGCAAGAACCGTGATGCCGGAAGATGAGCAGCAGAAGGTCATGGAGCGGCTTGAGAGCCTGATTGAGATGCGGGTGGACGGAATCATGGGAGCCAACAGAAGGAAATATTACGGCGAATGTGCGGCATTTATAGCGGCGTGCGGCGAGGTGAAGGAATCCTGGGGGGAACGGATGGGAAAGCAAAGCTTCATGGATTCGCACAGGCAGAGATATCCCAGAAGAAGTGCATTCAAGCAGGAACTTCAGGATTTGGGATACAGGGGATAAGTGTGTGTAACATAATGGATCAACATTTGAGAGAGTGTGGTTTTGAAAATATATTGACCTGTTTGGCCTATCAAAAAGAGATTGCGATTGATGATAAGTGAGAAATGCCCATATACGAATGCAGTCTATAGCAAACGCCGTTCATGGGCGAATGGTAAATATTTTCGCAGCTTGCTGCTGCGGTTCTGAAAGAGTGACGGACAGACGATGGATCGTGTTGTCGGCACTCTGCCGCAAAATATGTCGGGGAGATGATTGAGTTGTTATATGATAAAGATATCCGCGAGCCGCTTTTTGATTTTCTGGAAGCGTATTATGGTAAGGTTAGGATATTGGAAGAGAAGCAGATTGGAAGATCACGGGCGGATATTATGATGGTGATTTCATCGCATGTCGTGGGTATCGAGATAAAAAGCGATGCGGATACTTATGCAAGGCTCAAGCGGCAGGTGAAGGATTATAATCAGTATTTTGATTATAATTATGTGGTGGCCGGCACAAGCCATGCTAAGCACATCGAGGAGCATGTGCCAAAGTGGTGGGGGATTATTACCGTAGAAAAGATAGAGGGAGAGACAGACTTTTATATTCTGCGAAAGCCCGGGGAGAATCCTGATGTGAATGAGAAGAAAAAGCTGAGTCTTCTGTGGAGACCGGAACTGGCGCATATCCAGGAGCTAAATCATATGCCCCGATACCGGCAGCGAAGCAAGCAGTTTGTGATAGAGAAGATTATTCTTTGTGTTCCGCAGGATATTTTACATGAGCAGATCAGTCAGGAATTATTTGAACGGGATTATACACTGATTGCGGAGACAATCCGAGAATATAAGAGAAAGTAAGCTAAATAACCTCATAACGCAACCGTAAATAGGAATTTTCCAAAACCACACATTCCTTCAGTTTCAGGATGCCTAATTTTGACAAGTCACTTTGTGACAGCAGGGAATCACCATCAATTAATGTAGCTGTATCTTTGCCGCCGATCAAAACCGGGGCGACAACAATGTCAACATAATCGAATAATTTTTCACGAAGAAATAAGCCGTTTAATGTCCCGCCGGTTTGTATCGTTATTCTCTCACAGCCATGTTCTGATTTGAGCCGCATAAGTGCACTTCTTAGTGATAATTCTTTTTGAAGTATGATATGAAAATTATCTTTTTCTATGTTAAACGCCGGGTGTTTTGCATTTGACGTAATTAACACAAATCTCGTTGATAAAGCACAAAAATACTCTATACCATTTTCATTCAAATGATGGTTGTCTATGATCACAAAAGATACGGGCGTCTTATCAGGCATTTCTTTTGTATTGACACCGAGTTTGGCCTGGACCCGGCCGGAATTAAGAGCCCACAGATCTGTTGTCTGCTCTATCTCATAGTATTGGTGCAGACCTTCTCTGAGCCCCGGGATTTGGGGAAAATCTCTGTCCACATCTAAATCGTCCGCTGCGCCGGTGCTTATCTTTCCGTCAACAGACATCAGCATGAATAATGTTGTAACAGGTCTGTTCATTTTATCACTCCTTATTCTGGATTAGTTGTTTCAACATTTCACCATTCTATCATACAGTCTTGTTTTTCTCAATAGAAATTGAATCCAAATTAATGCAAGTTAATGCAGCGCTGTAGGCACATCTGACACAGAAAGAAAAAAACAATGTGCGGTGTGCACCTTAAACACTGGCTTGCGTTGTGGTTGATTTCTGCCGTTGATATAATTCTCAATATAGGAGGACACTAAAATGAACGTAAATGATATTTTAACACATGTCGATCATACTCTGCTTGCGCAGACATCTACATGGGAGCAGATCAAACAAATCTGTGACGATGGTATGAAATATGAAACCGCGTCCGTATGTATTCCGCCATCTTTTGTAAAACAGGCGAAGGAATATGTGGGAGATAAACTGGCTATCTGCACTGTGATCGGATTCCCGAATGGATACAATACCACAGCGGTTAAAGTGTTTGAGACAGAGGATGCAATCGACAATGGAGCTGATGAGGTGGATATGGTTATTAACATTGGCTGGGTAAAAGAGGGACGTTATGATGATGTTTGTGAAGAAATAAGAATCTTGCGGAAGGCGGCTTGTGAAAAAGTATTAAAAGTGATCATAGAGACATGCCTCCTTACTGACGCAGAAAAAGAAAAGATGTGTGAAGTAGTCGGAAAAAGTGGAGCAGATTATATTAAGACTTCCACTGGATTCAGTAAAGGCGGAGCAACTTTCGAAGATGTCCGGCTTTGTGCGGAAAATATACCGGCGGGATTAAAAATTAAAGCGGCAGGCGGGATCCGTTCTATCAGTGATGCAGAAAAATTTATAGAGCTTGGCGCAGATCGACTTGGAACAAGCAGAATCGTAACAATTCGAACAAGCATGGATTGCATTACAAAAACAGAAAAGAGTGTGCATGGTGCACATTTTGAAAGTCGTCTTGTTGATTGTGAATAGACCGTTTGATATGATTGGGTACACAAGTGTATGGTAAATAATCAAAGGAGGAAAAAACGATGACAAAGAAATACACATTAAAAGAAGATTTCTCAATGGTAGCTATGTTAACAATTCCTATTGCAGTTGCGATCAATGTTGTGGGTGATCAGATCGTACAACTTCTAAAACTTCCAATTTTCTGTGATACGATCGGAACAATCCTTATGGGTATGCTGGCAGGGCCTTGGGCTGCCGCTGTAACTGGTATTTTATCAAATCTGGTAATGGGTATTACAGATAACCCTACGCTTATCCCATTTGCGATCACAAACGCTACAGTTGGTATTGTTGCCGGTTTCATGGCAAGAAAAGACTGGTTCTGCACACAGAAATGGAAATATGCAGTTATCGTCCTTGCACTTACGATCGCGACAATCTGTACGGCGTCTCCGATCACAATCTTCTTCTTCGGCGGAGTATCCGGTAATGGCGGACAGTCTGTAGCGATCGCTTCTCTGATGGCAGCGGGAACCAATATTGTAACAGCAGTGATCGGAACAGACTTCTGGGTAAATATCCTTGATAAGATTGTATCACTTATCATCATCGTAGGTATTTTACAGGTTATTCCCGACAGGACAAAGATTAAATACAGTCTTGGAGAAAAATACGCAAAATAAGCAAAATGAAAAGCCTCCTATGCTGAAAAATGAGAATGGCGCCGCAGGCGAAACTCAAAAATTTAGTATAGGAGGCGGTTCAAGGAGGGCTTTATGTATAGAGAAAAACTAATGGAAACAAATCGTAACGTCGTTGCCGGTTTGTATCCAATAACTAAATTGTATATTCTCTGCATGTATATCGTGTGGATTATTTTAGCCAATCTTATCAATATACGTGAGTTACCTTTACTGACAATTCT
>OFFP01001471.1_pt1 | contig 15933 bp, 14 predicted proteins | sample 1521431 | NCBI WGS metagenome assembly OFFP01 (sample SAMEA3504104, study PRJEB24116) | mouse gut metagenome | biome: mouse gut; feature: mouse-associated habitat; material: faeces | place: Denmark | collected 2011
GTAAGGTGGGGACAGAGACTCTGTATAATTATCTTGACCATATGATAACGTCATTGATCGTGACGAAAGCGCGGCGATATGATATTCGGGGGAAACAGCTTCTGACTACGCTTGATAAGTATTATCTGACAGATCTGGGCTTGGGGAAGATCCATAACAGCGGGTTCAAACTGGAGATGGGAGCTTTACTGGAGAATGTGGTGTTTAACGAGTTGTCTTCGAGAGGCTATGAGGTCTTTGTGGGGAAGCTGCCGAAGGGCGAGATTGATTTTGTAGCTGTAAGAGGGCAGGAAAAGGAATACTATCAGGTGGCGTATTATCTTTATGACCAGTCGGTGGTTGAACGAGAGTTCGGGGCGTTTAGGAAGATTGAGGATAATTATCCTAAGTATGTAATTTCCATGGATAAGATGGATTTTTCGCAGGATGGGATCATCCATAAGAATGCGGTCAGATTCTTGATGGAGCGAGGATTTCAGTAGATCTGTGCCCGGAAGTTATGGCTGATCGAGGCAATTTAAAAGGACTGCATATTGGGAGGAGTGCAGTCCTGAGGAAAAAGTTATGAAAAAGAATTTTGTTTGTCCGACGTATCTATCGAACAATTACAGTATAAGCAGAAACTGTGATAAAAGTGTGATTAAAATGCAAATTAATTGTTAACAAATCGAAAACGAAATTTGAAGCGTTGCATTTTGGAACCTATACGGTTGTGAATAAGTCAATGGACTGACCGTTCATAACCGGAGGGGCGTCGCACAACAGGTACAGGATGGCGCGTGCCACATCGGCGGCGCTTCCCATAGATATGCCGTCCTGACCGACAGAATGGTTATATACCCGCTGACCGGGAGTGTCTACGATACCGGGAGATACGGCGTTTACCTGGATGCCGTATTCCTGTGCCTGGATGGCAGCAGTCTTGGTCATGGTGATGATACCGCCTTTAGCGACTGCGTATGCGCCCATCTGTGAAGCGATGCGTCCCATGCGGGAGGATACGCTTACGATCTTACCGCTTCTCTGTTGTATCATGACAGGAAGGATCTTGTTCATACAGAGGAAGGGGATGCGCAGATTAGTCTTGATGATCTGATCCCACTGGTCTTCGGACCATTCCCAGAGCTTGATCGCCTGGTGTTCGATATTTTTGTAGATTTCGGAGGGGTAGCCGCCGGCATTGTTGACCAGGATGTCGATCCGTCCGTATTTTTCCATAACTTCGGCGGCAAGGGCTTCGACTTCGCTTCCTACGGTGAGGTCATGGGAGAGCGCTACGGCAAGTCCGCCGTTATCTTCGATGAGCCGGACTGTTTCGTCCAAGTCAGACCGGGTCCTTGCCACGGCTGCCACGGTGGCGCCTTCTGCCGCGATGGCAAGGGCAGCCTCCCTGCCGATGCCCTTGCCGGCCCCGGTCACGATTGCGATTTTTCCTTGTAATTTCATACTGTACCTCTGCTTTCTTAAATTCTTGGATTTATATTATGGTATTGCCGTATTTAAGGAAGAATTCTTCCGTGGACGGATGGATATAGCTGGCGCCAATCTCCTTTAGCAGGATCAGATTAAGCCGGTTGTTCAGGTTCTTCTTATCCAGGGCAATGGCTTTGGTCAGTTCCGAAAGAGAGACGCCGCATTCGTAAGGAAGCCCATAAGTCCGTAATACCTGCAGGATGCGTTCGGAAGTGCCTTCGGCTGTGAGGCATTCTTTTTCCGCAAGCTTTGAGATCTGGTACATGCCGATGGCGACAGCCTCCCCGTGGCTTTCTCTTCCATAATTATAATATTGTTCGATGGTATGTCCGAGGGTGTGCCCGAAGTTCAGAAGCATACGCTCGCCCGTATCGAACTGGTCGTGTTCTACCACCACGCGTTTGATATCTACACAGCGGTGGATGATGGCGGGAAGGTCTTCTTTTAATTCTTCAAAGGAACTGTGCGATTCCAGAGTCCGGAATAGTCCGGCGTCTTTGATACAGCCGTATTTGATCACTTCACCCATGCCATCGTGGATAAAGCGGCTGCTTAACGTATCAAGCACCGTCGGATCGATCAGGACCAGGGACGGCTGATAGAAAGCGCCTACGAGATTCTTGCCTTGAGGCAGGTCTACGGCGACTTTGCCTCCGACGGAGGAGTCTACCTGGGCGAGTAGTGACGTGGGGATCTGGATCAGTTTTACGCCTCTTAAGAAACTGGAGGCGGCGAATCCCGCCAGATCGCCGATCACCCCGCCTCCAAGGGCGACGATCAGGTCGCTTCGGGAGATCTTCGCATCAAGCAAGGCAGTGTAGATGCCGGGAAGGGTCTGGAAATCCTTGGTCGCCTCTCCGTGAGGAAGGACAAGAGGGCGGCATTCATAGTCAGAAGCCAGTTGCTTTGACAGCTTCTCTCCATAGAGAGGATAGACCTGATCATCGGAGATGATCATGATCCGTCTGCCTGTGAATACGGTGCGGATATATTCGGCGGCGCGTGACAGCAGGTTGTTTTCAATATAGATAGAATAACTGTTTGCGCCTAAATTGACATCTATTTTCATCTTATATCGTTCTCCTGGTTAAGATTAAATATTTTTCCCGATCACTTTGGCGATCTGCAGGACTTCTTTGAGTAATACGTCATACTTCTGCGGTTTCAGTGATTGTGCGCCGTCGCAGAGCGCGCATTCCGGATTGTTGTGGACTTCTATCATGAGACCGTCGGCGCCGGCAGCGACAGAAGCCTTTGCCATAGGTTCTACAAGCCACCATTTGCCGCCTGCATGGCTTGGATCCACGATGATCGGAAGGTGTGTGAGCTTGCGAAGCACCGGGATACTCTGCAGATCCAGTGTATTCCGCGTATAAGATTCGAAGGTACGGATGCCGCGTTCGCAGAGGATCACATTCTCGTTTCCGGAAGCCATGATATATTCTGCCGCCATGATCCATTCCTCATAAGTGGCGTTAAGTCCCCTCTTAAGGAGGATCGGGCGGTCAAGCCTGCCTAACTGCTTCAGGAGATCGAAGTTCTGCATATTGCGGGCGCCGATCTGGATCAGGTCGACCTTCTCGTTGAAGAGATCCAGATGATCCGGCGACATTAATTCTGTTACAATGGGCAGCCCTGTCTCTTTGCGGACTTCACATAAGATGTCAAGTCCTTCCACTCCCATTCCCTGGAAGGAGTAAGGGCTGGTTCGGGGTTTGAAGGCGCCGCCCCTTAAGAGATTAGCGCCGGAAGCTTTTGCCGCAACGGCGATCTCCAGTACCTGATCAAAAGATTCTACGGAGCAGGGACCGGCGATCATAGCGAGGCTGCCGCCGCCGACTTTGACTCCGGAGACGTCTATGGTAGAGACCTCCGGATGGAACGCGCGGTTTGCGAGTTTATATGGTTCCTGGACATGCATGACCTTGTCTACGGCGGAATCCACTTCGAATAATTTGGAGTCGATTCTCGTAGTGTCGCCGATACATCCGATGATCGTCATCTCGGAACCTTCTACGATATGTGTGTCAAGCCCTCTTCTTTTTATCATCTGCTCCACACGGGTGAGGTCGTCGTGTGTTGCGCGGGGTTTCAATACAATGATCATATGTTGTCATCCTCCAATCACAATATTCGCACTGTAAAATTTTAATTGTTTAAAGTGCGAAACTAGAATAATATTACAGCACAGGAAAAAGGTTGTCAACACTTTTTCTGAAATTATTTGTGGAATTATTTACGGAATATTTGCCGGACATGAAGGCAGGACGCTTGTAAAATAAGGGGGTTCTATTTATAATATAGGAAGCGCGGCTTATACGGGGACAAATGTGCTCTGGCACGCAGGGAGAAGGTAATATATGCGGCAGCTAAGCGGCGGGGAAGGAGAAGCGGCATGGTCCACGTATGGTTTGCAGATATTACACCATTATTAATAGAAGAGATATACCAGCGGTATTACCAGGAGGCGCCTGCCTGGCGCCGTAAGAAGGCGGATCGTTACAGGCATGTGGGGGGAAGGGCGCAGAGCATAGGCGCATGGAGCCTCTGGGAGCAGATCCGCAGAAGATATGGGCTGTCGGAAGAAACGGTTTATAATTTATCACATTCCGGCGATCATGTTCTGTGTGCGTTCAGTGACAGCGACGGAGTGAAGGTGGGATGTGACCTGGAAGTAATGAAAGAGTTTCGTGAGCCGGTCGCCCGAAGGTTCTTCTGCAGAAGCGAATATGAGCATATTATGGAAGCGGATGAGAAGGACAGGGCGCGGATATTCTATCGGTACTGGGTTCTGAAAGAGAGTTTTATAAAGGCGACACGCCGGGGGATGGCGTTGGATCTGCGGTCTTTTGAGATCGGATGGGAGAAGGAAGGACTGCCTGTCCTGGTCCGTAAGCCTGCGGAGTATCAGGGAGAAGATTATTGTTATCAGGAATATGCGAAGGAGGGCGTGGACGCGGGGATCGCAGTCTGCACAACCGATCGTGAGATTGACGCACAGCTGCATATTCTGGAATTATAAACAGCTGTTGACGGGATTTTAAGTATTTGTTAGAATAGTCAGGGGGGAAAAGGAAGGGTTTACCTAGAAACAAATAAGTTTACAAAGAGCTCCGAAATTAGTAGGGAGGTTGGGCAATGCAGGATTTAACATTTGGCGAACAGGTCAAGATCGTTCTGAGCCGTAAGAACATGACGATCAAAGACTTGGCAAGAAAGATTGAGATACGTACGAAAAAGAAGATGTCCCGGCAGAATCTGACACAGAGGCTTGGAAGGGATAATTTTCAGGAACAGGATATGCGGATGATCGCAGAGATACTGGGCTGTTCTTTTTATCTGGATATTCTTGGCGATCATATAGCTGCGGAGAAAGCAGAAAAGGAGGCGTCGTCGGCTGTTGACAATGGGGAGAAGAAAGAACAGGCAACTGCTGCTTTGGCGGAGAAGAAGCCGGAAGAGCCGGTGACGAGAGCGCCGCAGGGGTTGGAAGACGGCAGCGGCAAGGAGACAGGCCAGAAGCCGGAAGAGAGCAACAGTACGGGGACGGGTCAGAGACCGGAAGAGAGCGGTGATACAGAGACAGATCAGAAGCTGAAAGAGAGCGGTAATACGGAGACGGATCGGAAGCCAGAGGAGAGCGGCAGTACAAAAGAGGGTCGGAAGACGGGAGACGGCAGCGGCAACGCGGCAAATGAGAAAGCGGAAGATCCCGGCAATAAAAAGACGGATGAGAAAGCGGCAGCAGCGCATGAGCGGGATATTACGATCGGCGAGCTGGTTGATATACATGAAGAATTAGATGCGATGATAGAGAAGGCATCGGGCGAGCCTTCAGGGAAAGAGATGCACACCGGGGAAATGAAGAAGGAAGAGCATGCGGATCATACATATGGACATGCCGAACCCGGCAGCACAGATCCACAGGTCCAGAGGATGCCGGAGGAAGCGGCGGAAGGCGCGCCGCCTGCAGAAGAAGGCGAACCGGTGGAGAAGCTTCTAGAAGAGATCGAAAGTATGGAGAGAGAAAACCATAAAGAAGAGCAGACGGAAGAGAAACCGGAACCCCAGGAGAAGCAGCATGGGTGGAGGACGTATTTCATGCAGCGGATCAAGCGATGGGGAAAGGAACAGGCGGAGAGCAGCGGGGAAGGACATGCCGATAAGGGCGCGGAGACAAAACCGGCAGCCGGGACGCCCGCGGCGGGATACCAGGCGGACAGGCAAGAGGGAAGTACGTACGCGGTGACCGGGTATAGGACAGATTACACGTCCGTAAGAGACGATGCAAAAGTGGATTACGGGGTGGAATTTTATCCGGAAGCGGATGTGGCAGAGAGTGGATACCCGGGAATGGATGAGGCGCAGAATGTTTATCCGGAAGGAAATTATGTGCAAAATGTCTATCCGGAAGGAAATTATGTGCAAAATGTCTATCCGGAAGCAGATTATGGGCAGAATGTTTATCCGGTAGACACCCGCGGCACGGTGAACCGGGAGACGGCTTATATAGAAGAGGAATACATCCAGAAAGCGCCGCAAAAGGAAGAAGACTTAGGCGAGCGTAATCCGTACACCGGAAAAGAGTATGAGTCGAACAGTGTCCGTATGCATCCATCCAGAATAGGGTATGTGCAGGTGTATGACCGCTCGAACCATCAGTGGACAGATATGACAGAGTGGGCGTTTCTGGGGTATCAGGAGCGGAAGAAGCAGCTTCTTGGCAAAGATTACGATCCGCCGATCTATCTGGATTAGGGGAAATATTTTAGAATGAATAGCATTTTTCAAGTTCCTGGGGAATAGATTATGATAAGAGACCAGGATTGGAAGTGAAAGCTTGAGGCGTTTTATTCGTTATTTATATGAATACGAACAAGGAAGAAGGCTGCGCAATGTAGGATTTGTGAAAGCGGAGCAGGGCGAGAGAGAATGTACACTGCACATTCATGGTAAAGGGCTGCATATGAAGGGAGAGCGGAAGCTGACCGTATATCTCTTCTTTGAAGAAGGAGACGAGTGTGTGGGAATATGGCAGGGGACCGTGGATAATGTGAACCCTGCCATTAATTACAGGTTATATTATACGGAAGAAGACGCCGGGGGACCGGAGAATTTCCGCAAGATCAACGGAATGCTCTTGGAAAGTGAGCTGGGGCATAAGTATGCTGCGGTGTGGGATGATTCGCCGGTAAATATAGGCAGAATGCGAACGCTTAATCCGACGCGGGATAGCGCCGCGCCGGGGGATAGGAAGGCGCAGCAGGAAGAAGCTGTGCCGCAAGATTCCTTACGGCAGGAGGAAACCGTGCTGCAGGAAAGCGCTGTACGGCAGGGAGAGTCCTCGCGGCGGGAGGAAGCTATGCCGCAGGGAAGTTCCATACGGCAGGGAGAGAACGTACCGCAGGGAGATTCCATACAGCGGGAGGAAACCGTGCCGCAAGAAAGCGCCGCGCCGGGGGATAGGAAGGCGTCGCAGGTAGATGCTACACGGCGGGAAGAAGCCGTACCGCAAGTAGATTCCATACGGCGGGAGGAAGCCGTACCGCAAGAAAGCGCCGCGCCGCAGGATAGGATGACGCCGCAGGGAGGTTCCATACGGCGGGAGGAAGCTATGCCGCATGAAAGCGCCGTACCGCAGGGAGATTCCATACGGCGGGAAGAAAGTGTATCACGGATGGACGCCGCTTCGGTGCAGGAAGTGGCGGGAGATATGCCGGAATCTCAAGTGATCCATGAGGCGATGCAGGAAGAAGAGAGAGTAGAGAGAGATGAGCGGGCAGCCATGCCGGGACAGCGGATAAATGCGGCAGACACGAGATATGCTGAACGGGATGTGATACGCGGAGATAGGAAAGGAGCCGGGGCGGATAGGCCAGAAACGGTGCAAGAGGGATCGGATCAGCCGGAAGGGCAGATAAGCCGGGAAGAAGCCGGGAGGGAGCCAAAAGAGCCGCATCGGACAGCCGACGCAGTATCACAGGAAGCCTGCGGTCAGTGTGAGAGAACGGAGAGAATACCGCAGTGTACCAAGATCCAGCGCAATGATCTGGCAAGGCTTCCAAGATGCGAATGGAAATGGGCGAATAATAGTTTCCTGCTTCATGGATATTATAACTATCATCATCTGGCGCTTCTTAATGACGGCAGCAGATATTTGCTGGGAGTCCCGGGGATCTATCATCCGCAGGAGGCAAAGGCGGCGAATGTATTCGGGTTCACGGAATTCATTCCTGTCCAGGAGGTAGACATAGATCTTACGGATGATGAAAGAAACAGCCAGGAGCAATTCGGCTACTGGTGCAGGCAGGTTAAGAGGCCGCTGAAGATGTAGATACTTACTACGAATGATCAAGTAACAAAAAAGCAGATAGGATCCGGGAGAAAGATATGCAAAGCAAGGATGAGAAATACATGAAAGAAGCGATCCGGCAGGCAAAGAAAGCATACGGGATCGGAGAAGTGCCGATCGGATGCGTGATCGTATATGAAGATAAGATCATAGGCAGGGGATATAACAGAAGGACGATTGATAAGAATACACTGGCGCATGCGGAACTCGCCGCGATCAGAAAGGCAAGCAGAAAGATGGGGGACTGGAGGCTTGAGGGGTGTACGATGTATGTGACCCTGGAACCCTGTCAGATGTGCTCCGGTGCGATCGTGCAGTCCAGGATACCGCGTGTCGTGATCGGGTGTATGAATCCGAAAGCCGGCTGTGCAGGTTCCATATTGAATCTGCTCCGGATGGAGGAGTTCAATCACCAGGCGGAAGTGACAACGGGAGTTCTGGAGAAAGAGTGCAGCCAGATGATGAAAGATTTCTTCAAGGAGCTGAGAAAAGCAAAGAAGGAGAAAAAGGATAAGGAACAAAATAAAAAGGCTGATGCAGAATGAGTGATCTGTACAGCCTCTTTTTTATGGATCAATATCATCAAAATCATTTATTCGTGCATTGCGCTTCGAACGTGGATTCACAGACGTTACCTTGACAGTTAACTCAGCCCAGGCACCCTTACGGCACCCGGAAGGTTCTGCTTAGTGCTGCTTCGTTCCCGACCTGACACGGTTCACAGATTCCCGTCGCGTAAGACCCAAGCCTCATCGCCACTTATCAAGGGCAGCTCTACAAACCTGTGCCCTCTGCGCAATATCACCCCTGCTATAGCGGATTGCAGGTACAAGGTACCGCTAACACCCCGGCTGCACGGTAATTAATTGTACTGTATAATGGAAGAAATGTCAACCGCAGGGCGAGGTTTTTTGGTTTTTTGTTGTAACAGTCAGAAAATACTGCTATAGTAACGGATATCAGAGTGATAAGGGGGATCGGCAATGAAGATATTATTGACGGCGGTAAATGCAAAATATATACATTCGAATCTTGCCATATATTGTCTGAAAGCATATGCGAAGGAGTATTTGAGGAAGCGGGGGGAGCCGGGCGTCGGAGGGCAGGGGACGGACGGCGTGGAGATTGAGCTGGCAGAATATACCATCAATCAGCAGGTTGACGATATTCTGAGGGATATCTATAAGAGAAGACCGGATGTCCTGTGCTTTTCATGTTATATCTGGAATATAGAGTATGTAGAGGCTCTTGTCAGAGAGATTGGGAAACTGAGACCGGGAATGCCGATCTGGCTTGGCGGTCCGGAGGTGTCCTATGATGCGGCGGATGTGCTGGGGCGCCTCCTGCCGGTCAGAGGCGTTATGAAGGGCGAAGGAGAAGAGACATTTGCCAAACTGTGCAGAGTGTACGCATCAGGTTTGGCGGCAGGGGAGGAAGAGAAGAACCTGGCAGAAGTAAGAGGTATCGCTTACCGGGACAAGGATGGCAGGATCAGAGAGAATCCTGCCCGCCGGGCGATAGATCTTTGCCGTGTGCCGTTCATATACGGCAGCCTGCCGGGGACTTCGGCAGAGGAGGGCGATGGGGAAGATCCTATGTCGGACTTCCGGAACAAGATCATTTATTATGAGAGCAGCAGGGGATGTCCATTTTCATGTAGCTACTGTCTGTCTTCCGTGGATAAGCAGATGAGATTTCGGGATCTTGACCTGGTGCAGAAGGAATTACAGTTCTTGATCGACCGGGAAGTGCCGCAGGTGAAGTTCGTAGACAGGACGTTCAATTGCAGGCATGAGCACACGATTGCCATATGGCGTTATATTGCAGAGCATGACAGGGGAATTACGAATTTCCACTTCGAGGTGGCGGCGGACCTCCTGAATGAAGAAGAACTCGGTATTCTGGAAGGAATGCGCCCGGGACTGGTGCAGCTTGAGATAGGAGTGCAGTCTACGAATCCGGATACGCTCCGCGAGATCCGCCGGAGGATGGACTTTGGCAGAGTCCGCGGTGCGGTGGAGAGGATACGCAAAGGGAAGAATATTCATCAGCATCTGGATCTGATCGCCGGGCTGCCGCATGAGGATCTGAAGAGCTTTGCCAGATCCTTCGATGATGTGTATGCGCTCGAACCAGATCAGCTGCAGCTTGGTTTTCTGAAAGTATTGAAGGGTTCGTATATGGATGAGAAGCGGCAGGAGTACGGACTTGTATGCCAGAGCCGTCCGCCTTATGAAGTGCTGTATACCAGGTGGCTCTCCTATGAAGAGATCATACGGCTTAAGGGGATCGAAGAGATGGTGGAAGTCTATTATAACAGCGGCCAGTTTAAGAACACACTGAAAGCACTGGAGAAGAGCTACCCGTCTGCGTTTCTGATGTATGACAGTATGTACAGATTCTATGAGAAATATGGTTATGAGAGGCAGCAGCACAGGCGCAGCGCACGCTACGAGATCTTGCTGCGTTATATCGAGGAATGTGCCGATATCTGTGAAGAAGCGGAATATTACCGCGAGCTTCTGACTTATGATTACTATCTGCGTGAGAATGCGAAGAGCCGTCCGCATTTTGCCGGGGAGTATAAGGTCACGAAGGAATTTCTCCGCGCCTTTTATGAAAATGAGGAAGAAACCCACAGGTATCTGCGTTCATATACCGATCATGACAGCAGCCAGATGCGCAGGATGACGCATCTGGAATATTTTGCCTGGATGGGAAAATATATCCTGTTTGATTATAAAGAGCGGGATCCTCTGAGCCAGAATGCGCGAACTTGTATCTTGCAAAAGTGACATAAAGAGTATAAAATGTAAAGAATATACATAAATAAAAGAGAAGGGTATCTGTATGTATATAAAAACGGATATGCGGAAGGTAGAAAGATGGATTTTAATAATAAGAAGACCAGGAGAATCATAGCGATCGTCGTGATCGTGGTTGTAGTAGCGATGGTCGCGACTACGATCATACCGTATCTGATGATGTAGCGGCGTTATCCTGAGTCTGACGGAAAGAGGCTATTGCCGTATGGCGAGGATGTTTTGCAGGGAGAAAGAGGAACGCGAAAGAGAAGGCGCCCGGCGGAAGAACCGCAGGAAGCTTAAGCTTCTTGCTATCCGCGGTGTGATAAGCGCGGGGATCGTATACTGCACAGTCTATGGGATCTTGTACCATTATGTAGGGAAGCTGCCCAAAGACAGGATCTTCCATAATATTTACATTGGCGGGACGGAGGTCTCGGGGATGACGGCGGACGAGGCAGAAAAGGCGCTTCTTTCCCGTCTTGAGAAGGATGTAGGGAAGAAGGTTGTCATGACCGTCGACGGCAGTACGGTGGAAGCAACCCTGGAGGAACTCGGGCTCCGGTATCAGGATATCGGCAGGACCGTGCAGAAAGCAGGCTCCTATGCAAAGACTGGGAATATCTGGAGCCGGTGTTGGAAGATCAGGCGTCTGGCAAAGGAAAAGGTGGTTCTTGGAGAAAACCTTGTGCTGGATCATGGCAAAGCAGAAGAGATCATGAAAGAGCGGACGGTTCCGCTTACGGACCATGCAGAGGACGCGCAGATCAGCCATGAAGAAGGACAGTTCAGGATCACTCCGGAGAAAGAGGGACGGACGATAGACATAAAAGGCTCGGTGTCCGCGATCGAGAGAATCTTGAATGAGGACTGGTCCCGGGGAGACGTCGCCGTCACGATGAAGCAGAAGACGGAGAAACCTGCTGTCACGGCAGATCAGCTTAAGCTGATACAAGACGAACTCGGAACATTCTCGACGGATGCGGGCGGAGGGCGGCGCTGGCAGAACTTAAAGACAGGCGCCGACAGGCTTGACGGCAGTATTCTGATGCCGGGGCAGGAATTGTCTGTCTACGGCAGGACTTCGCCTTACGACGCCGATCATGGGTATGTGGAAGCAGGCGCATACGAGAATGGGCGGGTGGTAGATTCTTATGGAGGCGGGATCTGTCAGGTCTCTACGACTCTGTACAACGCTGCGCTTGCGGCGGAACTGGAGATTGTGGAGCGTTATCCTCATTCCATGCTGGTGTCATATGTGGAGGCGGCAAGGGACGCTGCCATCGCAGGGGATTATCTGGATCTTGTGCTGCGCAATCCATATGATGTCCCTGTCTATATAGAAGGCGGGATAGATGATGAGAACCAGCTCCGTTTCACGGTCTACGGGAAGGAGAGCCGGGACGGCGCAAGAAGGGTAGAGTTCCGAAGCGAGATCTTAACGGTGGAAGAGTATGAGGTCGTATACAGGGAGAACAGCAAGATGCCACTTGGAAGTGTGGAATGTGTAAGCGATCCCCATACGGGAAAGACGGCGCAGTTATGGAAGATCATATATCAGGACGGACAGGAAACCGGTAAAGAGAAAGTGAATAACAGTAAGTATGATAAGACGGATAAGATCATAGAGATCGGAACTGATACGGCAGATCAGCGCGCCGCAGATTATGTGCGGGAAGCCATTGAGAGCCAGGAGTGGGAGAAGATCGAGGCGGCGCTACATGCAGTGACAGAACAAGAGCTGCCAGAGCAGGAATGAGCCACAGCGCAGAGAGCCAGAGCTGCGGGGTAGGAATGCGCTGGTGCGTAGAAGCGGGCAAGAGCTGCCAGAGCAGGAATGAGCCGCTGTGCAGAAGTGAGAAAGAGCAGCCGGGAATGAATTTTCAAGCATGCTCCGGGTAAGACAAGGAGAGAGGATATGAGGATAAAGACCGATACGGCACAGCTTGCCGGCAGGACACATACCGCATATGGGTGGTCGGAGCGGACTGGGGTATATGCATTCGCCGCCGTATATAATGCGCTTGCAGCGATGGGGGCGGACTGTCTGGCGGCAGAGGCGTACATCGTGATCCCTGCCGGCGCAGGCGTATCTCAGGCAGGGCAGGTTACTGCCGGGCGGATTCGGCATGGGTTAGAAAAAGGGCTTCGCAAGGCATGCGCAGAGCGGGGAGTGGAATTGACAGACGTCCGTGCGGCACAGAATCCATTGTTATCCGTGCCTTCCGTGACCGTCACAGGCGCCGGGACGGCAGCAGGAGAGGGAACCTTGCAGAACCAGGCGGGCGCCGAGATCGTTCTGACTAAGTGGATCGGCATGGAAGGGATGCTGCGGATCGCAGAAGAGAGAGAAGAAGAATTAAGGCAGAGGTTCGCGCCGGTCTTTCTAAGACAGATCCAATCGTACAGAGATGAGATATTCGCAGACAAGGAACTGGAGATGGCGAGACAGGCAGGGATCACCACGGTGCGCCAGGTCGCCGAAGGCGGGATCTTTGCCGCGCTGTGGGAGCTGTCGAAAGAGACGGGGATGGGGCTTGATCTGGACTTGAAGCAGATACCTGTCCTGCAGGAAACCATAGAAGTCTGCGAGTGTTACAGGCTGAACCCCTATCTGCTGACATCTGCAGGGAGTTTCCTGATGGTTGCCTCGGATGGGAGAGGACTTGCGGATACACTGCATAAGGAAGGGATTGCGGCGTCTGTCATAGGAAGGCTTACTTCGGGAAATGATAAAGTGATCCATAACGGCGGGGACCTGCGCTGTCTTGACCGTCCGGCGCCGGATGAGATATATAGATTGTTCTTATAGGATATATACTGGCATATACTAATGTACGGTTCCGGCAATTGAACGCCGATATGGAACCGAACATCAGATATACATATGAATTTAAACAGGAGGTTACATTATGGAAGAGATGAGAAAACAGATATTGAAGTATCTGGAGAAAAACAGCCGGGTAGAGCTGGGAGAACTGGCTGTTCTTCTGGACACGGATGAAGTGACGATCGCCAATGAGATGGCGCAGATGGAGAAGGAGAAGATCATCTGCGGTTATCACACGCTGATCGACTGGGACAAAGCCGGCGAGGATCATGTGAACGCATTGATCGAGGTCTGCGTGAAGCCGCAGAGGGATAAGGGATTTGACAAGACGGCGGAGAGGATCTGTAATTATCCGGAGGTGACGGCAGTCTATCTGACGTCCGGAGGATATGACTTGATCGTGACCGTAGAAGGGAAGACGCTTCTGGAAGTTTCCAGGTTCGTATCCGGCAAGCTGTCCCCGATCGAGGATGTCATAAGCACTACGACACATTTTATATTGAAGAAATACAAAGACCATGGGACATTGATGTTCCGCAAGAATAAATCAGAAAGGATACCGGTGACGCCATAATGAGAGATCCATTGTCAAAGAAAATTGTCGGCATTCAGCCGTCAGGAATCCGTAAATTCTTCGATCTGGTAAGCAGTATGCCCGACGCGATCTCGCTGGGCGTGGGAGAACCGGATTTCGATACGCCGTGGAGGATCAGAGAGGAGGGCATCTATTCTCTGGAAAGAGGAAGAACCTTCTACACCTCGAATGCCGGCTTGAAAGAACTGAAAGAAGAGATCGGCAGATATCTGCAGAGAAAGATCAATGTTTCATACGATCCGAATAAGGAGATCATAGTAACCGTAGGAGGAAGCGAGGGGATTGATATCGCCCTTCGCGCCATGTTGGATCCGGAGGATGAGGTTCTGATCCCGCAGCCGTGTTATGTATCCTATCTGCCCTGCACGGTTCTGGCAGACGGAGTACCGGTGACGATCCCCTTGAAGGAGGAGAATGAATTCCGTCTGACGGCAGAAGAGCTGAGAGCAGCGATCACACCCAAGACCAAGATCCTGGTCCTTCCATTTCCGAACAACCCCACGGGCGCGATCATGACCAAGGAAGACTTAGAGCCGATCGCGGAGGTGGTGAAGGAACACGATCTCTTTGTGCTGTCGGATGAGATCTATTCCGAGCTGACTTATAAGTCGGAGCATGTATCTATCGCATCGCTTCCGGGGATGCAGGAGAGGACGCTGGTCATCAATGGCTTCTCTAAAGGATTTGCCATGACCGGATGGCGGCTCGGCTATATCTGCGGACCGAAGATCATCGTGGAGCAGATGTTGAAGATCCATCAGTTTGCGATCATGTGCGCGCCGACCAACAGCCAGTATGCGGCGATCGAAGGCTTGCGCCACTGTGAGGATGAGGTTCAGCAGATGCGGACCGCTTACAATCAGCGGAGAAGGTATCTGCTTAATGAATTCAAGAAGATCGGGCTGTCATGTTTCGAGCCGTTCGGAGCATTCTATGTGTTCCCGTGCATTAAGGAATTCGGCATGACGTCCGAAGAATTTGCAGAGAGATTTCTGGAGGAAGAGAAGGTCGCCGTGGTTCCGGGCACGGCATTCGGCGATTGCGGCGAGGGATTCGTGAGGATTTCTTATGCATATTCTCTGGAAGACCTGAAAGAAGCGATCGAGCGTTTTGAGAGGTTTATCGAGAAACTTAGACAGAGGTAAGAGTATGTTGAATATCGTGTTACATGAACCGGAGATACCGGCGAATACAGGGAATATCGGACGGACATGTGTAGCAGCGAACGTCAGGCTCCATCTGATCGAGCCCTTGGGGTTCCGGTTGGATGAGAAGAGCCTGAAACGCGCCGGGATGGATTACTGGGACCGGCTGGATGTAACGACATATATAGATTATGACGATTTCCTGAAGCGGAACGAGGGCGCGAAGATCTATATGGCGACGACAAAAGCGCAGAAGATCTATACGGAAGCCAACTATGAGCCGGACTGCTATATCATGTTTGGAAAAGAGAGCGGAGGAATACCGGAGGATATTTTGGTAAACCATAGAGACGAATGTATACGGATCCCTATGGCGGGAGAGATCCGCTCCCTGAATCTTGGGAATTCCGTGGCGATCGTGTTATATGAGGCGCTGCGCCAGAATGGGTTCGCGGATATGGCTCTGACCGGAGAATTACATCATTTGAGGTGGGAATAGAAAAGTAATATAGTTAGACAATTGCCATATATGTGATAAAATTTGATTTATATATATATTGTTTATGGAAAAGTGCCCAGAAAAAACCATAATAATATGGACTTTTGGAATGGATTATATTATAATTCTTATGTTGATAATTTTTTGGCTGGACATATTTCGACCAGCAACATTTAAGAGGGAGAGGTGGTGAACAGATGGTAGAAGAAACCATTAGGACCATCAAGGAGACGGA
>OFFP01001472.1_pt1 | contig 15919 bp, 13 predicted proteins | sample 1521431 | NCBI WGS metagenome assembly OFFP01 (sample SAMEA3504104, study PRJEB24116) | mouse gut metagenome | biome: mouse gut; feature: mouse-associated habitat; material: faeces | place: Denmark | collected 2011
GATGCCGGGCTGTACCCCGCAGGTCGTAACAGTACCAGCCCTGGGGCACATCCTCGCGGGGAATGGGCTTGGCGCTGTACAGCACCGAGGCCCCAAACAGGCAGGCTCCCGGCATTTTATCCTTGTAGATGTTGATTTGCAATGGTTTCACTTCCTTCCGTACTGAACTATGGCATACCAATATAAATTGTGAGGACACACTTGAGATTTCAACTTTTTCATTGCAAAACTGCTTGTGCCCTTTCTGGATTAGACATTCTCAAAACGGGCACAGACCAATATAGAGATTTTCATATATCTGAGACGGAATTCCGGCCTTGTTCGTTATTGCTAAAATTGGAAAACAAATTTTGTTTGATATGCTACATGCCAATTTGAGGGACGAAGTTTGAAATATTGCGATAATCAGTTCTTCGCCCTATCAAATCAGGGGTTCAAGTCACCTACGTTTGCTGGAAAAGCCGTTTGTCATCTGTTTGCACATTCTCCAAATTTCAGGGGACAAAAAAACCGCAAACAGCTGATGCACAAGGCTTTCAGCCTATGGCATCTATACTGTTTGCGGGTTCTGGTGGACTTGAATCAGGAATATACGAACACCTCACGGAAAAAAATCGGGCTTTTCCTCCTCATTGAGCGACAGTTCGGGCGCAGAATATTGAGGATACGTATTCACCATGTCAATAAGACGCTGCCGGGTTTCGATAAGACGTATCGTTTCCTCAAAGGGCAACTCGCGCTGGTCTTCTGAGTAGTAGAATGTCATCACCAGCTTGTCAGGATAGACATATATCTTGTTAACAAAGAACTCCAGCAACTTGCGGCACGTGTCCGGGTCGTTGATGTCCCCAACAAAACTATTCAGAAACCTGACAATGGTATCCAGCGTCAGGTTGCATTTCTTCTGGTTCTGCTCCGCCAGAAGTGCGTCATTGAGCATACTTTTTTGATTTTCCAGTACGTTCATCCGCTCGGCCGTTGTATCATTGAAAATACCAGCTTCGATTGCCTTGACAAGATTGTTCAGCTTGCCCTCGACATCTTTCAACTGGGCCTTGATGGACGCTTCATAGGCCCCGCCGTCATCGTTTTGGGCCTGGTGGTACGCATAGCATCTCTCGGCAATCAGCAGGCGGAGCGCAGGGTCATTGACCAAATCATCCAGCGTGTACAGGACGATTTTCTCCAAAAGCTCCTTCCGCTGGTATTTCAGCGTACAACGATGTTTCCGGTAGTTGATGCAAGAATAGTAGTAATACAGGTTGCCGCTCCGGCTTGTACCACTTACCCCTTGCACCGTGCCGCCGCAGAGGCCGCAGCATAGCTTGTTGGATAGCCAGTAGTCCTCAATCGCTAACTCGGGGTGGATTTTCTTGACTGCGCCCTTGCCGCCGCGCTTGTTCGCTTCCAACTTTGCCTGGGCTTTTTGGAAAGTCTCGTCGTCAATGATGCGCGGCATCCCATCTGGGATCAGAATTTCTCCGAATTTGTACTCCCCGATGTACGCCCGGTTTGTCAGGATATTGCGGAGTGAGTTGACAGTGAAATTTTTCCCTCGACTTGTTTTTACACCCGACTCGTTTAGGGCGTTACATAAGTTTTCATTGATTATGCCACCAACTTGATTTTAGCCCGGAAAAATTTGTTAATATCGGTATTCCCGCCGTCCACATACTCTGCGGCCCAGGTAATTACCTGTTCCATCTTTTGCTCCATCGTCCAGTAGGACACGCATGAATCATTCCGATTGCAGTAGGTATCCATTTTTACCATCAATTTGATGGTAGCCTCCCGCATGGCGTCGGTTCGAGCTTTGATATCCTCTTGCAACTTTGCTTTTTCCTGCCGTTCCGCCCTTCGCTCGGCAAGCAGATGGGTAAACTCGTGTCGGCTCACACAGAGAGCATGACCATCACGCACTTCTGCGGTATCCGATAATAAAGTTTTGGTAAAACCGTATTTTTCACAGAATTGGGAATCGATATACTCAATAAAGTGGTGATATTCTAAGTCGCCTGGCAATTCTGTCTCCACAGCACCAGCGATGATGAAATCTATGGTTGCATCATGAATTGCCTGGTCAAGATTAACACCGTCCTGTACATCATACTGCACATACGTTTCTTTTTTATCCTCATCATCTGCCCTAAGCACCCTATGTGTGATTAACATGATTTTGTTCTCCTTTCATCAATTTTCAGATAATGAACACAGAAACAAACTTCTTTGTTTTTATGTATAAATTATATCAAAAAATAGGAGAATGTCAAGAAATCAAGAACATTATTTGTGCTTTATCGGAGTGATTTTGACCAGTTAGAGGTTCCACATAAATGAGCAAAATTGAAAGGCCCCATACTACTCGGCTCTATTTGACCCCCCGAAATTTTGTGAATAATCACTACACAATTTGAGAAAGCCGGCTTACCGATAGCGAAGTAAGCCGGCTTTCTCTGATCGAATCTCATGCCCTCATAGCATCATTTAGCGCGATGTCCAAGGTGTCACCTTCGGCTCCGCGTGTGTACTGCATTTATGATGCTGCTTGTGCTGCTCTGTATAGTTTGGTTCATATTGGCCGCCTGGATACTGCTTTGAATCATCGACATAGCCTGGAGCATATTGAGTGTGCGTAGTTGACGCCCTATCTGAGCCTGTCCATAGATAATTTGATTCAGCTGTACACTTTGCTGTTGCTGTGTAGCAAGCACCTGCTGGCGGAATTGGCTTTCATCAAGGTTTTTCACCATTTCCTGAACCGTTGAGGACTTGTAATTGCGAACATCATTGATGAAAAAATCAACGCAAGCAAGTGTATAATAATCTGGCGGATACCATGCGCTGCTGTAGTTCCACAGGTCTTGCAGCACTTCCTCATACCTTGCTTGAAGTTGGCCGCATTCGGTAAGGATTCTTTGGTTTTCTTGGCGGATATGAGCATTTTGTCTATCCACCTGCTGCATATGTTGTTGGTTGTGAATGTCTGCATCTTTGTTCCCCTGGACCGTCTTTTGGTTGACAAAGCGAACCACCGCCCTGGTGATTACAACGGAGAGCACAACTGCGACACCCAAAACAATGAGTTCAAAAATTCCAGGTGTGACTCGAAAAAAGGGGGTGAGGCCATTAAATGCAAAGAGAACCATGACAACAACCGCCACAATCCTTCTTTTTGTTTTACGGTCCCTGTCAGCGATCAGGACGGCGTAGCAAACAAGCAGAATAACGAATGATAAGACATCCACCCCGCCCCCAACAAGAAGGTTCAGGATCGTAAAGAACAACAGCAGGGTCCCCGCAATGACGGCCAGTGCCAGCGTTCCCTTAACTGTGGTCTGCTCGGTTTTAATTTCAGTCCGGTGTTCCCGAATTTCTGTATATGCTTTTTGTGATTGCAGCGTCTGCTCTAATCTGAGCCGTTGCTGTAGGATTCGGTCCATATCCTGCATTTTTGCCTGGACATAGCATAATCCTTCAAGCAATGCGTCTCGTGTCATCTCCATCTCAGGATTTCCTTCCTTATATTTTTTTGGAGTTACTATGGAGAGGGCCTGCCCTTGCATAGAGGGAGGCCCTCTTTGATAATATTGGGGCTTAAGCAGGACTGAGGGAATTTACTTCCCCTTTGAGACGAAATCTTGGCGCTCTTCTGACTGATATCCACTGTGATATTTGTGTCGGATTGAAGCAGTTTGCTGGCACTGGCTGTATCCGCATAGTGGCTGTCTGCCGGGGAGTTTGCCTTTTAGCGCACGCCGTTCAGGTTGCAGAGAATCTTAGCAACCTCAGCGCGGGTGATGGTGCGGTTGCCCTCGAAGGCGCCGGTGGACGTACCGGACACGATGCCGGCGCGATACCAGGTGAGGACGATGTCGGCGTACTCGCTGTCAGCAGGTACGTCAACGACGGAGTCGATGTTCTTGGTAGCAACGAGAACACTCTCGTCAGCGGCGCCGTTCAGGATGGAAGCCATCTCGTAGCGGGTGGCGTTGGCGCTGAGCTTGTCAGCGGTCCAGGCTTTGGCGTCGATGATGCCGTTGGCTACGCAGTAGTCGTAAGCGCCCTGATACCAAGCCTCGCCGGCGTTGGCGGCGGGAACGGTCTCGTTATTGGCATTGGCGTAAGTCCGGGCAGCGAGAGCGATAGCCTGGGCGACGGTCAGGTTGCCCTGGGGATTGAAGGTGTCGGCGCTGGTGCCGCTGAACAGGCCCAGGGAGTAAACGGCCTTGACAGAGCTGGTGTACCAGGCGTTCTCAGCGACATCGGTGAAGGGGAGCTTCACGCTGGCGAAGCCGGAGAGGGGGCGGAAAGCGTTGGGATTCTTGATGGGGGTCCTTCCGTCGGGAAGAGTCACCTCGGTCTTGGGGTTCTCGGCGCTCTCGAAGGGAACCTCGTCGTTCTCTTTGCCGTCGGGCTTGGTCTCGGCGTGAGGAGCATCAGCGGGAATGTCGGAGCCCTCGTCTTCTTCGGGGTCGGTTACGATGATGGGCGCGTCGGTGATAGAGCCAACGCCGTTGTTCCCGGTCTCTTCGGTTTCAGGACTGGTCGTCTCGAAGAAGATATTGCCGTCGGGGTTGGGGTTGTATCCGGGAATCTCGTATTCCTGGGAACCGTTGATGTCTTTGTCGCCGGCTACGCCGACCATGTCGTCGTAGGTGCCTTCGATGAGGCCGCCGTTGCCGCCGGTGGCGTTTCCTTCAGTGGCTGCGGGAGTGTCTTCGATGAACTCAACCTCAGCGGCGAAAGCGGTGCAGGACATGGACATGACCAGGGCGATGGCCAGAACGGAAGTGATGATTTTGTTGAAAGTACGCATGATGAATTTCTCCTTTTCAATATAATTAAGGTGTTCGGAGATTGGGCATTGATGCGAATAATATCTGCGGCTGCATCGGTCTGCCCTTGTTCGAGTTCGACGGATAAAGACTAGACTAAGGTGTAATAAAGGATAAAAAGCGCCTCATGTGTACAACCTCCTTCTCCGTGTAAACGGAAATTTTGTGATCTCAACGGTAACAGGCCCGTGGGGGTGGTACTCGCCATTCCCGGCCCCCACAGGGTTTGCCCGTCAAGACACAAAAGCGGCGCAGGGCATTTAATCCCTACACCGCCGGAAGCTACACACACAATGCCCCCCTTGAAAAGTACCGGTAAAAAGGGTATAATGGGGCCGTGGCGCAGTAATCTGCTGTGTGGGAGGTATGCGCTCCTGCATAGGGGTGCGGGGGACTGGTACTCCCCTGCACCCTGCCTATTGCTTCTGTGTCTCTCAGGGCCATTTTACAACAGAACAGGAAAAATTGCAATAGTGATTGACATGGTTTCGACGCGCTTCGGCGTGTTGGGCCATGTCTGCTTTTTCCCGCTTTGCTGCCCTGATAAATCGCTCGGAACCGCGCAAGCGGTTCAATCCCCGCAGGGGGGGCGAAGGCACAGCCGGCGGATCGGGCACCCCCGTCAGGGGGCAAGCCGGACATGCGGAGCATGGGCGGCGCAGTAAGGGCCCCGGAGAGCTCCCACAGGGGCTCGCAGGGGTGACCCGGAGCGCAGCGTAGGGTCAGCGGTGTCGGCTATGCCGACCACACGGGTATAAAACGTAGTTTTAGCCCGTGTGCCACCGCCCCTTATGCCCTTTTTCCCGTTTTGGCAGGTCGGAGCGACATACGGTCGCGACCCTGCCAGAGAAGCCTGATATTTCAACGAAGTTGAATTTATAATTTGACTGATTTCCGGGCGGTTGGATTTTATATAAAAAATATTTTTTATATAAAACTGCCCGGAAAGCGTTGATACGTCAGGGCCCATTTTATAAAATCAGGGACGGCGCATGACATACGTTATAAAATCAGGCGGACGCATGATTTTATAAAATCAAGAAGCCCTGATACGTCAATCCGCGACGTTTTCCGCGCCTGGGACCGGGGGCTTACGCCCCCAGCCCCAGGTGTGGGTCTTCTGTGCGGCCGCTCATAGCCGCAGTCGGTGGCGGTCGATGATTTTGACGGCGCTGCGAATAAAAAAGAATAAGAGGGCCTTGTTTTTGCAACTTTTTTAAGCGAAATATCTGTATTCGCATCTCGTACATTGCCAGGGCAAGTCGTACAAATATCACAGTTTATCCTGCTTTTATTTACCTTGGTCAAAAATTGGCCTTTTTCTGGTCACTTAAAGCCCAGAACGAGACCTCAAAAAGGCCACACCAGGTCATAACACGATCTACTTGGAGCCCAAAGCCCACTACGAGCCCAATATTGGCCCAATATGAGACCAGAAAGAGGCCATTAGATTTCTGACCTGACCATAATCAGCCCATTGACGGCCCAAAAAGTGACCATTAAATAGCCTTGACAGCCAGTATGATATGAAAAAATGCGGAAATACCGCAAAATGTACAATATCGTGTACCATTTTTCAAAACCGGGTATCGCTCGCAATTCGTTCGGGCGCATGGATTGGCGCAAAAAAGCATCAAATTATGTACGAAAATAAAAAAACACTTCGTACAGCCAAAAGCCCTGCTACGCAAGGCTTTTGACTATTTTGTACGATTGTACTACTTAATTTTAAGTTATAAAAAAGAAAATATATAGGTCTATAGATAGCCATATAAAGTATATATGCAGGCAAACATAAAAAAACGTCGTACAGCCGTACAGGAACAAAAAACAGAACTTTTGAGGCAACTTAGAATTTGCCCCCTCCCCATCCATCATCACAGACTGTCAGGGGGCGGCGCGGCCTGACTGTGATGCCTAATCGTATGCACATATTCCTCCCTCTATGCGGCGGGGGCGGCGTGAAGCACCTGCCGCTTCCAGCGGCTCATGAATGCGTTGACTTCCGGTGTGGCATCGCAGTTGCCGATCCCTCGGACCTGTGCTACTTCTCCATTCAGCACTTCCACGGTATAGAAGGGCTTGTCCGCCGCCTCGCAGCGCCGGAGGAAAAGGATCATGGTTTTCCGGGCGGCGACCTTGGAAACATACCCACCGACACAATGATGGAGCGCATGGCCTTCGGTGATGATCTCGTCCAAGGACGCCGGGTAGACGATTTTCATACCGTCCAGCTCAAAATCAAGCTGTCCCTTGATGCGTTTATATGCTTTCTGGAAGTTTTCCCGCATTTTCATGTCGATTTTAATTTTCATGCGCTGGGCCGTCCTATCATGAGATTTCTGTAAATCCTTCGGGAACAGGACAAAATTGTTCCTTAAATCATAGCCCAGTTTGACGCACATCTCCAGGTAGTCTATGTACTCCCTGACCACAGTCTTGATGGAATCGTAGTGTAAGCCGCCGTACTTTCCCTCCCGGCCTCGCAGCAGGCCGTATTGCCCATCCGCATACCGTATGAGCTTATGGGGCGTCGTATGTGCCAGGATAGACGACAGGTCCATGTTGATTTTGCGGTCGATCTGCCACGTCAGCAGTTTTTGGCGGTCTTTCACCCCGTTCCGGTAGTACACTTGCATACGCTGCAAGTTTTCCATCCCCACGTCCAGCTCTCGCAGAAAGGCCACATCCTCGGCCGCAACATTCAAAATTCGGTGGGTGCGGTTCTGGGTTTCGTCCAGACCGGAACTATATTCTATCCGATAGACCAAGTCTGAAGCCAAACGGAAAAAGCCGGTCTTGACCAGGTGCTCCAATCGGGGATGCCGCAAATGAGCAGACAGGAAGGGATAAACCTCCATAGGCCTCTGAAAATGGTCGCTATAATCGGCCAGGGGGCAATACTGCCAGGACGTTCCCAGGAGTACGTCCGGTAAGTTTTTGCGGTAAAGATAACCGCAGGTATCCGCATAGAAATTATAGCTATATGGATAGAACACAGGGCGCTCGCCCTGTTTCCAGTTGCCGTCCCAAGTTTCATAGTAGCAGTCACATAGGATACGGCCTTCCGGGTCAACTCGGACGAATTGACGGGCGTTCTCCCAAACGGCGATTTGGGGCTCGTCATTCTGTATGGGGGCATTGACCTTGATAATACGGATGACCAGCTCCCCCGCCTTGGTTCGCTGAATGACCTGACAAGTCAACCGGTCAAACAGCTTGCCCATACGGCCCTTGGCCTTCATGGTCAACTCCCGGCCGCAATGGGGACAGGAGGCAGTTCCGTTGTGCTTAACGTCCGTCAAGACAAATTCGTCGCCGCAGGCGGAGCAGACGCCTGTGGCTTTGCCGTGTCGGGCGTGGCTATACAGAAAGTAAGCCGGGAGAATATCCCGGCGCAGCCAATCACCCAAATCACGTGGGAGTGTAGGTAGGCCGGACATTCGAACCATAACCTTTTGTTCCCGCTGGCATAGACGTTTTTGCAGGCGTCTGTCAAGAATTGTCTGCTGGGCATGGGTCAGGGCGGCGATACCACCGTGGTCACGGTCATGAAAGAAACTGCATACACGCTGTTCGTCTTGACTGGAATAGAACGCGCACTTACTCGTAAAGAAGTAATCATTGTCCAACTTTACAAACCTGGCCGTCCTCCAGCGGGCCTTGCCGTCCGGCTCCACGGCCAGGGTAATGTATTCACCGCCCGCATGGAACATGGTCCAGACAGGCGTGAAATTGCCAGCGGCGGCCTGTTTGCGGTCGTAAACGTACAGTACAAGCGTTCGGCGGTGGCTGATAATTTTAACCGCCGTTCGGACGATGTAGCTGACCTGCGGGGCATGGAGCAGCCCGTGTCCCTGGGGGATGGTCAGGCCGGGATCAGCGTACTGGCGCAGGGATTTTTTATCCAGCATATCACATCACCCCCAATGTCAGCTGCTCCATGCCGGGGGCCTTCGGTTTTTCAGCTTTGGGCTTTGCCGCAGGGGACGGCTTTTTGTCTGTCTTGCTCTTGGCCGCCTTACGATTTGTGGATACATACGGTTTTGGTACAAATTTTTCGTCATCCTTGTGATCCTCCTCTGCGTTTTCGTCGCGAAAATAGTCTTCTGCCCACTGGAAGCACAGGCCGTCCGGCACATCCAGGCCGTAGACGCCGGTGCGCTCAATGCCATTGTCCTTCATTTCCTGCTCGGCGTACTTCTGGGCCTGACGGCTGATGTACCGGAAACAACGAATCATGGACTTCTCCGGGGCCATGACCAGCATGGCGAATGAGGCGTCCTCACGGCACTTGGCCTGGACGTGTTCGGCCACGGCCTCTTTCATATTCCGGCGAGTCAGGCGCTCCGTGTCGGCGGCGACACGCTCCACAGACGCTTTCAACAGCTCATTGCGGTTCATTTTTCCGATACGGTCGAGAGCGGCCTGCCGGGCCGCTTTCTTCTCCGCCTGTTTGGCGTCCCACTCGGCCTTGCGCTTAGCTTCTGCGGCCTCGTGGGTCTGCCGGGCGGCGGTGTCATCGGGGGCAGGGACGGCATCCTGTTTGGTGTCCAGTTTCAACTCCGGCGGCGGCATGGATGCTGCCGGGGCCGTCTCCTGCTCGGGGACAGGTTCAGGCTTGGCCAGGGTCGGAGCGGGCATGGATGCAGTCTGGTCCGGGGCGGGCGGGGCCTCCTGCGGGGGTTCCGGCGCGGCGGATTGGGACGGTACGCTGCTCTTACGGGCCTCACTGACGATTTCCGAGAAAAATCCCATGTGAAATACCTCCTGTCAATGTGCAGAGCGAAGTACAGGCTCATCATACTGCGCTCTATATGATATAATTTGTTTTCTTTCTTATAGTGGGCTCTTTCTTTAATGTGCCGGGCGGTCAGGCCGGAACCTGACCGCCCTTGCAGATTATGCCGCCGTGTCCACTCCGCCTTTGCCGTTCAGATTCAGCGCCGTGTCCAACTCCGCCAGCCGGGCGGATTTCTGCTGGAGGTCGGCCTCGTGGGCGAAAGGCTTCGCGGCTTCGATCCTGGCCGATTCCAGCTGCTGGCTCAGGTCGTCGAGCTTGGCCTGGTATTCTTTCAGGTGCGCCGGCAGTTTGCCCAAGGCATTGTCGATACGGGTGATATTCCCAGCGGCGCTGTCACTCAGGTCGATGGTGTATGTGACTGCGCCCTTGAACATGGTCTTGTGGTCGTCAAACGCAGTCAGCCGGGTCATGATGGCAAAGCCCCGGTAGCTGCCGATTTCGACAGGCTCCATCTCGGAGACCCCGGCCACAGCATCTATCAGGGCCAGCCCGGCCTTCTTTCGCTCCAGATAGTTGCGGCCCAGGACCTTCATGCCAACAAATCCGTCTGCCGGACAGGGATGGGCTTCGAGAATGTCCATGTCCGCCTGGATGCCTGCAATCATGGCCTCGGTACGCTTGATTTCAGCCGGAATGTGCTTTGCAACGTCATCCTCCAGCCGGAACCTCTTAGACTGATAATCGGCTTTCATGATCCTCAACCGGGCCACCTCCACGTCCAGCTCCATCCGCTCCTTGATGCGCGGGTCGCCGGCGCACAGTGCCTTGATCTCAGCGAAGGACAGTGCGGTTTCGTCCACATCGTCACAGGAACGCAGGGGCGTCCGGCTGGTCATGATCTGGGAAATGAACTTCTGCTTGGCCTCCACGGTCTGCCAGAGGTACGAATCAAACGTCGATTCGGTTACATAACGGTAAATATGGACCGTTTCGTTATCATTCCCCTGCCGGATGATGCGCCCGGCCCGCTGGGTCAGGTCACGGGGACGCCAGGGGCATTCCAGGTCATGGCTGGCGATCAGCCGCTTCTGGACGTTGGTTCCGGTCCCCATCTTCTGTGTGCTGCCGAGCAGGACGCGCACCTGGCCCGAGCGGACCTTTGCGAACAGAACTTTCTTCTGCTCGTCCGTGCGGGCATCATGGATAAACGCGATCTGCTCCGGCGGCATCCCTGCGGCGACCAGCTTTGCTTTGATATCATCGTAGATATTGAAGCCGCCTTTGCTTGTGGTGGGCGTCGAGATGTCGGAAAAGACAAGCTGGGTCAGCTTCTCCGCCTCGCCGTCCCGCCAGTGCCGCAGGATGTTGGCAACGCACTGGTTGACCTTGGTGCCGGGTTCATCGGGGAGCGCGGGGTTAATGATGCGCTGGTCCAGGCCCAGCTTCCGGCCATCGCTGGTTATCTTCAGCATATTATCCTTGCTGGCGTCCACGCTGCCGGCGTGGACCTTTTCGGCCCGCTTAGACAGCTCTTTGACAAGTGCTTTCTGATGCTCGGTGGGCTTGCAGACAACAGTGTGGTACTCCACCTTGGGTACGGGCAAATTGAGTTGGTCAGCGGTCTTGATGTCGGCCACCTCCTTAAAAATATTCATTAGTTCGGGCAGATTAAAGAACCGGGAAAACCGAGTGCGGGCCCGGTAGCCCGTCCCCTCCGGGGCCAGCTCCAGGGCTGTGGCCGTCTCGCCAAACCGGGAAGCCCAGCTGTCAAATGTGCCCATGCCCATCTCCTGCAACTGGTCGTACTGGAGATACCGTTGGATCGTATAGCACTCGGTTATGGAATTGCTGATTGGCGTGCCGGTAGCCATGACGACCCCGCGCCCGTGAGTGAGTTCATCCAAATAGCGGCATTTTGTGAACATATCACTGGACTTTTGGGCCTCCGCCGTGGATAATCCGGCTACGTTTCGCATCTTTGTGATTAAAAAGAGGTTTTTATAATTATCACTTTCGTCCACAAGCATCATGTCAATGCCCAGCTGCTCGAACGTGATAACACTGTCCTTCTTCCAATCGGCTTTCAGCTTATCCAGCTTGGCCTGAAGGTCTTTCTTCATTTTCTCCATCTGCTTGATCGTGAACCGTTCGCCTTTACTGGCCCTGATTTCGCCGATAGCGATAGTGATGTCACTGATTTGGCCGTCGATGATTTGTCGCTGCCAGCAGCGTCACCCTTGAAATCGCCCCATGTTCCCCGCTTAGCTGCGAACACAGGCTTTCCGGCGCTGTCGCGTCCCACGAACACGCAGTTGTGGTATGGCGTGTCCTCGTAGAGCAGGCCCGCTTCGATGAAATGGCTGATAATGTCAGGAGCGATGCCCCGCCCTCGCAGGTAGGCGCGTACACGCTCGTTGTCGCTGTTGGGCGGCGGGAGAACGAACGCAGGCCGCTCCCGCTGGGGAGGCGGCCTGCTTCGGCATATGGGCGGAGGATTAGAAAAATCCATGGGGCAGCTGTTGAACGCCAGGAGAAATTGAACAGCATCCGCGAATGGCATCCCGTGAAAATGCCGGAGGAACTCAACAGCATCGCCGCCCTGGCTTTCTGAGTAACGATACCAGGTGCGGCGGCCCTTGATACGCAGGCTGTCCATCTCCCTGGTGGTATAGTAGCGGCCAACCCGTTTGACGTGATAGCCCAGGCTGTTCAGCAAGTCCGGCAGGTCGGTATCGTTGGCGGTGTCGATCTCCCTGTCTGTATAGTGCCGGTACGGGGGACCGGTTTGGACCTGATACACTTCCTTTCCTCCTTTGTTTGCTGTTACGCCGTCAGTTTGACCGGCGCGTGGATGGTCTTGACGCCGCCGCTCGTCCAGGCGGAGCCGCACTTCCCGTAAACGGAGCCGATGGAATAGCCGTCGCCGCCGTCCGGCAATGCCGACCGGATGTACTTGATGGGCAGCTTCACATCGCGCTCCAGTTGAATCTCAAAGACGCTCCCGCCGCCGTTCCAGGGGTCGTACAGCCCGGTTTCTGTATTTTTGTCGATGATGATGTACCCGCAGTACGGATTTTCACTGCTGTCATAGTGCCGGCCGTTCCGGTCCTGCAATTTAATCAGCCGGTTCAGCTCCAGCAGCTGCGCCAGGGTCAGCTCCACCAAGAATGTGACTGTACTCATGGCAGAGGACAGATTTGCCAGCTCCACCCGCATGGATTCCAGAAAGCTATTGGGATTTGCCATATCGCCCTTGCACAGGACCCGCCTCAACCTGCCCTTGGTATAGCCCTGGGTCTTTGCCAGCCATGCAATGCCCGCCCTGGCGTCGATGGGTTCATTGTATGCGCCGTACCAGCAGGGATGGACGCTGTTGAGGGTGTAATCAACATTGCCATCCCCGGTGTCGATCATGATATTGACGCGGAACGTCTGCTTTGTGAAATGCTCCTCCGGCAGCTTGAACCACACCAGCTCTTGCAGCACGTCGAGCAGCCTGTCCCTGTCCTCGCCGGGAAGACCCTCCGGGTACGGGCCGTCGCTGGCGGTCAGTTTGGCGCGGACCTCCTTCTCCAGTTCCTCCCCCAGCGTCCATTGGCAGTCCTGATACCACTCGTCCAGCTGCTCCCAGAAAGTTTGCATAGGGTCGTCGGACCGCAAGATTTTTATGGCTGTCCTCTTGTCCATCTCATCCCGGTAATCGGCGTCAATCTCGTAGGCGAACGTGCTGTCCGGCTGGCGGTCATAGCCCAAGAGCGTGTCCAGAATATCAGAAATGGCTTGTTCCAGCTTCTCCATGTTAGAAAATCCCTCCTTAATATGGATGCGCTCATATCTCGCTATTGTAGACGTTAAAATCAAACCCATCGTCGGGGACCGGCTCCACCCACAGCTGGCAAGCAGTATCGCTGCCGTACTTTTCCCATGCGATACACTCCGCATTCTCGGAAGTGTCCGCGAACACGACACCGCACCGTTTCCCCGGCGGGGTCCCGGTGCAGCGGTGGCAAACTGTCATGCAAAAGAAATATGCGTTTTTGTTCATGTCATTCCCTCCCCAGGATTTCCAGACGCGCCCGCTCCAGGCCGTGGCTGAGGCGGGGGTCGGCCTGGATGTCTTCTGGTGTGTAGCCTAAGGCGTCCAGTGTTTCGGAGAGGTCCATCGTGCAGCCGTACTCATAGTTTTCCAGTTCGTACAGGAACATTTCGTAGATGAAGCCATCGCCGGCCTTGTCGCCGGCGACGGCTTCATGCAGCTCCTGATCGAACCGGTCTATCATGGTTTTGAGCCGGGAACCATCCTCCCGGCGGTAGAACCCGCCGCCAGGGACCTTGTAGATTTTATCCGTATCGGCAGGCTTCAGGCCCAGTGCGGCCATGCCCTCGGCGAACTGCTGGTTGGAAAAGGCGTACTGCATGGGGAAAGTGCCGAACTCCTGCTGCTGGCGCTGTTTCAGGTCTGCGTATCGGTTCATTTTGATCTCTCCTTCTTTATTCTCGGCGTGTGTTGAAATCCTGGACGGCGGCGTCCCGGTTGTTCCCAAAGTAGTGGCCCCAATATGCGGAGATAGATTCATCGTCAAGCAGATGGAATTGCCATGTGACATAGTGGCCGTAGTCGTTCTGGGCCAGGAGAAAACCGTAATTGTCGCTGTCGGTGTAGGGGCCGTTCTTGATCTGCGCCGCCTCAATGCGGAATTCCTCGATGTTGCGGCCGATGACGTTCTCAATGTCGCGTTTGGTCAGCTTACGCATGGGCAGTATCCTTTCTCTAATTTGCTTTCAATTCGCTTACACCTGATACGGGACATAGCAAAAGTGTATATTTGATTTATGTTGTGACAATTGACGAGCATAAGACCGTTCAAACCCGCTTATGCTCCATGTTCAATCGACAGCTGCTGTCCGGTACAAGGATCATTAGGCACTGGGCGGGAAGAAATTCGCGCGGTGTGACACAATATGATGGCGAAGCACTTGAAGCTATTGTGGAAGACTTCGACTCCGGCATCGATTACATCGCTGCACAGGACTTTATTTCGGAGTGTTTCTGCACCTGATCCCGTGCAGAAAGAAGTCCGATCAAGCTCTGCGGGGAGTACCAAATTTTTGAGGCGGACTGAACCGTACGTTTGCTTTTTACCATCGGCAAGCAGACTATGACCTGGACACGGGCCGCATTCATGTTCCGCGCCGTCTGCTGAATTCATATCCAACGCTACTTATAGCAATCATCAGAATTCCTGGCAAAAGCTCGGGGGTACAAAGGGCGCATGGCCGCGTTGCCGTCCTTGGCGGGCGTCAGCCCGCCTGCGTCCTCCGCCTTGCCCTGCACGCTTTGTCCTCCCCTCCTTTTTTGTCATGAATTCTGAAGCTTGCTATAGTATTAGGTACAACGATTATAAGGTTGCCAGAGACAAAACAGAGGCGGCAGACGCGGCAGACGCGGAAGGAAGCCCCGGCGGTGGAGGACTCCCTGCAAGCGGAAGGTATATCCTGCGAGATTTGGCAGATACTATTTCCAAGACGACTGCAAGGAGATGCGCTATGGAAATTTCAAAACAGGAGTATCAAAAATTTGTGCAGGACCGGGCGAAAAGTTCGCCCATTGTTAAGAACTGCGCCTTGGCCTTTGTTATTGGCGGTGGCATCTGCGTGCTGGGACAGGCCGTCATGGACGGCTGGACCGCCTTGGGCCTGGAGAAGACCGACGCAGGGACCGCCACCTCCATATGCCTGGTGTTCCTGTCGGTGCTGCTGACGGGGATGAATCTGTATAACAAGCTGGGCCGCTACGGCGGCGCTGGGACGCTGGTCCCCATCACCGGGTTTGCCAACGCGGTAGCCTCCCCGGCCATTGACTTCAAAACGGAGGGCATGGTTACCGGCATGGCAGCCAAGATGTTTACCGTGGCGGGCCCGGTGATTGTTTTCGGTGTCACCGCCAGCGTTGCCTACGGCGTGATTTTGATGGTGCTGCAAATGCTGCCGTAAGAGCGGCCACGCGCCCCTGTGGAGGCCTCTGTGCAAACGGGGCTCCCCAGGGGCGCTTTTTGAATTTCAGGTGTCGGGGCGGGGCGCAGGGAGGCGGAGAAAAATTTTTCAAGAAAATCAAAATTCTGTCTTGACAGGAAGACAGAGTTTTAGTATAATAACCCTTGCCGTTCGGAAAGGCGGACCCTTGGGAGCATAGCTCAGCTGGTTAGAGCACCTGCCTTACAAGCAGGGGGTCACTGGTTCGAGTCCAGTTGTTCCCACCAAATTTTCCCCACGGTCACCAAACACGGCTCAGTAGTTCAGTTGGTTAGAACGCCAGCCTGTCACGCTGGAGGTCGACGGT
>OFFP01001475.1_pt1 | contig 15886 bp, 13 predicted proteins | sample 1521431 | NCBI WGS metagenome assembly OFFP01 (sample SAMEA3504104, study PRJEB24116) | mouse gut metagenome | biome: mouse gut; feature: mouse-associated habitat; material: faeces | place: Denmark | collected 2011
GATTCTCACGTTTGCCCTCATTGCCATCCTCATTAGAAGATTTTAAACAGGCTCTAAGATCAAAACCATATATCCCCTCGGCGTGTAACAGTTTGAAGCGAAAGCGGGTTTATAAGTTAGTCATCAAGAAGCGTTGCGCAGTTCATCGAGAGAGACGGCAGAGCTGTAATCATCCAATAGGAGGCACCAACTGTCCTCATTGCCAGGAGCGGCTGACGGCAGACCATGAATGAGACGCTGAGGGGCAGCAGGATGGTGTAGTTTCAGCCGAAGAAGCCAACAAGGATCCTGATTGCGAGTTCCTACTACGCCTCGGTAAAGGAAACGCTTATCTTTACCCAAGAGCAGAATCTGGGGGCACATTATTATGCGTTTCCCGATTACGGAACGGCATAAAAGGAACTGTTTGTCAATGTGAAGCGGAACAGGCTGAGTGTGACAAACGGATTGAAAAATTAATCATTAAAAAGTGTTGCACTTCTGTGGTTGATATCGTTTCTATAGTTAAGGAAGGATGGATTAAGTTGGCAAGCACGATTCAAAAGAAATTTTTACCGCAACGCGGCTGGATTTTGCCGAGAGCATTGTTTCATTTTTCAAAACCAAAAAGGGGGTGCAGCCTATGCTGTCTGTAGTAATTCCCGCCTACAACGAGGAAAAGCTCATCGGCCTCGCCGTCCAGCGCATTGGGGAAGTCCTGCGCTGGGCGGATATCCCCTATGAGCTGGTGTTCGTGGACGATGGTTCCGCCGACCGCACCTGGGAGGAGATCAGCCGCGCTGCCCAGACCGACGCCTGTGTGCGGGGCGTCAGCTTTTCCCGGAACTTCGGCAAGGAAGCCGCTATCTTCGCCGGACTGGAGTCCGCCTGCGGGGACTGCTGCGCCGTCATTGACTGCGACCTCCAGCACCCCCCGGAGAAGCTGCCCGAGATGTACGCCCTCTGGCAGCAGGGCTGGGAGGTGGTGAACGGCGTCAAGGCCCACCGGGGAAAGGAGTCCGGCCTGCACACCTTCGCCGCCAACACCTTCTACCGCATGATGAGCAAGGCCGTCCGCATCGACATGGCCAGCTCCTCCGACTTCAAGCTCATGGACCGCCGGGTGGTGGACGCCCTGCTGGCCCTGGGGGAGCGTAAGACCTTTTTCCGGGCCCTGGCGGGCTGGGTGGGCTTCCGCTCCGTCAACGTGGAGTTCAGCGTGGCTGACCGGGCGGAGGGCTCCTCCCACTGGTCCACCCTGTCCCTGTTCCGGTATGCCTTTTCCAACATCGCCTCCTACTCCTCCGCGCCCATGCAGATGGTCACGGTGCTGGGGGTGGTCACCCTGATCCTGTCCCTGGTGATGGGTGCGCAGACCCTGATCCGCTGGGCCATGGGCCACGCCGCCGACGGCTTCACCACCGTCATCATCCTGCTGCTCCTCATCGGCAGCATCCTCATGATCAGCCTGGGCATCATCGGCTACTACATCGCGGAGCTGTTCATTGAGATCAAGGCCCGGCCCCGCTATCTGGTGGCCAGAACCTGCGGCGAACCGCGCAGAGAGGAGAGCTGAGCAAATGATCAAGCCATTTTCCGCCGGAGAGCTGAAGGATCCCGGCACCTGCCTGGGGGAGCTGTGGGCCCGGGTGCCCCACTATATCCGTGTGACCTTCTGCTCCGCGCTGGTGCTGGGCTTTGTGACCCATATGTATATGTTCACCAACAAGTTCACCAACCACGACGACGTGGGCTCCCTGTTCGGCAACAGCTACGGCGCGGCCTCCGGCCGGTGGCTGCGGCCCTTCGTCCTGCCCCTGTCCGGCGGGACCAGTATGCCCTGGCTGGTGGGCCTGATGTCCCTTCTGTGTCTGGCGGCTGTCGCCTGCCTCACCGTGTCCCTGCTGCGGATACGCCGCCCCCTGGGGTGTATTGCCGCCTCCGCCATCCTCACCACCTTCCCCGTGGTGCTGTCCACCTTCACCTATATGTACTCCGCCTTCGCCTACTTTTTCAGCCTGCTCCTGGCGGCATTGGGGGCGTGGACAGCGGTGCGCTGGCGGTGGTGGGGCATTGCTTTGGGCGCGGTGTCCATCGCCCTCTCCCTGAGCATCTACCAGAGCTATCTTCCGGTGGCGGCGGCATTGATGGTGGGCGCACTGCTGCTGGAGGTGCTGGATGGGGAGCACTCTTTTAAGGAGCTGTTCCTCAACGGCGTTCGGCTGCTGAGCACGCTCATCGCCGGGCTGATCCTGTATATGGTCACGGTGCGCGTCTCCACCGGAGGCAAGGGGCTGGTGAACTATATGGGCCTCCAAGACATGGGCCGGATCTCCCTGCGGGATCTCCCCAAGCAGATCGCCGCCGCCTACACCAAGCCCGTCCAGTTCTTCTGGCTGGACGAGTTCCAGTGCCATTTCCGGGGCCTGAAGTACGTCCTGGTCCTGGCGGCGGTGGCCACGGTGGTCCTGCTGGCGGTGCTGCTGTGGAAAAAGCGGCTGGGTCCCGCCCGCACCGCCTTGGCGGCGGCACTGTTCCTGGTGTTCCCCCTGGCTGCCGACCTGATCTATATCATGGTGCCCAACGCCTACGTGCACTCCCTCATGATCTACGGGCTTTGCTATCTGCTCCTGCTCCCGCTGTCCCTTGCGGAATACACCCAGCCCGTGCTGAAGGAGGGAAACGTCCGGATCGTCCAGTGGACGGCGAGCTGGGTGATCCTGCTGGCTGTGCTTGCCGCATCCTATGCCTATCTCCTCGCCGACAACAACACCTACTTGAAGCTGGATATCAGTATGCGCCAGTGCGAGGCCTATTCCAACCGCCTGCTGGAACGCGTTGAGTCCTGTGAGGGCTACCAGCCGGACATGGCCGTGGTGCTGGTGGGCAGCGATGTCCGGAACCCATCTCTCACCCCTACGCCAGAGATGGGCGATGCCCGCTTCACGGGGGTTCTGGACTTCGCTGGCCTGCGTACCGCCTACACCTACGCCTACTTCCTGCGCAATTTCCTGGGCTTCCCCGGTCAGGTTTACCTGGGCGGAAGCCAGGAGGCCAAGGACCTGGCCGCCGATGAGCAGGTGCGGGCCATGCCCTGCTACCCCGCGGATGGCAGCGTCCGGATTGTCGGTGATGCCGTGGTGGTCAAGCTGAACTAATTGAGAAAACAGATCCCCACAGGAATCTGTTTTGGGGAAAGAGGCGTACTCCAGCCGCCATCGCAGAGGAGACGTCAAACGGCGGAGTTAAAGATAGATAGTTTACCAGTGAACAGATCTAAAAACAAGAAAGTGAGACAGCTATTATGAAGAAGCGGTTTTTAAGTATGGCAATGGCTTTGTTCCTGTGCATTGGGCTGGCGGCCCCGGTGTCCGCCGCAAATGGAGCGGCGATGGATTACAAGGTGAACACCGTGGATGGCCCCATCAGGTTCCTGACTGCGGCGGAACGCAGCAGGGAGCGAGAGCGGATCTCCAAGACCATCCAAGCTGACGGCGGAACGGTGATCACCCAACAGGAAACCCCCACCGATCCTCACTGCCAGGAGCGGCTGACGGCCATGGAGGAGACGCTGAAGGGCGGCGGGATGATAATGACCCAGCCGGAAACGCCCACACGAATCCCTGCCAACGGCTCCTACTACACCTCAGTGAAAGGGACGCCAATTTTTACGCCTGAGCAAAACAAGGGCGCGCATTATTATGCGTTTTCCGACTATGGAACGGCGTATCAGGGACTGTTTGTCAATGTGAAGCTGCCCACGGAGTTTAACAGCGCGGGCCGGCGCACCGGATTTCTGGCCGTAGGGTTGTATGGATCGCTTGGCGGCGTGGATCTGGGGCTTCGAAATGACGGGACGGGCTGGATGCCTTGCTATTGGGATACAGTGGGGGGGCTGGGCGCAAACTATGCGGAGTACACTGCCCCGTCTACTGCCACAAACGCCGTCATCTGCGCCAATGTGGCGAACGCGAACACAGTCTACTTTTACGTCAGGTTTGTAAACGCTTCGGGGAATACGGTGGGCACGATCTTTGAAAAGCAACTGCAGGTGGGCAGTGGGAACTTCACGTTTAGCGGCGGGCAGGCCAGATGCCGCTATTACCGGTTTGCCTCCCTTGTGCCAAATATCGGTGTGGCAGAGAATCGGAAGGACGGATCTTATATGCGGGGGGCGCAGTTCACCAACTGTAACCTCTATAATGGCAGCGCCTATGAGAGCTGGGGCATCTCAACAGCCCGCGTTGTCAGTGCGTGGAAGGTCTATCCGGAAAACATCACCCTTTCGTGGACAACCTACAATGATGTCTTTAATATTAACCACACATAGTTTCAAGACTGCACCTGTATATATTCAGCAATAAATTTACCAGCCACGACGATGTGGGTTCTCCATTCGGCAATACCGCCGCCGTTCTGATGATACTTCCGGGATACAAAGATAGTTGCTGTCTGTCTGCGGCGTGGAGAAGAACAGGTACGGCTTTTCCGCTAATGCGCGTGTGGGAGCGGCGGAACTTGCAAGACGCATCTGTTTGACCGCCTCCAAACGGTGCATTACTTCCGCATTTTTACGATACAGCGCAGGGGATACCCCTTTCAGCCAAAGGCAATACCGAACTTCGTCGTTGTTGATAAAATCCTTGGAACCGACATAGCGGCGCACACATGGAGAGATACTTTCATCCTTGGCAATCAGCGCATCCCGTTCTTCCTGCGAAAGAATGAGATTGCCGCCGTCTGACGGTTTATTTCCCGCTGTCATGCGCGGCACAGCGCATAATGCCGCTCCACGGCTGGAAATGAGAACATCAGGAGCATCAATCAAATAGGGATTGATATTTTTTGCTGGCTGTGATGCTACTCCGTTGGTATAGATATACTTGGGCTTGGTATTTCCCGCAATGCTGAAACCGATAATCACGCAATGAACAGCGGCTTTTTCCTTCGCCTCACTGCTCCACTTAAATGTTCGGTGTGCAAAATCAATATGAACCTTGTACTCTTTGAGTAGCTTTTCCCACAGGGGTGCAACCTGTTCTCCCTGTGTAATGCTGTTGGTAGAAACGAAAGCGGCGCGGGAACTTGTTCCCTGCATCAGCGCAGCGGCCTTATGATACCATGCGCCAACATAATCAATGCTGTTGACACGTTTGCCCTTTCCGAACACAGCAACCGCTTCGTCTTTCTGCGTTTTCGTCATCATAGATGCGCCCACAAACGGCGGATTACCCATAATATAGTTCAGCTTATCCTTGGGCACCACGCGCTCCCAATCCAGCCGCAGGGCGTTGCCCTCAGTGATATTGGCGTAGGATTTCAGCGGCAGGAAGTCCAGGGACATATGCACCACGTCCTCGGTCTCCTTCATCATCTGGCTCTCCGCGATCCACAGGGCGGTCTTTGCCACGGTCACGGCGAAGTCGTTGATCTCAATGCCGTAGAACTGACCGATGGACACCTGGATGATGCCCTCCATATCCATGCTGATTTGGTCGGTGGAGCACCGCAAGACCTCGTTTTCCAGCTTCCGCAGGGACAGGTAGGTCTCCGTTAGGAAGTTGCCGGAGCCGCAGGACGGGTCAAGGAAGGTCAGCCCCGCCAGCTTGCTCTGAAAGGCACTCAGTCTGGCCTTGCGGGTCTTGTCCACGGCGATCTCCTTGATTTCCTCCAGCTCCGAGCGCAGGCCGTCCAGGAACAGCGGGTCAATGACCTTGTGGATGTTCTCAATGCTGGTGTAGTGCATCCCGCCGGAGCACCGAGTCTCCGGGTTCAAGGTACTCTCAAACACCGCCCCGAAAATAGTGGGACTGATGGCCGGCCAGTCAAAGTCCTCGCTGGCCCTTTCCAGCAGGAGGGATTTCAGTTCCTCGGTAAAGGGCGGAATTTCAATGTTTTCGTCGCTGAACAAGCCGCCGTTGACGTAGGGGAACGCCGCCAGCGCCGGGTTGTCATCTGCCAGATACTTGTCCCGCTGCTCCGGCTTCTGATCCAAAATGCGGAACAGCTCCACCAACGCCCTGCGGATGCCACTGGCGGGAATATCCCGGAGGTAGTCATGGAACATACTCTTGCTGCCGAAGATACCGGCGTCCTCGGCGTACAGGCAGAACACCAGCCGGACACACAGGGCGTTCAGGCTTTTCAGCGTGTCCTCGGCCTCCGGGTCTTTGTACTGCTTCAGCAGGGTGTCATAGAGGACACCCACGATCTCGTCCGCCTGCAACGAGACTTCCATCTCTTTTTTGATGTTGGTATCCCCGGTGTCCACCAGGAATTGCAGACGGTAATATTCCTTTTCCAGGTCGCACAGTTTGATAATCTCCGGGTCGCCGGTAGGCCGCTCCATGTCGTAGACGTAGAACTCAGCAAAGTTGCAGGTGACGATCCACCGAGGCCGCTGGAAGTAGGGCAACTCGGCAGCGTAGCGTTTGGCCTACTGAAACGGGGACAGCAGGGAACCGTCGGACTGCTTGATGGGCTTGTTCAGCTCTTTCCCAAGGCTTTTCTGTTCGATCAGGACGTGGGTGGACGGAATAAAGCCGTCGATGAAGCTGGTGTGATCCAGCATGATCTGATCCTCAAAGGTGATAAACTTGTCTGGCTCCTCCACCCCGTAGACTTTTTGGAGCAGGGATAGCCAAAAGGTCTGGCTGTGGCCTTTCTCGTAGCCTTTGCCCTGCCAATCGGTAGCAAACTGTTTCGCGGCGGCGCGGCACTGTGTATCTGTCATGGCGGTATTCCCCCAGTTGCTTTTTTTACAGGATACCATACAAAGCTACATTTTTCCAGAGCAATCTATAAATCTCCTGATTTCCGATTGACAAATATCAGTTCCATATGGTAAACTGTACTCCCATATAGGTGGGCCAACTGAATAACACATAAGCACATTCTTTTTGGCGCTTGTGAACTACAAGGCCGGTACATCAAACTTGCTTCAGCGGAACGAGATCTCCGCTGGGGCTGGTTTTGATATACCGGCTTCTTTTTTTGCCCCTAACAACTGAACGACCGTCTGAATGGGATACTCCGCCATGACCTCCGCCGTGGAGAGAGCGAGACAACGCCGCTGAAAAGGGGCTGGAACGCCATTTAGGGAAAGCGGCAAAGCAATATGATGGCAAAACACCGTCACTTAACCTCCCAAAAATTTACCCTGACGGCATTTTGCCGTCTATCTGTCCTGACCTTGACCGTGACGGCAGAATTGCCGTCACTCAGCCGACTGAAACCAACCATGACGGCAGTTTTGCCGTCACCTTTGCGCGGCATCACAGGTGATGCCACTTTTGTACGGGTTATCTATGAGAATGGCATCGCCCATGATGCCATGCCCAGACATGAAACGGGCCAAACGTAACTGCCTCAGCGCACCCTCTCAGAAAGAAGCCGACCCCGCCCACTTCCCACACCCCAGGAGCAACAGAACTATCCCTGTCCACGGGGATAGCGAGCATCGGATTTCACCCCCCAGGGGGCAAAATCCATTCCCAGGGGAGACCCCTGAATACCCCCTCTCACGGCGGAAATCCAACAGAATGGAGGAATCATTTTGAGTACGAACGATGAAAAAGTACGGCTGAAAATCAGACTGACGGTCGAAGAAAAGACCAAGCTGGAGCATGACGCCGCCCTGTGCGGCCTGACCCAATCTGAATATCTCCGGCAGATTTGTTTGGGTAAGCGGCCCAAGCCCAGGCAGTCCCCGGAGTTTTGGGAACTGCTGGACGCCTTGTATGAAATCTACGATAAGCTGGAACGGCTGACCGTTTATTACCCGGAAGCGTCAGAGGAATGTTCCCGGCTTGAAAAGCTCGTCCTGTTCTTACAGGGGGTGTCGTGATGGCTACCACCAGCCTGTGGCACATCAAGGGGCGGCTCAGTGACCTGATCGCCTACGTTGAAAACCCGGAGAAAACCGTACCCAAGGGCACCGAGGACTTTTTCAACGTATTTTCGTACATCCAGAACCCACAGAAAACAGCGGATGGCTCCTATGTCACCGCTATCAACTGCCTGAAACAGACGGCACTTCAACAGATGATTTTGACGAAACAGCGATATGGCAAGGAGGACAACTATATCGCCTGGCACGGCTATCAGAGCTTCAAGCCGGGGGAAGTCACCCCGGAACGGTGCCATGAGATCGGCGTGAAACTGGCCCGTGAGATGTGGGGCGATAAATTTCAGGTCATCGTTACCACCCACCTGGACAAGGGTCATCTGCACAATCACTTTTGCTTTAACTCGGTATCGTTCAAAGACGGCAAAAAGTACAACTAGCCCCCTCCCCAAATGTGTGGGGAGGGGGCTAACTGTGAATGGGGAGAACAGGTCAACGTATCGACCGCTCTAACATAGGAAACAGCCTGTTAATGGGCAAGCTGAAGAAGGGATTTCACCAAACACAGGTTTATACGGTGCCGCTCAATTCACACACGATCCCGGTTTCGGCATTGGTGACCTCCATGGTATATACCCCGTCCGTCAGGGTAACGGTGAAGTCCCGCGTCCCGGTGAGTGTCAAAGAGCCGTCCTCCGCTTTGGCCCAGGTGCCGTTATCGGTCTGGATGTTGGTATAGTCTGCACTATAGTCCACTGAAATCGTGAAGGTGCCATCGTCTAGCAGGGTGGCATGGCATTTCAGCCACTCGTTGCCCTCGCCGGTGCCGTTGCCGTCTATCTGAAGGAACACGCCGTCCGGCTGTTCTGCCCCCGCGGCGGCCGTTCCGGAGACAGAACAGGGAATGCTGGTCTCCGCGTTGACAAACTCCATGGTGTAGACGCCATCGGCCAAGGTGGCGGTGAATTCCCGGGTGCCCGTCAACGCCAGGGAGCCGTCCTCATTCTCTGTCCAGGTACCGCTGTCGGTTTCCACATTGGCATATTCCGCGCTGTAGTCCACGGCCACAGTGAAGGTGCCGTCCTTGAACAGGGTCACATGGGCCTTCAGCCATACATTCTCCTCCCCTACGCCGGAGCCCTCCAGTAGGGCGTAGACATTCTCGTCCTGGGGCTGGGAAGCACCCTCCGCTGACCCGGTGAGCACGCAGGTGATGGTGGTCTCGCTGTTCACCACCTCCATAGTGTAAACGCCATCGGCCAGGGTAGCGGTGAAGTCCCGGGTGCCGGTGAGGGCCAGGGAACCGTCCTCGTTCTCCGTCCAGGTGCCGTTGTCCGTCTGGATGTGGCTGTTCTCTGCGTCGTAATCGAACTCTACTGTCCAAGTGCCGTCATTGAGCAGGATGGCACGGGATTTCAGCCATTCGTTGCCGTCCGCGCCGGTGCCGGAGAGCTCCATGAATAGGTTCTCGATCCCGGTGGGCTCCTGGGACTGGATAGGCTCCTCAGTCTGCGCCGGTTCTTCGGACTGGGCGGGCGGCTCCTGGGAGGCGTTGGGATCGGCGGCGGCCACTCCGCCGGAGCGGAAGAAGCAGGCCCAGAAGATCAGCACCAGCACGGCGGCGGTGACCACAACAATACCGATCTTCACGCCGATATTCAGCTTTTCCTTCAGCTTGGTGCGGCCCAGGAACACGAGCAAGGCTGCGGAAATAACGGCGGTGTCCAGGATGACCAGCAGCATCAGCCAATAGGGGGAGGTGTCCGCGGCGGCGGCCACGGCGGCGCTGTTGGCCTGGGTGTAGAGGATGTTGTGGCAGGCCCGGCGCATCTCCTGCTGGGCGGTGTTGGAGCTGCTGTCCAGGTTGACGCCCATGAGGCACAGCATCATGTCGCCCCCCGCCCGCAGGGCCAGGTTGATGTCCATCCAGCTGATATTGCCCATGGCGGAGTCGGTGACCACGGTGCCCTGGAAGCCCCACTCGTCCCGCAGAACCTCGGTGAGCAGGGCCCGGCTGGCCCCTGCCCAGGTGTCGCCCAGATAGCTGTAGCTGCTCATCATGGCGGTGGCCTTGCCCTCCTTCACCACCACCTCGAAGGCCTTCAGGTAAAGCTCCCGCATGGCCTGCTCGTTGGACCACACGGAAATGGACAGGCGGTTGCTCTCCTGGTCGTTGAGGGCGAAGTGCTTCACATAGGCATACACGCCCTGGCTGGCGTAGCCCCGGACCATGGCCGCGCCCAACTTGCCGGACAGCAGGGCGTCCTCGGAGTAGTATTCAAAGTTGCGCCCAGAATAGGGGGTGCGGTGGATGTTCACGCCGGGGGCGTACAGGCCCACCACATGGTTGGCGGTGGCCTCCGCACCGAAGGTGTGGCCGAAGTCCTCCAGCAGCTGCTGGTTCCAGGACGCGCCGATGAGAGCCTCGCTGGGGTAGGCCACGCCCTTCAGATCGCTGACCAGGCTGTTGATGCCCGCCGGGCCGTCCAGGTCGTTGGTGGCGGGCTTACCCACGCTGGCCACCTCCGGGGTGGACCAGCCGCCGTTTGAGATCATCTTGGTCATGTCCTCCACGCTGAGCTGTTCCAGCAGCTTCTCCCACTTGGGGTCGTCGTAGTCCAGCCCCGCCATGTCCTCCAGGGTGAGGCCGTTGCTGGCGAAGGTGATGGCCGGGGCGTTGGGGTCGCTGTCATAGACCGGGCTGGCGGTGAGGGCGGACACGGTGGCGTCGGAGGCCGCCTTGCCGTCCTCCCGGGCCCTGGGGGTGGTGCCCTCCCAGTCGGTGCGGGAGACGTATTGGGTGATCTGGCCGTTGGACACGTCCTCGAAGCGATTGACGGCGGCGGTGAGATCGCCGCTGCGGGGGCTCCCCTCGCCGTAGGTGACGGTCTGGTCCACCACATACTCCCGGCTGTCGATGACCTCATGGGCGTTGGCCATCAGCTTGATTTGGTAAGTCCCAGCCTCCAGCACGTAGCACCCCGCCCCCTTCTCGTCATAGGAGGCCATGTCGTCCACGGCAAAGGTGAGGGTGAGGGTTTCGCTCTCCCCCGGCTGGAGCAGCTCGGTCTTGCCGAAGGCGGCCAGCACCACGTGGGCCTTCTCGATGCCGCCCGGAGTGTAGGGAGCGGTGAAGTACACCTGGGCCACGTCCTTGCCCGCCGCGTCCCCGGTGTTGGATACCTTCACCTTCACGGTGACGGTCCCCTTGTCCACGGAGAAGTCCTCAATGGACTGCTCAAAGCTGGTATAGCTCAGGCCGTAGCCGAAGGGGTACTGGACGGTCTGCTCATAGGCCGCTTCGTCGCATTGGCCTGTGGCGTTGTCGATGAACCGGGTCTCATAGAAGCGATAGCCCACGTAGATGCCCTCGACATATTCCACATAATTGCGTTTGTCCAAATTGCTGTAAGTAAAGTCGCCCGCGTTCCAGTAGGCGGGGGCGGTGGTGTGGTCGTAGGCGTAGGTGTCGGGGAGCCGCCCGGAGGGGTTCACCGCCCCGGCCAGCACCTGGCCCACCGCGTCCATGCCCCGGCTGCCGGGGCCGCCGATCCACAGCGCTGCGTCCACACCGTCCTCCAGGAAGCCCAGCTCCATGGCGTGGGAGGAGTTGATAAGCACGATGACCTTTCCGAAGCCCTGGGCCTTTACCAGCTCCAGCAGATCCTCCTCATCCTGGGTGAGCTCCAAATAGCTGCGGTTTCCCCCGGCCTGGCTGTAGCCCGCCGCCTCCATGTCCATGGGCAGGTCGCCGCCCTCGCCGCCGATGCGGGAGAACATCACCACCGCCGTGTCGGAGAAGGACTTGGCGTTTGCCAGCAGGGAATCGCCGTATTTGCTGGCGGGCACCTCGGCGGGGGTAAAGTCGGAGCCGGTGAAGCCCCCCTGGCTCTCCCGCTTCACGCCGGAGTTTTTGTAGAAGTCCACCAGCTCCTGGTTGACCTCCAGCCCGGCGTTGGTGAGGCCCTGGACCAAATCCACGTTGGCGGAGGTGTCGCTGGCCCCGCTGCCCGTGCCGCCGTAGAGGGGGGATACGGTGGCGTAGCCGAACAGGTTCACCTTGGTGCCGTCCGCCAGCGGCAGGGCGTTGTCCCTGTTTTCCAGCAGGACGATGCCCTCGGCGGCCAGCTCCTGAGCCATGGCAAGAGAGGCCTCCTTGGCTTGCTCCGGGGTGAGCTGCTCCGCCGTGGCGGAGCCGTGGGCTCCGGGCAGGCGGCTGTTCAGATTGGCCGCCATGAAGGTGTTGATGGCGGAGAACATCTGAATGCACACCACATTGACCACCAGCGTCAATACCAGCAGGATACTGACCACGATCAACGGCGCTTTCCCTGCTGTCTTCGACTTCTTTTCCTTGCTCATTTCCATCTCTCCTCCTGTTGTCATTTTGCGCTTGACTTGTGTGTCCTATGCGGTGTATTGTAATAGACATAGTGTTGGTTTTCAACCATCAATATATCAGCCGAACGATAGAAAAACGACAAAACGAGAGGAAGTGTTGGATTTGCGTCATTTTTCCGGGAATCCACAAAATGCACAAAAGCAGGAGAACCAGCGCACCCGTCTCACCAAGCGGCTGCTGCGGGAGAGCTTGCTGGAGCTGCTGAAGGAGAAGCCGGTGGAATATATCACAGTGAAGGAGCTGTGCGAGTACGCCGAGCTGAACCGCTCCACCTTTTACGCCTACTATACCGACGTGCCCGCCCTGTACCAGGAGATGGGCGGCGAGCTGGCCAACGCCCTGCTGGAGCACATCCACGCCATCAACCAGGGCAGCGGGGTCGACACGGAGCCCATGCTCTCCTACATCCGGAACAACCGGGAGCTGTTCCATCTGCTGGTCTACCGGGAGAAATACCTCAACGCCAACCAGCCGGTGCAGCGGCAGATCACCCAGGGGTATCTGAATCTGGCCCCGGAGCTCCGCCTGCCCTGTGGGGAGGAGGAGCGGGAGTATTTCCTGGAGTACCTCTATATGGGCGGCACCGGGGTCATCCACCGTTGGGTGCAGAACGGCTGCGATCTGCCGCCGGAGCAGGTGGCGGGACTGATTGGCGCCCTGATCCAGCGGGCGGTGGACAGGTAGCCAACAAATAAGCCCGTAAATTTTATAAACGCCCCCTGAACCACGAAAAGGCTGTGGTTCGGGGGCCGTCTTGTATTACTTCATTGCCGGTGCCGCTGCCTTGTCCGCATATGATGCACGGTACTTGCAGCGCAGCACGTGGGTCCCCTCCGTCAGAATATCCTCTGTGCCGTCTGGGAGGAGGGTCTCGCAGGAGGTTCCGGCCGGAACCTCCACCGTCAGTTCAAAGGCGTTTCCTTCTATCTTCCAGTGAGCGCGTGCCGTGCCATAGGGGGTCTGGGTGTGGGCCTGCGCCCAGGTAAGTCCGCCGCCGGGGTGGGGGTTGACCCGGAACCGCTTCCAGCCAGGCTCCAGCGCCTCCAGTCCGGCGATCCGCCGGTACAGCCAGTCGCCTACAGCACCATAGGCATAGTGGTTGAAGCTGGTCATGCTGGGGGCAGACTGATCCTCAGGGTCGAAATCCGCACTGCTGGCAGCGCCGCCGTTTGCCTGATCGCTGGACAGATTTACGCTTCCATCGGGAAGCAGTGCATCCCACCGCTCCCAAATGGTGGTCGCCCCGCTTTTTACCGCATACAGCCAGCCGGGGCACTCCTGGTTCAGCAGTACCCGGAATGCCGTATCCGTATGTCCGGTGTCCGACAGAGCAAAAAGCAGGTACGGGGTTCCCAAAAAGCCGGTGGAGATTTTGTAATCATTTTCCTCTGCCATCCGGGCAAGCCGGCCTCCCATTTTGCTCCGTTCTTCCGAAGTGAACATTCCAAAGTGAATGGGGAGGATACCCCGCGATGTAACGAGTGGCTGGATTATCCCTATTTCATTCTTTTTCCAGTCATCAGTATAACATACCCAGGCAGGCAAGTCAACACATTAAAGTGCTAAATTAGAATCTGTTTCAAGCAGTCCTCCAAAGACACGCCGTTGTCGGCAAACTGCGCCCGGACGGTGAATTTGCCGCACTTGAAACAGTAGGGATTTTTGATCTGCCGGAGAAATTCGGCAATCCGTTCCTCCTTGGGGAGCTTCGGGTCTACGGACACATCCCGGATATCTGCCAAGGGAATATCCGCAGGGGAAAGAATTGTATGATCCATGTCTATGCCTCCTTGCAAAACAGGGGCCACAGACTTTCCCCAGTCTGTGGCCCCTGCCAGTTGGTTTAAATGTAGTTTCAATATAAGATGACAGGCTCTGCGCCTGATTCTGTCATATGACTTTGGCCGTTAAAATAGCTGCCGTCCGAAATTGTAAAGGAGCGCATCGTTACATCACCCGTAATGCTCCCTGTCATTTCCAGATGCAAACTCGTTTTTGCCGTGATATCGCCGACAACACATCCAGAAACATAGACCACATCCGCTGCGATGGGGCCTCTCACCGCACCTGATCTTGCCACGGTCACGGTGCCATCCAGCCTTATCCCGCCAATGACAGTCCCCTCCACCAAGACATTTCCCGTACCATGCAAATCGCCAGATAAGGTTATGTCCTTGGCAATGATCGTAGTGTCTGCGCTGTCAGGCCCGGTGGATGCAGCGTAGGCTGATTCATTTTGAGAGCTGATGGGCCGCTTTGCATCATCGATCATTTTCTCCATCTCCTCAACTGCCATAACTGCATCATACTATAAAAAGCAAGCAATTTCAACAGGCAGAGATGCTATCTGCGATTGAGGGCCGATGTACCTTTAACCCCTAAAGCGGTACTATCGTTTTGACGGGCAGGGAGCGGAAGGGATCACCTCCTTTCCTCCGGCCCTGCTCCGCAGGCAGTCTTGGCGATTGGGTGGACTGTGTGGGACGCACACTTACATATTGACTATGAACGGGAGCTTGTCCCGTTGTTTTTCAAAGTGCGGGTTATGCGTCAGGGAGCAAATTGGACGAGGATGCTGTTGATCGTGTCTAGGTCGTCACCCTGAAGCTGTTTCCTCAGCCTCCGAAGAAGCGAGGTCTGCTTTGGGGTGAGGGATTTGCGGCCCGAGGTTTTTTGATAGCAGTAATAGCCATCCAAAACTCTGACACCGCCACCGAACCGACCACGGACAGTTTCAATTGGGTAAGAACACATGAGAACCACAATATCATGCCGAATTGTTTCTCTTGAAACACCGAACTCACACGCCAAGTTGTAGTATGTATCCTGCCGTCTAAAGCACAATACTTCTAATAATCGCTGGCGGCGTTCGGCGGCACCCATATGTTTTACCCTCCTTCCATTGCTCTCTAGGATAACCGTAGCAGTTAAAGGGCAAGCACAACTTGTCCTTTAGAAAAATGTTATAAAAATTTCAACTATTCTAGGCGCTGTTTGAAAATTGGGAATATGCCCAGCAGTAAGAGATTTTTTCGTCAGACGAAGCCAATTTGACGCAGGAATACTTGGCGTATTCCAAGGAAAACTGGAAAAGTACGGCGGAAAAAGAGCCTCAGCTTGGGTATGTTAATAATTTTCAAATAAGCCCTAATGTAGGAAATATAAAGGTGCATTTGTTGGCGTTTATGAAAAAGCCGCTGTTCCAATTCGGAACAACGGCATTTCCTCTATCTTTTTTACTATCTAAAATTAAGCTAAAGTAAGATTTCAGAGATGAGTTTTAGATTGGTCCAGAGCCTGTTAAAAAAACATTGGGATAGCCAAACAAGGGAACATACCAGACAGACTACAATATTAAAATAAAGGGCTTTTCCTAGTATCTGCTCACAAAATAGCGATTGCTTTACGTTTAATAAATATATTTCACAAACTGACGCTCTTTGTATGTGTGCCAGTCCATATGTTGAGGAAGCCTTGTATTAATGCAGCTGAAAATGACTAGGCTCCATCTCGTTCTTTTACCCTGATGGAAAAAATTTTTGTCGCCATGTTTCTTGTCGTCCAAAATCAACCTACCATCCAGGTCAAATGGCTCAGGAAATGTATGTGCTATGCAAATGTCATGGTAATTCTAATTTAGTTGACAATATAGGTTATCA
>OFFP01001477.1_pt1 | contig 15859 bp, 16 predicted proteins | sample 1521431 | NCBI WGS metagenome assembly OFFP01 (sample SAMEA3504104, study PRJEB24116) | mouse gut metagenome | biome: mouse gut; feature: mouse-associated habitat; material: faeces | place: Denmark | collected 2011
AGCAGGGTGGTGATGCCGGAGACCAAAGAGGTGGCCAGCTCCGAAAGGCCGTTGGTGGAGGCGTGGAACAAAACGCCACCGCGAAAAACCGGCTTCTGGAAGTGGAGCAGGCAATCCCCCCGGCAAAAGACCCAAAAGCCCACCACGGCGGTAATGGAGTATCCCAGGCCGGTGGCAACAGCCGCCCCCTGGATGCCCATATCCAGCACCGCAATGAGGAGATAGTCCAGCAGGATGTTGGTTATCCCACCCGCCATGGTGCAGATGAGGGACAGCTTGGAGCGATCGGCGGCAATGAGATAGAGGGAGAAGTTGTACATCAGCAGGATGGGGATGGTAAAAAGGAGATAGCGGCACAGGTAGCCGCGGCAGTAGGCGAAGACCTCCGGGGAAAGGCCCATGCTCCCCAATAGGGTGTCCATCTGGGTGTAGCCCAGGAGCATCATCACCGTCCCCACAATGACGTTGGTGAGGATGAGCAGGGTAAAGTCCTGCCGGGCCTCCTGCTCCCGGTGTTCCCCCATCTTCCGCATCACCACGGCGCTGCCCCCGGTGGCAAGCATCCCGGACACCGCGGTGATAAGGCCGATGGCCGGGGCGGTGAGGTTAATGGCGGAGAGGGCGTCGGTACCGATGAGGTTGGAGACGAAGAGGCCGTCCACCATGGTGTAGAAGGTGTTAAAGACGGTCATAAGAATGGTGGGGAAGGCGAAGCGCAGGATGTTTTTGCCGGTTACCGGCAGATGGTAGGAATCCAGTTTATTGCTCATAACGCCATCCCCCCTAGTTCCGATACAGAATGTCCTGGGTATCCCCCAGGGGGAAGTGCCGGGCCTCTGCCCCGGCCTCCAGCAGCCGGACTGCCGAGATGCGCCGGTTTTGGGCGGGGGCGAAGTAATAGAGCCCGCTTTCGGCACACAGAACGCTGGTGCAAAGGGTCTGCTCATATACCTCGTAGTCCGGGTCCCCCTTGGCGAGACCCTCCGGGATATCCACCATGGCGAAGGTCCGGAACATCCGGGAAACGCCGTCCACTTCGTTTTCCCCCCGGACGGCGTATTCCTTCATAAAGGCTATCCGGACAAAGCGGGAGGGGGAGGAGTAATCCCCCGGCAGGCCGGTGCCACCCCCCAACCGCTCCCCGAATTCCCGAATCTCGTGACCCGCTATGGTGCGGGGGGCCTTGGGCAGGTTGGTGACCCCCACAAAGTTCCGCAGGTTGGTGCGGTGCCACCGGTAGTCCGGGCTGTTGGTGAGGACGCCGATGGTGTTTCGGTGGATACGAACGCCGCCGGCATCCGGTTCGATGACAAGCGTTTCCCCTGTTTTATCGCTTAAAATATAGTGGGCCGGCAGAGGCTTGCCTTGGATGAGCTCGTCCACCAGGGTGATGGTGTTCATGGCCTCCACCGCCTCCCGGACCCCGGCGCACCGGCAGAGGAGCCAGGCCAGAAGACGGCCGGGGTGGACAGCGGTTTTTTCAGGCTCCGCTTTTTTCGGGTAAACTGCGTACTCCGGGTAGTGGAGAAGCGCCCCCATCAGCCCGGCGGCATTGACACCGTCCACCAGAATCGGCTCCCCGAAGCCCAGCACCGCCATCCCGGTGTAGGCGTACCGCCCGGACGGTGCCTCTCCCTCTGGGTGGAGGGACGGGGAGCATCCCGCCCCTGGGGGCACCCCGATTACACGGTTGGCCGCCAGGTCCCCAAACTGGTCGTAGGTGCGGCCCAGCAGATGCCGTCCGTCCTTTGTTTCCCACGAAAAGCTGCTGCACGCAAATTCCATATTCTTATCCTCCTGAATTATCCTTTATTTTGCCGGTGGGACTTGCAAAAATACCTTCCAGGAGGTATCTTATACGATGTGGTAACCACACAGTCAAGAGGGATTTTCATTTTGGAGGTAGATTTTTTATGGACCGTCCCAAAAGCTGGCTCACCTCTGGGGCCTTCGCCGCCTTTTGCGGCACTACCAAGGAGACGCTGCGGCATTATAAGGATCTGGGTTTGCTATTGCCTGCCCACCGGGGTGAAAACAACTACTTCTACTACGACGCCGGGCAGTTTTACGATTTTTACGCCATTGCGATTTTCCGGCAGACTGGGACGCCCCTAAAGGAGATACGCCGCTGCCTTCAAAGGCAGGACACAGCCGAGATACTGGTCCAGCTGCGGCTCCAGCAAGAAAGAGTGGCAGAGGAGCGGCAGAAGCTGGAGAAGATGGACTTTATACTTTCCAACATGGTCCGGAACCTGGAGCTGGGGACGGCTCCGGACATGCTCCCCCGCAGAGCCTGGTTCCGGCGGGAGCACCTGCTGGCCCTCCCCGTTAGGGAATTGGAGGGGCTGATGACCCCGGAGGCCAGCGAGGATGAAGCATTGATCGTTGTGCTGGAGCGGTGTCGGGCGCTGTGCAGCCAATACGGGATACAGACCGACTTCCAGCTGGGGGCCATCCACCAGCCGGGGGAGCAGGGCGGGCCAGGGGCCATCAGCCACCTCTATACCCGAATCAAAGAAAAAGCGGACTTCCCTTATTATAAGGAGAAGCCCGCTGGGAATTATCTGTACCTCTGCTGCCGGGGCCGTTGGGACATCTCCGCAGGTTATGCCGCCCTCAACCGCTGTATCCTTGAACGGGGGCTGGAAACGATAGGAGATTTCTACGCCTGCGACTTGGCCGGTTTTATCCTCAACTCGGTGGAGAAAAATGCGGCATCCATGATTTCGGTGCGGCTTTTGGACAGCGTTTTAACAAGATAAAGCGTATTTATCTATCGCATTATACTTCCAGGGAAATTTATGCGGACGGTGTCCGGTGAACGCACAGCAGTTTTCTAACACGATCCACCGTCCCCGGCGTAGCGTTCCCGGTAGTCCTTGATATACTCGTCCAGGTATTCCAGGTACTCGGCCCCGCCGCCCTCAATCGTTTCCAAAATGGCAGTGATTTTGCGGCGGCACTCGGCTTCTTCGCTCTCCGTCATGGTGTGCGCCTCATTAAGATGGGTGGTGGAACGAGGGGCAACAACATCGTTGATGATGTCATTAAACAGGTTGTCCAGCATGGCCTCCGGCGTGTCAAGCTGCTCCGCACCTGCCGCGCCGGGTTCATCAACCACGATCCAGACATAGCCGATCTTCTTGGAGTAGACTATATCAAAATAGTCCTGCCCATCAATGTAATTCTCAAAGGCTTTAAGAATGGCGTCCAGTTCTTTTTTTACATCGTCTGTATAAATCATAAGCTATCTTTCCTTCCTTTTATTTGTAGCGGAAATAGCCACGCCGTCCTGCTGCCGTATGGCTAAATAATAGCCATACTATATGGCCATTATATCAGCCATAATAGGAACTGTAAAGGGGATGGGCACGATGATTCACTATGCGCCATTGTGGAGTACAATGGCTGAACAAAAGGTGACGACCTACACGTTGCGGTTTAAGCATGGCATGAGTCATGCGACTGTTCAGCGGCTTCAATCGGATATGCCGGTGTCAACACATACGCTGAACAAGCTGTGTACGATTTTAAATTGTCGGTTGCAAGATGTTGCGGAGTATGTTCCTGATGAATAACAGCTCTACTGTCCTGTGTCTGTAGGATGGTAGAGCTGTTTGCATTGTGGAGCGGCTGTCATAGACAGGCCGCTTTTTTCATACGCTTGACCAAAGGAGAGATGCGCTATGACGGTAATGAGCCTGGAGGAACTGCGGAAACTGGACGTGAGGGATGTAGACCCGGAAACCCTCCCGGATATCAAGGATATCCATATCGACCCCTCGCTGCCTCCGGAGCAGCGGATGGCCAGCGTCCTCCGGCAGATGAACGGGAATCCTTATTTTCTGGTAGTCAAGACCTCCTTCAAAGGCGAGGCCCGGCTTCAGACGCTCCTGGAGGACTGCCTGGAGCACTTATAATCGGATTGCTGAATCAGCAAAGCCGCCCACGTCAGAAATTCAGGCTGGACAATCTGAACGACTTCTGCTATACTGGCAATGGATCAAATCAGAACAGCTCTGTAAAAACACTTTCTGACCGGAGCGGCGTTTTTGCCGCAGAAACAGGTTAGGAGGTTTGTTTTTATGGAGTTTTTTTCATGCCAAAAATCAGATGTGTACCGCTGCTATGCCTACGGCCGGCTGTCCAAAAAGGACAAGGAGGAGGCTCGGCAGAAGAAGGATGAGAGCAACAGCATCAAAAACCAGCGTGACCTGCTCCATGAGTACATCGGCCGGCACCCTGAGCTGGAGCTGTGCATGGAGGGGTACGACGACAATTATTCCGGAACCAATTTTGACCGCCCCCATTTCCAGGAGATGATGCGGGCGATAGAGGAAGGGAAAATCGACTGCATTGTGGTCAAGGATGATTGTGTTATTTTAGAACTAAACGCAGAAAGCCCCTAAAAATGCGGGTTTTGTGGTGTTGGTTCTGTTTTTTGACCCAAAACAGAGGATAACAAAAGCGCAGGGCGGCGCAAGGAGGGTAGGACGCCCATCAGACAAAGCAAGACTTCATAGAGCGGGTATCGCTGTCGGAGAAATCCGGCGGTCGGTATCCGCTCTTTTTTTGCGTCCGCAGACGGTTACATAGGCGTGTATCCTGCCCCATCTTGGGGGCTGGGTACACGCCTTTTTTCTTTTTCCCATAAACCCACATTGAGAAAGCGAGGTGAACACAAATGCCTAAAGCAAAGCCCAAAGAGCCGGAAGCGCAGACCGTGGCTGCGGCAGAAGCCGTGACGGAAACGGTACAGCGGTTCCCCCTCTCCGAGCTGCACCCCTTTGAGGGGCATCCCTTCAAGGTGCTGGACGATGACGCTATGGCGGAGACCGTGGAGAGCATCAGGATGGTCGGGATCGCTAATCCCCTCATCGTGCGCCCGGACCCGGACGGCGGGTATGAGATCATCTCCGGCCACCGCCGCCACCATGCCGCAGAACTGGCGGGACTGGATGCCATCCCCGTCATTGTCCGAGAACTGGACGATGACGCCGCCGTTATCATGATGGTAGACTCCAACCTCCAGCGGGAGAACATCCTGCCCAGCGAGAGGGCCAAAGCCTACAAAATGAAAATGGACGCCCTCCGGCATCAGGGACAGCGCACAGACCTAACTTCGCCGCAAGTTGCGGCGAAGTTCCGCGCCGATGATGAAGTGGGAAAAGGTGCGGGCGTGAGCGGCGATACCGTCCGGCGGTTCGTCCGCCTGACGAACCTGATCCCCGAAGTGCTGGACATGGTAGATGAGAAGAAGATCGCCTTCAATCCCGCCGTGGAGCTGTCCTATCTGAAGCCGGAGGAACAGCGGAACTTTCTGGAGGCTATGGACTATGCCCAGGCCGCCCCGTCCCTGTCCCAGGCCCAGCGCATGAAGAAAAAGAGCCAGGAGAGCGGCTGTACCCTGAAGGATATGTGCGGCATCATGGACGAGGTGAAGAAGGACGACCTGGGACAGATCGCGTTCAAGACCAGCGACCTTCAGAAGTTCTTCCCCAAGTCCTACACGCCCAGGCAGATGAGCGATACCATCCTCCGCTTGCTGGAGCAGTGGCAGAGGCGGCGGCAGCGGGACCAGCAGCGGTGACACGCCTCATCTGCGGGCGCATTTTTATGAAAAAAAGGAGGGCTTAACGCCTATGAACAGTATCCATTTTCACTTCAACGGTGATGTGAACATCAACCTGTCCCTGCCCGACAGCGCGGACAGGCTCGGCTACAAAAAGCTGGTGGACTCCCTGGAGGAGTATCTGCACGACGCGGCGGAGGAGGCCGCCGTCACGGAGGCCGAGGCGGACTCCATCGTGATGGTGATGCGCCCGGACAAGACCCCGGAGGTCATGCAGGAGACCCAGTGCTGGGACGAGATCGAGAGCCGCGGCAGCTATGACTGCCTGGAGGTCGTGTCGGATGACAGCCTGGATGTGGAGGGGCTGGCTATCGTCTTTGACGGGCGGCGCGTCCTGAACCTGGGCAGGGAGCGGTATCTGCTCGGCCCCGTGATCGTCTACAAGACCGATGAGGACGGGGACGGCGTTTCCCTCTCTGCGGAGGATGTGATCGCCGCCGTGGTCTACTTTGCCGACCATACCGTGACCCTCTACGCCGATGGGAAGGACTTCCCGGCGTTCCACATCTGAAACCAACGGCATCATACCTCCGGCGCCGTTTCCGAAGAAAGGGGGAATGAGATTTGCAGGAGGAAGTTGAAAACAGGACAGTGAACCTGATGATAAGCACCAGCAAGCTGACCGGGCGGACGCTGGTGGCGGCATTCCGCAAGTACGCCCAGCACCGGGCGCGGGTGAAGGCCGGCAGGGCGGCGGAGGGCGACCACGGTAAGATGACCGTGGAGAAGCTGATCCGCAAGGACCAGGGGGCGCAGCAGATCGACATCGCCAGGAGCGGCATCAAGGACTTTGAGCGGGTGCTGAACAAGTACGGCGTGGACTATGCCATCCGAAAGGATGTTTCCCAGGAGCCGCCCCGCTTCATGGTGTTCTTCAAGGCAAAGGACGCCGATGTGCTGACCGCCGCCTTCAAGGAGTATTCCGTGAAGCTGTCCCAGAAAGAGAAGCGGCCCAGCGTCCTGAAAGCCCTGGCGCACCTGAAAGAGCTTGCCAAGTCCATCCCCTCCAAGGTGCGGGAGAAGAACCAGGAGCGTGAGCGATGAACCAGAAAACAAAGAAACTCATCATCCTGAACCTCCCCTATGCCATCATCGGGCTGTTCTGCTCCAATATCGGCGAGGCGTGGCGCATCGCAGAGGGTACGGACATCTCCACAAAACTGCTGGGCTTCTTCACCTCGATGGGGACAGCATGGGGGAACCCCATGCCCAGCTTCCATCCCTTCGACCTGTGCATCGGGCTTGCCATCGGCGCGGCGTTCCGGCTGGTGGTGTATGTGCGGAGCAAGAACGCCAAGAAATACCGCCACGGGGAGGAATACGGGAGCGCCAGATGGGGCGGCCCAAAGGACATCGAGCCGTTCGCGGACCCCGTGTTTGAGAACAATGTCATCCTGACACGGACGGAGAGCCTCACCATGAACAGCCGCCCCAAGGACCCCAAGACCGCCCGGAACAAGAACGTGCTGATCGTCGGCGGCTCCGGCAGCGGCAAGACCAGGTTCTGGCTCAAGCCCAACCTTTTACAGTGCCATAGTTCGTATGTCATCACTGATCCAAAAGGGGGGATCGTCGAGGAGTGCGGGGCCGTCCTGGTGCGGAACAAGTACCGCATCAAGATTTTCAACACCATCAACTTCAAGAAGTCGATGCACTACAATCCTTTCGCCTATATCCATGACGAAAAGGACATTTTGAAGCTGGTGACGACCCTGATGGCGAACACCAAGGGGGACGGCAAGAGCGGCGGGGACGGCGACTTCTGGGAGAAAGCCGAAAAGCTCCTTTACACGGCGCTCATCGCCTATATCCACTATGTCGCCCCCGTGGAGGAGCAGAACTTCGGGACGCTCATCACCTTCCTGAACGCTATGGAGGTCCGGGAGGACGATGAGACCTTCCAGAACCCGGTGGACCAGATGTTTGAGGCGCTGGAGCAGAAAAGCCCCAACCACTTCGCCGTCCGGCAGTACAAACTTTTCAAGCTCAGCGCCGGCAAGACGGCAAAGTCCATCCTCATCTCCTGCGGCGCTCGTCTGGCCCCCTTCGACATCGCCGAGCTGCGGGAGATCACCCGGTACGATGAGCTGGAGCTGGACACCCTGGGCGACCGCAAGACGGCGCTGTTCCTCATCATGAGCGACACGGACAGCACATTCAATTTCCTTATCAGCATGATCTACACCCAGCTTTTCAACCTGCTGTGCGAGAAGGCGGACGACCAGTATCACGGGCGGCTCCCGGTCCATGTGCGCTGCCTCATTGACGAGTGCGCCAACATCGGGCAGATACCGAACCTGGAGAAGCTGGTGGCGACCATCCGAAGCCGGGAAATATCGGCCTGCCTGGTCTTGCAGGCGCAGAGCCAGCTAAAGGCGATCTACAAGGACAACGCCGACACCATCATCGGCAACATGGACACCCGCATCTTCCTCGGCGGCAGTGAGCCGACCACCTTGAAGGAGCTTTCCGCCGCCCTGGGCAAGGAGACCATAGATATGTTCAACACCGGGGTGAGCAAGGGCAGCCAGGAGTCCCACAGCGTGAACTACCAGCGGACGGGCCATGAGCTGGCCAGCGTGGACGAGCTGGCGGTGCTGGACGGCGGCAAGTGCATCCTCCAGCTCCGGGGCGTGAGGCCGTTTTTGTCGGACAAGTACGACCTGACAAAGCACCCCAATTTCCAGTACACGGCGGACTGTGACGAGAAGAACCGCTTCGACATCGAGAAGTTCCTGGATCACCGGCTGAAGCTGCGGGCGAAGGACGAGTTTGATGTGATCGACGCGGACGGATGAGCGCCACGCCGTAAAGCCCCCTCTGCGGGGCTTTTTCCATGTCCGGGCGTTCCCTCCCTGCGTGGGACAACGCCCGCCTGTAATGAAGCTGCCCCCACTTACCTTACGGCAGGCATCCAACAGGCGGGCTGACTATGCGGGGCGGCGGGCGCCCTTTTGTACCATCAAAACCATTCCACGAACCGGGCGGGGCAAAGGCTCTGCCCCCTGTCTTTAAGGAGGACAAATTTATGGCATTTTTCAACAGTGCGATCGGTGTTTTGCAGACCCTCGTTGTGGCGCTGGGCGCCGGCCTCGGCGTGTGGGGCGCGATCAACCTTCTGGAGGGCTACGGCAACGACAACCCCGGAGCCAAGAGCCAGGGCATGAAGCAGCTGATGGCCGGCGGAGGCGTCGCCCTCATCGGTATCACCCTGGTCCCCCTGCTCTCCGGGCTGTTCACCGCCTGACACGGAGGCAGGACAAGGCCCGCTGTAACCAGGGCGGGGCGGCGCCCTGCCGCCCTGCCCCACCAGATGAAAGGACAAGGTATTTGATTTGGGCAGTATTCTTGACGCAATCGCGGAATGGCTCAAAGAGCTGCTTATCAGCGGGATCATGGGCAACCTCACAGGTGTTTTCGATTCGGTCAACTCCCGCGTGGGGGAGATCGCCACGGATGTGGGCATGACCCCGGCGAGCTTCTCCCCCGGCATCTTCTCCATGATACGCAGCGTATCGGAGACCGTCATCATCCCCATAGCGGGGCTGATCCTCACCTTCATTGCCTGTTACGAGCTGATCCAGCTCATCATTGAGCATAACAACCTCTCGAACTTCGAGACATGGATCATCTTCAAGTGGATATTCAAGACCTTCGTGGCTGTCACGCTCATCTCCAACTGCTTCAACATCGTGATGGCGGTCTTTGATGTCTGCCAGAGCGTGATCTCCCAGAGCGGGGGCATCATCGGCGCGTCCACATCGGTCAGCGATGAGGCCATCGCCGCGATGGAGGCCACGCTGGAGACCTACGGCGTGGGTACGCTCCTGGGCATCTACCTGATGAGCTTCGTCATCCAGCTCACCCTCTGGATACTCTCCATCGTGATCTTCGTCATCGTCTACGGGCGCATGATCGAGATATATCTGATGACGAGCCTCGCGCCCATCCCGCTGTCCACCTTCGGCAGCCGGGAGCAGAGCCAGACCGGGCAGAACTACCTCCGCTCCCTGTTCGCCCTGGGCTTCCAGGGCTTCCTCATCATCATCTGTGTCGGCATCTACGCTGTGCTGATACAGTCCATCTCGTTCACTTCGGATATAGTTGGCTCCCTCTGGGGCGTGGTGGGGTACACGGTCCTGCTGGTGTTCACCCTGTTCAAGACCGGGGGCCTTGCCCGAAGCGTACTGAACGCCCATTGACCGGGAAAGGAGGTCATCATGGCAGCGTATATTTCCATCCCCCGCGACCTGACGCGGGTAAAGACCAAGGTGTTCTTTGGGCTGACGAAGCGGCAGCTCGTCTGCTTCGGCGCGGCGGCGCTCATCGGCGTACCGGCGTTCTTCCTGATGAAACGCTCCGGCAACACCAGCCTCTCCGTCATGGGGATGATTGTCCTCATGCTCCCGCTGTTCTTCCTCGCCATGTACGAGAAGGACGGCCAGCCGCTGGAGGCGGTGGCGCGGCACTTCATCCAGGCGAAGTTCGTCCGCCCCAAGGTCCGCCCCTATGCGACCAACAACTATTACTCTGCCCTCATGCGGCAGGACCAAGTGGAAAAGGAGGTACAGGCCATTGTTCAAAACGCGGAAAAGCGGGCGCGGGAAAGCGGAGCCCATCGCTCTCCCCGCAAGCCTGACAAAGGCGGAGAAAAAGCAGATCAGGGCCATCATCGAGAAGGCCCGCAGGGATGACGGCACTCCCCGCACCGCCCAGCAGTCCATCCCGTTCCAGCGGATGTTCCCGGACGGCATCTGCCGTGTCACCGACAACTACTACACCAAGACCGTCCAGTTCAACGACATCAACTACCAGCTCGCCCAGCAGGAGGACAAGACGGCCATCTTTGAGGAGTGGTGCAGCTTCCTCAACTTCTTCGACAGCTCCATCCGTTTCGAGCTGTCCTTCATGAACATGGCGACCGACGCGGAGAGCTTCGAGAAGTCCGTCCGCATCCCGCCCGCTGGGGACGCCTTTGACAGCGTCCGGGCGGAGTACAGCCAGATGCTGAAAAGCCAGCTTGCCAGGGGCAACAACGGCCTGACAAAGGCGAAGTACCTGACCTTCGGCATCGAGGCGGCCTCCATGCGGCAGGCGAAGCCCCGGCTGGACCATGTGGAGACGGACCTGCTGAACAACTTCAAGCGCATCGGCGTGACCGCCGCTGTGCTGAACGGGAAGGAGCGCCTGCGCCTGATGCACTCCATGTTCCACATGGGCGACCGCGACCCGTTCGCCTTTGAGTGGAAGTGGCTGGTGGAGTCCGGGCTGTCCGTGAAGGACTTCATCGCCCCCGCCGCCTTTGCCTTCAACGGCCGGCGCACCTTCCAGGTGGGCGGTATGTACGGCGCTTTGTCGTTCCTGTCCATCACCGCCTCGGACATCAGCGACCGTATGCTGGCGGACATCCTGGACATCGACTCCAGCCAGATCGTAACCATGCACATCCAGTCCATCGACCAGAACAAGGCCATCAAGACGGTGAAGCACACCATCACGGAGCTGGACCGCAGCAAGATCGAGGAACAGAAGAAGGCCGTCCGCGCCGGGTACGACATCGACATCATCCCCTCCGACCTCGCTACCTACGGCAGGGACGCCAAGGCGCTCCTGAAGGAATTGCAGAGCCAGAACGAGCGGATGTTCATGGTGACGTTCCTGGTGATGAACACCGGGCGCACCGAGCAGGAGCTGGAGACCAACGTGTTCCAGTCCCAGAGCATCGCCCAGAAGCACAACTGCGTCCTGCGGCGGCTGGACTTCCAGCAGGAGCAGGGCCTGATGTCCTCCCTGCCGCTGGCGCAGAACCTCATCGAGATACAGCGGGGCCTTACCACCAGCTCCACCGCCATCTTCATCCCGTTCACCACGCAGGAGCTGTTCCAGGACCGGAAGGAGTCCCTCTACTACGGCCTGAACGCACTCTCCAACAACCTTATCATGGTCGATAGGAAGTCCCTCAAGAACCCCAACGGGCTGATCCTCGGCACGCCCGGTTCCGGCAAGTCCTTCGCCGCCAAGCGGGAGATCGCCAACGCCTTTTTGGTGTCGGACGATGATGTCATCATCTGCGACCCGGAGGCGGAGTACGCGCCCCTTGTCCAGCGGTTCAACGGACAGATCATCAGGATCAGCCCGTCCAGTACGCAGTATGTCAACCCGATGGACATCAACCTGAACTACTCCGAGGAGGACAACCCCATCGCCCTGAAAGCCGACTTCATCCTCTCGCTCTGCGAGCTGGTGGTGGGCGGCAAGGAGGGCCTCCAGCCGGTGGAGAAAACGGTCATCGACCGCTGCGTCCACCAGATATACCAGAAGTATTTCGAGGACCCCAGGCCGGAGAATATGCCCCTCTTGCAGGACCTCTACGAGGCGCTCTTAAAGCAGGAGGAAAAGGAGGCCCGCCATGTGGCGACCGCCCTTGAAATTTATGTCACCGGCTCCCTGAACATCTTCAACCACCGCACCAATGTGGACATCACCAACCGCATCGTCTGCTTCGACATCAAGGACCTGGGCAAGCAGATGAAGAAAATCGGGATGCTGGTGGTGCAGGACCAGGTGTGGGGGCGCGTGACCCAGAACCGCAGCGCGGGCAAGGCCACCCGGTATTTCATGGACGAGTTCCATCTGCTCCTGAAGGAGGAGCAGACGGCGGCCTACTCCGTGGAGATTTGGAAACGGTTCCGCAAATGGGGAGGCATCCCCACCGGCATCACCCAGAATGTGAAGGACCTGCTCTCCAGCCGGGAAGTGGAGAACATCTTTGAGAACAGCGACTTCATCATCATGCTCAACCAGGCGGCGGGGGACCGCGCCATCCTGGCGAAGCAGCTCAACATTTCGCCCCACCAGCTCTCCTATGTGACCCACTCCGGCGAGGGTGAGGGGCTGCTGTTTTTCGGCAATGTCATCCTGCCCTTCGTGGACCGTTTCCCCACCGACCTGGAACTCTACAAGATCATGACGACCAAATTGACGGAGGTCAAGGAACGGGAGGTAAGCAATGGCTGACAAGGCGCGCCGCCTCCATTTTACGGAGGATGAGCTTTCTGACCGGGACATCCGCAGGGCGGCGAAAAAGGCGGACAAGGCCGCCGACAGAGCGGACCGGGCGAATGAGAAGCTCCCGACCAAGAGGCGTGTGCGTATCATCCGTGACAGCGGCAGGGCCGAGGCCGTGGATGAGCGGCTGTCGGATAAGCTCCACCAGTCCCGGCAGTCCTCCAAAGCGGACAGGGAAAAGGAAAAAGCCCCCTCGAAAAGGCGACCCCGCACCACCGCCAGAAGCGGCAAGGTGGAGGCCACCGCGGAGCGGCTCTCGGATAAGCTGCGCCCGGAACGGCAGTCTACGAAAGCCGCAAGGGGCAAGCTCCGCATCGAAGTGACGGAAGCCACCGCCCGGAAGCCGGGAGTGGGTGGCCGGGCGGCGGTGAACGCCCCCGCCGCTGCTCTCCATGCGGCAAGGAACACCGTCCGGGACGCTGTGGGCCGTTCGGACAATGACGGTGAGGGCAACTCCGGCGCGGATGCCCTGCAAAGCGGGGAGTCCACGGTGCGGAACACCGGGAACGTCGTGAACAACCGCCATTACAGCCACAAGCTGAAACAGTACGACAAGGCGGCGAGGCTGGAGCGGAAGTCAGACAGCGCCAATGTGGAGGCCCTGTACCAGCGGGAGCGCCACAATGACACCAACCCCTCCTCCAACCCCATCTCCAGGTGGCGGCAGAAGCAGGAACTGAAAAAGCGGTATATGGAAGCCAAGGCCAGCGGCAAAGCCGGGGCTTCCGGGGCGGCGAAGGGCGGCAAAAAGACCGCCGAGGGAACGAAGTCAGTGGTGGACAAGGGGATCGAGTTCGTGAAGGAGCATCCCAAGGCCATCCTCATCGTTGGCGCCCTGGGGCTTCTGGTGATGCTCATCGCCGGGATGTTCTCCTCCTGCACCGCCATGTTCGCCGGGAGCGGGAACGCTGTGCTGGGGACCTCCTACACGGCGGAGGACGCTGACATCCTGGGGGCCGACGCGGACTACTCCGCGCTGGAGACTGCCCTGGACAACCAGATAAGCAATATCGAAAGCACCCACCCCGGCTATGACGAGTACCGCTACGACCTGGCGGAGATCGGCCACAACCCCTATGAGCTGGCCTCCTACCTGACCGTCCTGTTCGAGGACTACACCAGGGCGGAGGTGCAAAGCACCCTGCAAAGCCTGTTCGCCCAGCAGTACACCCTCACCCTCACGCCGGAGGTAGAGGTCCGCTACCGCACAGAGACCAGGACGGACAGCGAGGGCAACGACTACGATGTGGAAGTGCCGTACAACTATCATATCCTCAATGTGAAGCTGACCAACAAGGGGCTGGGGGCGGTGATCCGGGACTCCGGGCTGACAACGGAGCAGGCCGACCGCTACGACGTGCTGATGACGACCAGCGGCAACCGTTCGGAGCTGTTCGGGGAGGATGTGTACGGCGTGTCCGGGGGCGAGTACACGGACTATGACATCCCCGGCGAGGCGCTGACCGATGAGAAATTCCGCAGGATGATAACCGAGGCGGAGAAGTACCTGGGCTACCCCTATGTCTGGGGCGGCAGTTCCCCCAGCACAAGTTTTGACTGCTCCGGCTTCGTGTCGTGGGTCATCAACCACAGCGGCAATGGCTGGAACGTGGGCCGGCTGGGCGCCAGGGGGCTGAAAAATATCTGCGACATCATCCCGCCCGACCAGGCGAAGCCGGGGGACCTGATCTTCTTCCACCACACCTACGACGCCTCAGACCCCAGCGACGCTACCCATGTGGGCATCTATGTGGGCGATGGGATGATGATCCACTGCGGCAACCCCATCTCCTACGCCAGCACCGAGAGCAGCTATTGGCAGAGCCATTTCCTGTGCTTCGGGCGCATCAGGTGACGCCGCTGGCAAGACCACAAGACCATGGGAGGTGAGGAACAAGATGGATGAGATGGGGAAAGACCCGCGCCAGCCATCCGAGGCATATCCTGGCGATACCATCGGGAGCCTGATGGCCGAGTGTGAGCTGCTGGAGCAGTATATCGGCGGCGAAAAGGACCGGCTGGAACGCTTCATGCTGGAGACAGGCGGCGCAAGTGACGCATCTGACCGCATAGAGGAGCGGATAGCCATCCTGCAAGATATGCTCACATCGGCGGAAGGCCGCTTGCAGGCGCTGTATGACGCCCAGGAGCGGGAGGCTTTTGCGCCGGAGAAGGAGGCCGTGGGGCGGACATCGGTGATAAAGGACCTTGCGGAGAGAAAGGCGGCGGCAACACAGAAACCGCCTGAAATGAAAAAGGAGAGGCACTCCCCCGGCATAGAGAGATAGCGGGGACACCCGCATCCCCGTTCCGGGCGTTTCAGGCACAGCAAAAAGGAGCGAAAATGAGCGAGAGACTGGACAAGATCAGGGCCGACCGGGACCGCGCAAAGGAAAAGCGCGACCTGTGGGACGCCCGCTACAAGGAGCTTTGCCAGAAGTACACCCAGCAGGAGAACACGGAGATACACGAGATGGTGCGGGCGCGGAACCTGACCCCGGACCAGCTTGCGGAGGTCCTGAAAGCCCTGCAAGGCGGGCTGCTCCCCTTCCCGGCCGCTGTGCCGGGGGCGGGCGCGCCGGATGCGCTGGCTGGCCGTGACAACAATACTTCTGAGATCAAGGAGGATAAAGAGCATGAAGATTAAGAGCATGATCGCCGGCCTTCTGGCGGGCGTTCTGATGATGGGGAACCTCTCCGCCGTGTGCTTTGCGGCGGACAATTCCCCGGTTTCCACGGAGGGGGCCGCTGGGACAGAGGCTGTGGAGACAGCCCCCGCTGGAACGGACGGGACTGCCGGGGACGCTGTGGAGACTGACAGCCCCGCCCTGCCCGATGGCGCCACCCTCGGCACGAAGATCGTCCTGCCGGAAGGTGTGACGATCAGCGAGGACGGGAAGATCACCTTTTCCGCCCAGGGCATGGAGCAGATCATGGAGGCCCTGATGGGCGGCGATACCAGCAAGGACACCGGCGAGGAGACCGATACCGATGCTGATGCCGATGCCGGAACGGAGGCGGCGACAGAGACCGTTGCCGTTGGCACAGTCAATGTCCGCAGCGACACCTACCTGAACCTCCGCTCCGGCTCCGGCATGGAACACTCGGTGATCGGGCATCTGCTCCGGGGTACGGAGGTGGAGGTCGTTGGCGAGAGCG
>OFFP01001485.1_pt1 | contig 15820 bp, 19 predicted proteins | sample 1521431 | NCBI WGS metagenome assembly OFFP01 (sample SAMEA3504104, study PRJEB24116) | mouse gut metagenome | biome: mouse gut; feature: mouse-associated habitat; material: faeces | place: Denmark | collected 2011
GTTGCTGCGCAGCAGCGTGCATATTACGAGGCCAACAAGGACAAGGTTGCTGCGCAGCGGCGCAATCAAGTTTTTGGGGAGGTGAGACAACACAAATCTCTATAAGGTGATCGAGTGGCGGGCAAGAGAAAATAATCCCCGCTGGGCGTTACCAGCACCCAGCGGGGGGAGTGAAAACATACCACAGCCACAGGCTTGTTTTCTGCACCCATTTTACCACAAGGAAATAGAAAAATCAAGTAAAAACATAGGACACGCTTTGGCTGCGTAAAGTGGCCTTGAGGTGAGTATATGGAGACCACAATCACACATACCACGGAGACTATCAGTGGAAAGGAATATCCTTTGACGGTGACAAAGCATAAAGGAATACAGGAGATTACGGTAGCGGGAAAGCCGGTTCTGGTGGAGGCGGTCACGATTTTTGAAAGCCCTCTAGGAACATCCCGATGCTTTACCCGGGCAAGGCCGGAGGCATCGCCGGAGGCGCGCTTCCGGCCAGCGGATAATCCGGGAAACGGCGACGAAGGCTATGATTGATCTGGGAATCTGGTAAAAACAGGAAAAGCAAGAAAGGAGCTAAACATGGATAAATTATGCAAAAATAATTGGCTGCTGCATCAGATCGGCCAGCGGTACCGCCCTGGGGAAATCAGTGAGCTTCGGGAGATGGGCGATGTCGTTACCCTGCGCCTGAGAACCGGGCAACTGTTTTTAGTCCGCCTGGACCGGAACGGCGAGCTATTGCTGGAGGAGCTGGAGGTGGTGTGCTGATGGGAGAGGCAATCATTCAGGTCCGGCGGCGGACAGGGTTTACTGTGCTTCCCAACCGAACGCTGCGGGATAACCGAATGTCTTTGAAGACCCGGGCGATTCTGGCCATTATGGTTTCTATGCCGGAAGATTGGGACTACACCCTGGCGGGACTGGCAAAGATCAACGCCGAGGGCAGGGACGCCATCCGGGCCGCTGTGCAGGAACTGGAGCGGGCCGGATACATCCGCCGCAGCCGTGTGCGGGACGATAAAGGCTGCCTGCGGGGGACGGAGTACGTCATCTATGAGCGGCCACAGCAGCCTGACGGGGATGTCCCCGAAAGCCCTGCCGCCGAGCCGTTTTTTTCGTCCCAGCCTGCGCTGGAGGAGCCTGTGGAGGGTGCGCCTGCGTTGGAAAACCCAACGTTGGAGGACACAACGCAATTAAATATAGATAAAACAAATCCCCTGAAAAACAAAATACTGACTTCACAAAGTACGGATTCATTTCCTTTCCCTTCTTCCCCTCCCGCAGCGGCACAGCCGTCTGAAACGAAAGGAAGGAAGCGAACAAAGCGCAGAGGGATGAGCAAGGGCGAGATGGACGCCTATCGGGAGATGATCCGGGAGAACATCGACTATGACAGCTTTGTGCGGGAGCGCCCCTACGATGCCGGTCAGTTGGACGAGATGGTGGAGCTAATGGTGGAGGCCGTCTGCTCCAGAAAAGAGACGCTCCGAGTGGCGGGGAATGACTTCCCCCAGGCGGTGGTAAAGTCCCGGCTGCTGAAGCTGGATCGGGAACACATCGTTTTCGTGTTTGACTGCCTGAAGGAGAACACCACCCAGGTTCGGAATATGAAACAGTACCTGCTGACGGTGCTGTACAATGCCCCGGCGACCATCGAAAACCACTATGCCGCCCAGGTCAATCATGATCTCTATGGCGAAGGGGCGGCTTAGCTGCTAAAAGGCAGTGATAATACAGAAACAGCACTGTGCCGTTTTGGCATAGTGCTGTTCTCATTTTGTCGGGGGCAACGTGGTGTTTAGCAAATCACCCGCTCGAACTCCCAAGGCATCCGCAATGTTGTATAATACTTCGAGGGAAAACGGACGCACGATGTTGGGAGCCTCGATGGAACTCAGGTGGGAACGGCTAATTTTCGCTTTCTCCGCCAGTTTTTCCTGAGACAGCCCCTGCATTTTACGAAGGCTGGCAATTGTCAGGCCAAGTTCAATAAACCTGTCTCGATTGCAGAATTCAACTTCCTTGCTCACCCACTGCATCTCCCTGTGCCTTAAGATGCCTTTATTATAAAATTTTCATTTTCTTTTATCTGCTCTTATTATTAAGCTATTGACTAATATTTTGAGCAAATATATAATACACAGGACAGGGCAATATCGTTCTAATAAAGTCATGCACGATACCAAAGGACAACTGACAAAACAGGAGGCTGTAGCGTTATGATTTATACAGAAGAAGTCAGAAAGAAGATAGAAAATATCCTCAAAGCGTTTGAGAACTACATCGACAATCAGAATCACTTCGATATCGTCTGCTCCACCAAGGTCGGCTATCTCTGGGTTGTGGTTGACGATCTTGGCTCAGAAACTCCAGAGAGGCTCGACACACCGGAGAATTTGCTGGATAACCTGTTCAATGACATTATCAATGATGTGGTTGCCCCGCGCGAAAGCACCAGTCTTATGGAAGAACGCAACCTGACGGAGCAGGAGGCCACGGAGGTTCGCCACATAGCCTCAACAATTCTGAATACAATTCCCGAAGATGCCGACGGATATCTGGACTACCTGAACAGCTATATCCAGGACTACCAGAAGCGCTGCCGTGAAAGCATGGAATAAAAATCTGAGCATTCACAGACCATCTCAGGGATGTAGCTATGGTCGCAAGGAAAAAGAAACCACATTAAAATCATTAGCAACGCAAAACCGGGGATGGGAGCAAAGAAAGTTGTGTATGTGCCAGGTGAAAGAGGCTCAAATAAGTTGGCTCATGACAAACAACGCCACGGACTTATAATAGTCCGTAGCGTTGTCATTTTGGACATTTGACGGTTTGTTCATGAAATGTGTCTGCTATTAACACGAAAGGTAAAAGGGATCTCTGTTTTGGTGCAGGGTATGGCATAACAGTATGAACAAATCAACTTGAAAAACCGTTTATTTGATGTTCAGGAGCACAGAGGCGTCGGAAACTACTCGACCCTAAGTGCTTCTACTGGTGTCAGACCAGAGGCTTTTGCTGCCGGATACATTCCAAAACCAATTCCCAGTATGACAGAAAAAGCGAACGCCCCTACCGTCAAAGCAGAGCTTGGAAACAGAATCATTTTCAACAGCATTTTTCCCGCAATCAGGGAACCGCAAACACCAATCAAAATGCCGATTATTCCGCCAGCTCCACATACTACGGCAGATTCTACCAAAAACTGGGACAGAATAGATGACCGAGGAGCGCCGATTGATTTTCGTATTCCAATTTCACGGGTGCGCTCAGAAACCGTGACCAACATAATATTCATAATGCCGATCCCACCTACCAGCAGAGAAATTCCCGCAATGCCACCCAAAACAACACTCATCATAGCATTCTGTTTATTTACTTCCTTGGCCCCCTGACTCTCGGAATACAGATAAAAATTGTCTTGTCCCGCCACAGTGTTTAGGAATGCGGAGAGTTCTGTCATCGTCCGACTCAATGAGGAAGAATTTTTTGCCTTGACCACAAAGGAAGTGATGGGCTCATTTTTATTCAGGATTCGATTTGTACTCTCAGGCACTACAGCCATATTGTCCATGGAATATTCAGAATCAGCATCTTTCGCTTTGTAGACGCCAATCACGGTAAAGGGATACCCAGCGATTGTCACCTGCTCCCCCACTGGGTTTGTATAACCGAACAGGTACTCTGATACTTTGGCTCCAAGCACAACGACCTGTTGATGGTTCTGAATATCTAAAAACGAAATATCTCTCCCCATCCCAAGTTCAAAATTGTTGCAAACAGCAAATTGGTCATTTCCAAAGGAGATATTGGGAGATCCCTGGGGCATATTGTCGGTGTTTTTCACCCCACTTAAAATGGGGCTGCTGACATATCCTTGGGGTGTCACGCCTTTGATCCACTCCCGCTTTTTCGCGCAGAAGTCATAGAGAAGCTGGCTGGAATCAACGGCTCCGTAGATATTGACGGATATTTTGTTGTCTCCCAGTTTTTCATAGTATTCCATCGTCTTTCGGTTAGAGCCTTGAACCACAGAAACCATAATGACCACGGAAGCCACGCCGATAATAATGCCCAGCATAGTCAATGCGGTTCTGCCCTTCTTTGCTCCAATGGAGCGAAGGGCCATTTTGAATGCCTGTCCAATCTTCATGATAAATCTCCCCTGCTCAGGCTGCTGTTTTTGCCCACAGGTCGGGCCTTTTGGAGCGGAAGAACCGCCAGAACGTAAAGCGGTCGCCCCTGCTGAAACCCGTCGGTGTCAGGATAATTGCCTCCTGCCGTCCTACCTGCAAAACGGAAAAATGATTCAGGATCGTTACCGCTGTGATTTCGTTATAGTCAAACCATATATCAACGCCGCAGTCCCGTACCAGAATTCGGTCACCAAACTGGACCACAGTTTCAGATTGAATATCCGGCGTCACAGGGATCCGCATCTGACGAGCTGCAAACATGGGCGCGGATAATCCGGCTCCTATGCTGGTGATCGCAAATACACCAAATGCAGCCGCGGCATAATAGATACCGAGATACCAGGTTCCCCCGCAGGCCAGCGCAAATATGGCGAATAAAGCGATACAGACATTTATCAACCTTTTGCACACAATTTGACAGAGATACTCCCGGATCATATCTTCTGTCATGATGTACCTATTCTCGAACTGGCAATACATGGGCAATCCTCCTTGAAAAACGGTCCGCTGTTTGAGCATACTTCCGAAATACCGGTTCCAGACCAGCCGCCCACCAGCTGGCCTCGGCCAGAGTGATTCCGCCCGCTACGTCAACGATCACATGCTGTTTGGTGGTCAATGTGGACAGGCATATGGCGACAGCTATCCAGAAAGAAAAGTACCTGTACCACCGAGGAATGTCCTCCCGCTCTCGCACTCCGATCCAGCACAGCCAGCTTACCAGACAGTGAACGGAAGGAAATAAGTTCACCGGAGCATCTACCTGATACAGAAAACGCACCAGTCCCTCCCACAAACCATTCCCTTCTACAGCCGGGCGGACGTTGGTGGTAGGCAGAAGAAGAAAACAGACCAGGCAGACTGCTTTTGCAAGAAAATCGGCGCAAAAAAAGCGGTAGGCCAGCAGCTTCTTCTGCCGGGCGCTGAGCACATAGCTTCCCGCCCAAAACAGAAAACAGAGGAGGTAGATCGACACTGTCCAGGGCAGGAAGGGGATTGCCCGGTCAATCAGCAGGGTCCAGTCGTGGTGATATCGTTCTTGCGCCAGCCAGCCGCCCCCATAGTAGACGGCCTGATTCCAAATGGCTGCTGTCAGAGGCAGCAGCCAGGTCCGCATCTGCGGAGTTGAGCATCTCATACCGTTCATTCCAAACTTCCTTTTGTGCCAATCCACATCCCCTGGGTCACGCGGTACTCTTCATTCCGATTCAGAGCATCACGGATATGGGGAAGCAAATATATCCGGTTTTTTTGAAACAGCAAAACAATGGTGGACCCGGCCAGTTCAAACCGGCCTTTTTCCATCCCCTTAAAGACTCTGGTCTCCTCCCAATGATTGAAGATACCGCCCACAATCAGGGCCCCCACCTCCGTCTGCACCACCGGCCCGAAATTCTCGGTAGCCATCAGGGTCCAGCACCGGCGGTTGAGGGAATAGACCGGATATCGCTCACAGGCCAGAGGCTGGACGCTGTGAAGCGCGCCGGAAATGTAGTGGTTTTCGCCCTGGTATCCGTCATCAATATAGCAGTAGTGGTGGTAGTCTGAGGGACACAGGCGAAAAATCAGGCATTCACCGCCGTGATAGCTTTGGGCCAATTCCTCATCCTGGAGCAGATCGGCAAGATGGTAACAGGAATCCTTGATGACAAAGCTGCTGTCCTCCCAAATGGGACAGACGGAAAGCCAGCCATCACAGGGACTGATCAAGTGAGCCGGTTCCAAGTCAATGGTCACCGCATCTCTCGACCGGGCAAAGAAATCCCGGAAAGAGCGGAATTCTTTTTTCTGTCGTTGGTTCAGAGGAACGCCGTTCCGCTTTGCGTACCAACCCGCCAGGGGGCGGGACAGCGGGGAACAAAGGAACCATACCGCCAGCTGGTCGGCGTGGGTATGCAGAATTAATTTGAGAATACCCCTTCCCGGTGTGGTACCGTAGAGAAGGCGGACCGCCAAGGAATTTTTGTTCACAGGTCCACCCCCGCCAAAAGGATCAGCAGCTCCGCACCCCCGCACAGCAGCATCCCGATTTTTCCCATGAGGGCGGGTTTTTTCAGCCGAAACGGGGTGAGGAACATACCTCCCATGACCAGCAGCGCGGCGGGCCCCGCCTTATCCAGCGGCCAGCTCCACCTTTGTCCCAGTCCCATGAGAGCGGGAATCATCAGGGCCGCTGTCGTGACAGGCAGGCCGTAATAGACCGACCGGCCGCCTGACTCTGTGTCCTGCCGTTCTTCTTCATCCACGTTGAACCAGGCCAGGCGGATCAGCGCACACAGAAGATAGAGGCCGGATATGTAGAAGCTGAGATCACTCCCTGCCGATACCGTGTAAACGATAACCGCAGGCAGAGCGCCGAAACAAATCAAGTCACTGAGCGAGTCGATCTGAATCCCAAACCGCTTTTCCCGCAGGGAACGATCCGTTTTCGTGGAGGCAATCTTGCCATCGAACATATCGCACACCCCGGCCAGCATCAGACAGAGCAGCGCGCTGTTTAAATCGCCGTGGAGGGCCAGTGTTATGCCGGTGTAGGCCACCAGCATTCCAAAGTAAGTCAAGATCACCGTGTAGTTGTAGACGCCAAGCAGCATAGAATATTCCTCCTCAATCTTTTTTTACACAAGGTAAGCAAAAAACAGGCAGTAGGCCAGGATGCACCAGGGTTTACCCAACACAATGATCCAGGTGAACCGCCGGGTGGACATACCGGTAAGGCCGGAGAAGTAGCACAAAAAATCGTCCGGGGCCAGAGGAAGCAGGATAGCCAAAAACAGCACCACAGTGTAGCTTTTCCTGGTATTCACCCAGTCCACCCATTTTTGGTACTTCTCCATCGGGACCATCAGCCGGACCAGTTCCACTCCGAACCGACGGGCCAGCAGGAAAGCAATGACAGACCCGGCACTGATGCCGATGTAGTTGCACCAAAAGCCCCCCGCCGCTCCGAACATTCCCGCTCCCACGATACAGCCCAAAAAACCGGGCAGCACCGGAAGGATGACCTGAATGGCCTGAATCGTGATTAGAATGACAGGAGCGAATACCCCAAAGGTGGCGATATAAGCCTGTAGGGTTTCCACAGAGTTGAAATGTCCTGCCAGATATCCTCTCACCACAAACACTCCGGACAACAGAAGCAGAAGGGCCAGTATGACAACTAGGATATTTTTCAGTTTTGCCGCCTTTTGAACCATAAGCAAAATCTCCGTTTCCCTTTTGTGGCACTCAGTATAAAAGTAAAATCTGAATTTTACCCTGAACAAGTTCTGAAGAAATCTGAATTTTACCGGCAAAAAGCGACCGGCCAGCAAATCACTCTACTGGCCAGCCGCTTTTCCGATATTTGATTTATCCCTTAGCCGCGCTCAATTCCCGTTTCACCTGCGCCAGCTTCTTTTTCAATTCCGTGGCTTTCTCACTGTCCCCGCAGGACTTGATCTGCTGTTCCAGCCGCTTTTTTCGGGTTTCCAGCACTTTGGAGCTTGTTTTGCCTGAAAGCTGGCTTAACTCCGGTTTTTTCTCTGTCTCCTGCTCAGAACTGGCTTTGCGGGTTCCGGTATCCTCTGTAGGTGCGTCAAATTTGATTTGAACGCCGCCATTTTCATCTGACACCGGCTGATAGTGACCGTAGGACTCCTTGGGCTGTTCCGGGATGTACCGGTCATATTTGGGCTGCTGGGCTTTGCTGGCCGGGCTGACCTTTTCGGGTGTAACCGCCTCAACGCCTGCCGCCTTTTGGACGGGAGCGGCTTCCTTTACTGCCGCCTCCTGCTGAATCTTGTTCATAGAAATCGTCTGGGCATCCATAGGTATTACCTCCTTTAATTTTGGAGGCTTCAATATAGCACAGAATCCTGAATCATTCTCTTAAAAATTTCTGAAGAAATCTGAATTTTTTCGTTCCCCACTACCCAATCGCCATCCCACCCGGTATAATGAAGCGGAACCGTCATAAGCGAGGTATGTGCGAAATGGACAGACAAAAAATACTGCTTGCGGATGATGACCCGGAGATCCGGGAAGTCCTTCGCCTGCTGTTGACCAGCGAGGGCTATGAGACAGCGGAGGCCTCCAGCGGGGAGCAACTACTGGATCTGTTGGATGATACTGCCGACCTGGTGATCCTGGATGTGATGATGCCGGGAATGGGGGGCTGCGCCGCCTGTGCGGAAATACGCAAGCGGTCGGCGGTGCCGGTGCTGTTCCTTACCGCCAAGGGCCAGGACTCGGACAAGACCTTGGGCTTTTCCGTGGGCGGGGACGACTATCTGGTAAAGCCCTTTTCTTACACGGAGCTGATATCCCGTGTAAAGGCTATGCTGCGGCGGTACTGCGTCTATGGAGCCAAGCAGGGAGAAACCGCCGGCCTGATCCGGTGCTGCGACAACGTGGAGATCGACCCAAGCCGATGCCAAGTGCTGGTGGACGGCCGGGAGGTGATCCTCACCGACACGGAATACCGTATCCTCCACCTGCTGGCTTCCAATCGGAAGAAAATTTTTTCCGCACAGAATATCTACGAGAGTATCTGGAACGAGCCCTACTTTTATACCTCCAACAACACGGTGATGGTTCACATTCGCAATCTACGCCGCAAGCTGGGGGACGATCCCCAGAACAGCCGGACGATCCGTACCGTCTGGGGAAGGGGGTACCGCATTGAGTAGGCGTATCACCGGGAGTCTGAGCGCCCAGCTGTTCTGCGGAGTACTGCTGTCTCTGCTGGCGGCGGCAGCGGCCTTTGTCCCATGTTTTCTGCTGGGGGATTATATCCTGTCCCACACCGTCTATGGAAAGCCCTTTATGGATCGAATGGCGGATCAGCAGTTTGGCAAGCTGCAAACCTATGTGGAGCAGGAGAGCATCACAGTCAAAAACCTTCACCGCCTGAACGCCTGGTGTGGCCGGGGGAATCAGGTATATCTCACGATCTACATGGACGATGCCGTCCTCTATGATTGCTCCGCCTCTGCTGAGGATACCCTGGATCCGGAAGAATACAGCCCTGCGTGGGAGAACCCGGAGCGGGAATACGACCTGATCCTCAGTGATGACGCAGCCGTCCAAGCCTTTCTCTACTATTACACCGGGGATGTTTACTATTACTGGTCTCTGGTGTTTTCCGGCCTGATTGCTTTTGTGGTCTTTTCCCTGTGTTTCATTGCCTTTGTCCACCGGAAGTTGCGGTATGTGAAACGCCTGAAAGCGGAGCTGGATATCCTGGCTGGAGGCGATCTGGATTACCCCGTCACGGTGGAGGGGGAGGACGAGCTGGGGGAGCTGGCCTCCGGCATTGACCAGATGCGCCGGTCGATTCTGTCCCATCAGAGCGCGGAGGAACAGATGCGCTCGGCCAGTTCACAGCTGGTTACCGCTGTGTCCCACGATTTGAGAACACCTTTGACCTCTCTGCTGGCTTACCTGGAGTTGATGGATCGCGGTAAATATGACAGTGAGGAACAGCTTCACTATTTCATTGGTCAAAGTTTGGGCAAAACTTGCCAACTGAAGGATATGGCGGACAAACTTTTTGAGTATTTTCTGGTTTACTCCTCCGAGTGGGAGCCGGCGGAACTGGAGACGATGGATGCGGATCAAGTGTTTCAGCAGTTCTGGGGCGAGTACGCTTTTTCTTTGGAGAATCAAGGCTTTCATGTGCATACTGACTTCAACACCTTGGGTGGAAATCTGCGGATCAACCTGAATCTGCTCCGCCGGGCTTTTGACAACTTGTATTCCAATCTTTTGAAATACGCCGACCCGTCCCGTCCCATAGAATTGGCTTATATTCGAGAAAGTGATCAGGTCCGGCTGACTTTGGTCAATCATACCGCTTCCCGGCGGAATCAGCGGGAGAGCACCAACATCGGTCTGAATACCTGTCAGCGGGTGCTTCAGTATCATGGCGGAACATTTTCCGCTCAGGAGCAGGATAGGCGGTTTCAGGTGACGGTAACGTTGCCGGTGGCAGTATGAAAACAGCGGACAGTCTCATACCTATGAGACTGCCCGCTGTTTTGCGCTATGGGTTCATGACTTTCTCAAATCGGAAAAACCCCTCTCCGCCCGGAAAATGCTCCTCTGCTAAATCCTCCTCCCCAGGATCGTGGGGGTCCGGATGATAGCGGTTATAGAACTCCACAATGTGGAACCCACATTTGTTTACATAGAAGTGGATATTCCGCTGTTCAAAATAGGGTGTACCAGTTTCCCATACCCTTGTTTCTGGATACAAGGTCTCCACAGCGCGCCATGCGGCCAGTCCCACACCCTGACTGTGACATTCCGGAGAAATGAAGAACAAATCCAGGTGGTTGTGCTGGGTGGCCTCGTTGATGTTCACCACCACGCCTCCCACCCTCTGGCCGTCCAGCGTGACATGGTACACCGCCCCGCCGGGGGCATCGAAGGACTCCCACACCTCCCGGTCGGCGGGGATGGGGCCATTCTCCAGCGCGCCAAAGGTTTCGATTACCGCGGCTGCGAAAGCTTCCTGCAAATCTTTACAGAGCTCCGGCAGTTCCTCATGGCGTGCTGGAACTAAAGCAACTATTTTGTTCACAAAAGGACTCCTTTCCGAAAAATCTTTTGCTATCATACGCTGTATTCGCTCCTGCCGCAAGATACCATTTTGAAAATTAAGATTCTTTCAGAATTTAAGTCCTAAAATATTAAGAACTTCCATTTAGACTCAGCACCATCAGGAACGCCAAGGCTCCTGAAATTCCATTATCGAAAGGATATACCCTACTATGAAGCTCAACTACAAATTCAGAAGCGCCGCCGCAATCGCCCTGGCGCTAGTCATGGCCACCTCCGCTCTCACCGGCTGGACCGGGGGGGGGGAAAAAACGGCGGGGGAAAAAAAACCAACCTCTCAGACCCAGCAGGTAACGCCCCAAAAGGGCAAGGAGGACAAAAAGGCAGTCGCTGACAAGGATAACAAAAAAGAGGACAAGAAGCAGGATATCCCGGAAACCAAGCTGCCTAACGGCTATACCGACAAGACTGACACGGGCTCCGGAAGCCAGACCGAGGAGAAGATGGATGACAAGGGCTCCTCCAGCAAGGATGATCAGAAGAAGGACGATAAGGGCTCCTCCAGCAAGGACGATCAGAAGAAGGACGATAAGGGCTCCTCCAGCAAGGGCGACCAGAAGAAGAGCGATAAGGACAGCAAGAAGGCCAACACCAAAAAGTCCAGCCAGAAAACACCGAACAAGACCCTCAAGAAAAAGTTCGCCAAGACTCCTGCTGTCAGCGACAGCAGCTCCCTCAAGAAAGCTCCCTCCGCCAAGGCTGGGAAATAAGCTGACATAACCTCCCTATTCTGCGGCGGATAGCCCTCACCCAAGCAAGTGGGGGCTGTCCGCCTTGACCTTTGACAGGAAGAAGGCTGACACAATGAATACACAGACCATTCTGGTCGTTGATGACGATGCCGAGATCCGCGAGGGCATCCGTATCCTCCTCACCGGAGAGAACTACACCATTCTGGAGGCAGAAAGCGGCGCCCAGGCTCTGGAGCGGCTGTCAGAGGCGGTGGATCTGGTTATTTTGGATGTGATGATGCCCGGTTTTTCCGGTCTGCGGGTCTGTGAGGAAATTCGTAAGAGGTCCACTGTGCCGATCCTATTTCTTACCGCCCTGGCTCAGGATTCAGACAAGCTGGTGGGACTCACCGCAGGCGGGGATGACTATCTGACAAAGCCCTTCTCCTACTCAGAACTGATCGCCAGGGTCAAAGCTCTGCTGCGGCGGTACTGTGTCTATCGGGGCAAGGGCCAAACGGAGGTATTCAACCAGGACAACACCCTCACCGCTCACGGAGTAAAACTCAGTCTGGAGAGCAGCCAGGTGTGGGTAGAGGGCCAGGAGGTAGACCTGACCGATATCGAATACCGCATTCTCCGCCTTTTGATGGAAACGCCGCAAAAAGTGTTTTCCATCCAGAATATCTATGAGAGCATCTGGAACGAGCCGTACTTTCACATCTCCAACGGGACAGTGATGGTACATATCCGCAAGCTGCGGGTCAAAATTGAGGCAGACCCGCAGAACCCCCAGCGGGTAAAAACCGTCTGGGGCAAGGGATACCGATTTGAGGTGAAAGCTCATGTGGAACCGTAAGATATCCGGACTGACCGCCCAGCTCGGCGCGCTCCTTTCGTTGGCCGGCGCCGCTGCCATCCTGCTGTTTTGCTGTCTCTCTTTTGGAGGCAACGCGGTTATGACCCGGTACTTTGAGGACTCTGGTTTTCAGGAGAAAATGACACAGCGGCGGATTCAGGATCTGCAAAACTATGTATCTACGCAGGAGGTGTCCGCTAAAGACGCGGCCAAGCTTGCCCGTTGGGCAAAAAAACAGCCTCTGATTTTGATGGAGGTCTACCGATCCAACATCCTGCTCTACAGTTCCTCCGCTCCAGACGGACTTGAAGAAAACGAGGAGGAAGCCCCCTCCTATGAGTGGGTATCCTACTATCCCATTGCCTTTGCCGATGGCGACGCGGAGGTCGTGATCTACGCCAACGACACATTCCGTTGGTTTTTCTATCTGACGATCGGGGCGCTGATCCTCTCCTTTGCTCTGTTCCTTTTTGTTTTCCTTCGGGGCTGCCGGGGGCTGGTGCGGTACATCTGCCGGTTGAGCGAGGAAATCCAAGCGATGGAGGGCGGTGACCTGAATCAGCCGATTACCCTTCAAGGAAATCATGAGCTGACTCAACTGGCCAAAAGCCTGGATGCCATGCGTCAGGCGTTTAAAACCCAGCGGGAGCGTGAAAATGCTGTCTTTCGGGCAAACCAGACCATGATTACGGAAATGTCCCACGATCTTCGGACTCCGCTGACCACCTTGCAGATTTATACCGATATTCTGCGATTTCAAAAATATGAGCCGGAACGCTTGCATGAGTACCTGGAGAAAATCGACACCAAGGCCAGTCAAATCAGACAGCTTGCGGAAAATATTTTTGAGTATTCCCTGATCTCCTGTGAGCAGGCGGTGGAGATGGATCCGCCCGTCTCCGCCCAGGAGGTGTTCCACGATATTCTGTCGGAGATGGTCGCCTATCTGAGTCAGCAGGGCTTTCAATTTTCTCTGGAGCTGGACTGGCCTCCGGATTTGATTCGGGCCTATCAACCGTATGTGAAGCGGCTGATCGACAATATTTCCTCGAATATCGTCAAATACGCTGACACAGGTATTCCTGTACAGATCAAAGTTGCCAGGGAGATAGACGGTGTTTCCCTCTCGTTCCGTAATGCAGTCCGGCCCGACGAATTTGAACAGGAAAGCACTCACATCGGTCTGTCAAACATTAAAACGATGATGGCTAAAATGGGTGGGATATGTCAAATTGCGCAGGTACATGGTTCATTCCAAATTCAAGTTTGTTTGCCGTTTTATCGCAAATAATGAGCAAATTGAAGGTGGAGTGTTATGTTAAATTGTGATTTAACGCTCTTAGGCTTTCGGCTTCGTAATGCCCGGAAGGAATGTGGACTTACTCAAAAAGAGCTGGCAAAGCAAACCGGATTATCGGTCAAAACGATTCAAGATATAGAAAAGGGACGAAAAAGCCCAAGTTATAAAACAGTTTTGCGCTTGATGTCCCGCCTTGGAGTATCCCCCAACACAGCCTTCCTTATCAAAGAACCAACTTCAACAGAGAAAATACAATTTTTTCTTGAATATTTCCAGTCATGCGACCCAAAAAGTCAAGATATACTGCTCAAAACTTTGTATTTTTTGGCTGAACAACTGCGCAATTTTCACGATGAATCAAATTGATTTTCTCCGTGCCAGTTTTTCATCACAAAAAGGAGCACCGTGATTTACTTATCTGTTAAGGAGCGTATCATCTCAAAAAAATCATACGATTTTCACGGTGTATCCCTGAGTGTAAAGCGGTACAATTATTTTCCCTAAACCAGAGCTTAAATACATATACAAAAACAGCAAAACAGAGCGCCAGACGGTCAATAAGACTGTCTGGCGCTCTGTTTTGTCGTTTTTCAGGAGAACAAGTCGATTACCCATCGCCTTGCTGTCCAAAGAGGCGATGGCAGCCCTACATAGCGAAATACCCGTGACCTCCCGCTCAGAACGCATTTCCCCCAAAATTCTGAGACAGGAGATTATGAAATGTACTACAACATAGAAAAAAGCGGGGCGCAGATCCGGCAGCTCCGCACGAAAAACGGTCTCACTCAGGAAAAACTGGCATCGACGCTGAATATTGACCGGAGCCTTCTGAGCCACGTTGAGGCCGGCAAAAGGGGCTGCTCGGTGGATCTGTTTGTGCGGCTCTCTGACTTCTTCGATGTATCGTTGGATCTGCTCATCCTGGGCAAAGATCGGCCCGCACCGCTGGATACGAAAGACAGGGCCATGCTGAAAACCGAGATTGAAACGCTGGTGGGACAGTTGGAGGCATTCAAGGAAAAACTGTGATAGATGTGACTGCTTGTCACGGGGATGTGACTGTACCACTCTAAAAAATACCCCTTTGATTTTCTACAATGAGTACATAGCCCACGGGCTTTGTACCTTGAAAAGTTCATACCAGCAGTACGGATTACCACGCAGACAGACGCACAGTGCGCGCCATGACCCGGAGGGGACAAATTCCCCTCCGGGCCGCGATAAAGCCTGTGCGGGACAGCCCCCGGCCATGCTGTCCGTCACACTCGGAGTTGAAAGCAGTAGAGACTCCCAGCGTGTGCCTGCAGAGGCCCGCCGAACCTCGTCCGTGCTGTTCCCTATATCTCATCGGGGCGCGAGCTGCAAATGCGATGAGTACAAGAAGATGAAACCCAAAATGAAAATTAGGGGTAATTTACGGATGAATACAGATAACAGGCAAAATGCCCATAACGAGATAGATCATATCTTCAAAGACCTATTCCCCACCCAGGCCATGCCGGAGCGCCCGGAGCAGATCGCCCTGAGCCACCGGATGCTGGACGCCATGCTGGAGGGCGGCATCGCCCTGTGTGACGCCGGCACGGGGATCGGCAAGACCTACGCCTATCTGGTGGCCGGGACGGTGTACAGCCGTTTCCGGGCCGCCTGCGGGCTGGGGCCGAAGCCCATCCTGGTCTCCACCTCCAGCATCGCCCTCCAGACCGCGGCGCGGGACGAATACCTGCCCCTGCTGTCCGAGGTGCTGACGGAGGACGGCATGATCGTCCACCCCCTCCAGGCGGTGATCCGCAAGGGAAAGTCCCACTATGTCTGCGATGACCGTCTGGAACGGCGGCTGGGCCAGTTGGATCTCCGAAAGAAAAACTGGAGGGCCGGGAATGCCCTGCTTGCGCTGCGGAATGAGCTGGACATGGACGAGATCGCCCATCTCAGCCACTATGACCGGGAACGTGTCTGCGTCCCCCAGATCTGCAACTGTTCGCAGGAGACCTGCCGGTATCGTTTCTTTTTGGAGAAGTGCGATTCCGGGCGGTATCTTTTCCAGATCTGCAACCACAACCTGCTGCTGGCGGACGCCATCCACCGGAGCAGCGGACGCAGGCCCATCCTCCCAGATACCTGCGCCCTTATTGTGGACGAGGCCCACAAGCTGCCGGAGACGGCCCGCCAGATGTTCGGG
>OFFP01001486.1_pt1 | contig 15783 bp, 9 predicted proteins | sample 1521431 | NCBI WGS metagenome assembly OFFP01 (sample SAMEA3504104, study PRJEB24116) | mouse gut metagenome | biome: mouse gut; feature: mouse-associated habitat; material: faeces | place: Denmark | collected 2011
TGCGGCGTTCGATGTGCGCAGGTTGAAGAACGGAAACACTCCGTACATTCGTGTCACATAGCAAGCTGAATCGGTGGTGGGCAGCGACGGGCGCCGGTTGAAATTATGATTTGGGAGGCATGCAAATGGAAGATAGAACGATCAGCTCTGTCGGTATTGATGTTTCCAAAGGAAAAAGCACCGTTGCTGTGCGCAGGTCGGGCGGCGAAATGGTGCTGACACCGTTCCGGGTGGAGCATGACGCCGCCGGACTGTCCAGTCTGGTAAAAACACTGCGGATCATCGGCGGGAACATTCGCATCGTCATGGAACACACAGGGATGTACTGGCGGCCCATCGCCTTGGCACTGAAAGAAGACGGTTTTTTATCAGCGTGGTCAACGCCATGCTCATCCACGATTTCAGCGACAGCTCTCTGCGCAAGGTCAAAACGGACAAAGCGGACTCCGTGAAGATCGCCAAGTACGCCATGTCCTTCTGGGTGGAGCTGCGGGACTACTCGCCGGAGGACGAGACCCGGCGGATATGGTGTACCAGATCCGGCTATCACTTCTCTTGCTCTGACGCCGAAAAGTTCCATACCGCCGCCAGAAACGCTGTGGCTGCATATCCCCAAAAGGACAGCACCAAGCTTCTGATCGCTCAGGCCGTAGACAGCCTGAATGCCGTTTACGATGCTCTGTATATCCTGCGGGGCGAGATGCTCCGTTTGGCTTCTCTGCTACCGGAATTCGATATAGTCATGGCCATGCAGGGCGCGGGCGAGGTCACCGGGCCGCAGCTTATGGCGGAGATTGGCGATGTGCGCCGGTTCACCCACAAGGGCGCTCTGGTAGCCTTCGCGGGCATGGACGCGCCGCCTTTCCAGTCCGGCACATTCGACTCCAAGTCCCGCCGCATCTCCAAGCGCGGTTCCCCCAATCTGCGAAAGACCCTGTTTATGGTCGCCAGCACAATCCTCCAGCACTCTGACCCAGCCAATCCCATATTTCAGTTCATGGATAAAAAGCGAGCCGAGGGCAAGCACTTTTATGTTTACATGGTGGCCGGCGCTGCCAAATTCCTGCGTATCTACTACGCCAGGGTGAAAGCACATCTGCTGGCCTTGGATGCTGAGGCAAGCACCGCCGCTTAACCGATAACATCAGCCCTGTTCAGCCGGTTTGCAAAAATCTCTCGCTGACCGGCTTGTTTTGTTATACTCATTTTCATGCCGCAAAAATTATGCTGACTTTTTTATTTTGGGGCTTGACACCTATTTGCAGGTTTGCCAAGTAGCGAAAAACTTATACTTCGCTAAACACTTTATAGAATATCAGCTTGGTAAACACATCATCTATCTGCCTTGCAATCTGCTTTGATCCTATCAGAGTGCCGAGTTCTATATTGCCCTGCTGCCCATGATATGAAAGGTTAGCAGAAGTTATTAAAGTCTGCTGCTGGTCAACTGAAATAACCTTTGCATGAAGCGCAGCCATCTTATCATCTTCCTGATGGTAGTTATAGATTTTCAAGAACCGACCTTTGTATCGAAGTATCTTATCAAATCCGAGCTGTTTATCAATATCGTTCACAAAGAACTTCACGAACACTCCACGCTGGCTTTTAAGAACAATTGTATCGACCAGCTCTGAAAAGTATGAGGATAAAGAGTATCCCGTGATTAGGATATTTCTTTCTGCTCCGTTTATCATGGACTGAACCACATTCATTGTAGTTCTCGCATTGATGGAAACGGATGGCAGCGCTGTGGCCACGAGTGATACCTTATCCGCTTCCGACATATTCATAGCACCAACAATCAATTCGATGATATCTTCGCAATGTGCATCGGATAATTCTGGGCAACTTCTTTTCAGCATGGACAAAGCATTAACCGTTCCATTTGCCACATCGCTTTTTACCGTATTCAAAAATATCTCTTTGTTTAGATTTCCACCTGGCATAGGTCACTTACCAACTCCTTAAAATACGAGCAATCCTCGCGTCCCGGAATAGGAACAACAAGGCCTCTGTCAAGCATCCTGTTTCCGTTTTCACACGCCGTTTCAGATATCATGCAGCATGAGTGGCAGGCAGCACCATTTGAATTTTTGCCAGCCGGCAAGTTGCTCATACATTCCGGATCATTCGTGCAAACGAGAGCTTCTTGGAAAGCATCCCTCATAAGATTTGTCATTTGATCGATATTGCCGAGTTCAACCAAGCCTCCGAGTGATCCTTCCTTATCGGAGCTTCCTGTATATAGCAGAATACCTGCCATTTTATCACCAAAGTAAATTCTTTCCCTGATGGCCGAAGAAGAATACCCAGATGACATAGACATCTGTTTTATCATCAAGTGCGCAAAAGTATGCATTAAAACATATGCGGCATTTCTCACGACCGTGATTGTCCAGCCTTTTGACTCGCAAAATTCTCTGTACGAATCAGAATACTTCTCCGACAATCCCTTTACAGCAGTAGAATTAAGCCATGATGCAAGCGTGTCTTTATTGAACTCTATAAAAATACCTTCACCATTTACTTCTGCCGCAGGAAGCCATCGCTCCTGCTTACCTTTGCTTAAGGCAACAACATTCGGTTGCTCATCAGTATCCGGATCGGGAGCGTCCACTCTTGTAAATCCAAGAAGAACACGAACTTCTCTAAGCCTAGTCACACGAATAATACGGCTGAAATATTTCTGTAAATATCCTGGCAAGCCATCTTCTTCAGCCTTGAAATGTTTTTTGTTTGACGCGTATGTAGGGTCATTATGGTGAGTAATGGCATTGTATTCCATCTGTTTGATTTCTGTGAACTCCTTGATATTGCTCATGCGACGTTCAAGTGCCTCATCAAACTCGTCCCTTGTATACGCGGAAAAATACATATCATATATTTTGGTTATTCCATCATTTCCCATAAGCTGCTTTGCAAGTTCTATATCGCGCAGATGTTCGTCAATCAGGTTGTACAACGGATTAATCCACGGAGGAATAGAGATTGCACTCCTACTTACAGCAAAGTAGACATTGGATGCACCACGCTGTGATGGAATGATAGGCTTGTTACATTTATGGTTTTTCACATTCGGTCTGAATGGATGATGCCCAGGGCAGGCAACGCTATCGAAATTATCTCGCTGTGTTGCACCGCTCATACTGCGTTTAGCACCGCAGGAGCATTCTACCCACATATCCGCAAGAGTGGATGTATTGCCTGTCGAATACATCTTTAATGTACCGTTGCAATCAGACTCACCTCTGTGTACCCACCATTTCCAAGGAAAGTCCGACATATGGCCATCTTCGCAGATCGTAATGAAACGCGATGGATAGGCTGGGCGATGACACTCAGGGCAGGTAACTCCATACTTGAGATACTTATCCAAGTCAAAGTATTTTCTGGCATCAAACAGCTTTCCACATTTCAGATTCGAGCATATGTGCCAGTATGGGAAGGTCACAACCGGAACATCACCCGAAAAACTTGTCCGAGGCATATAGAAGCAATCGACGCCCAAATATGAAGCAAGCCTGCCGTCGATTATTTTTTGTCCCTTCTGTTTCCAATAGGAGATGTCCAGAATCGTAACCGAGTCCTTTACAGCATCGACTACAGCGCCGGGGCCGAAGGTGGTTATGATCTGGTTTGGACGTAATTCTCCAAGTTTATTATTATCAAAAGCCATGTCAATCCTCCGTGTAATAGAACATATTCGCAGAACTCTCGACTTCACGCATTGAACGAAGTGTAGCTTTTTCGTTCTCATCGTGCGGTCGGTCATACGGATTCATCAACCTGTTATAGCGTTCAGTTCCAACAACATAATACCGCAGTGGTTTCGACTGAGCCGCCTGCAGTTTCCACCAGTCAATAAAGCGGTCTATTTCTTCCTCTGCATCTGCTCTTGCTGACGGCTTAATGATATTGAGACGGTCGATTATCAGTTTCTTCACAGAATCAAGCTGTTCAATAGTTAATGAACCGATAGCCGCCGCATCCGGATTGTTTGCCATGTTCGGGAAATTCAGTCTTATCGCAGATATTATCAGCGCATGCATAACACGGTCTCTTGCTCTTGCAGAGAACGGCGTTGCCGTTGTTCCCTCGACAAAACGGTAAAGCTGCGAATGATAGCCGGTAAAGTTCTCGTAATGCGATAAGTCGCGAGGACGATACGCATTATAGAGCGTAACCACAAGTCCCGGAAATGCGCGACCGATACGGCTTGTTGCCTGTATGTATTCCGAGTTCTGTTTCGGCTGACCAGTCACTACCATCAGTCCAAGGCGGTCAACATCCATACCGACAGCTATCATATTTGTAGCGATAGCCGTGTCCAAACAGTCTTTTGAGGTGCAGGTCGTTTCAAGCTGGTTCAGTTTTTCAGGTATCTTGTACGATGACATACGGGAAGTGATCTCCACATTGTGGTTCAGATACCGCTGTTTATCTAAGCCATACTTATTCTTGATGCGATAAATCCTCTTCGGAATATCGTCTTGCAGAAGTCTGACGGCACCGCCAAGTTCTCGGATACTGTTGAAGTAGCCGACCAGAGAATAGTACGGATCAATCACATCCTTGTACTCCTCTTGCAGGGAGTAAGTATAAGCGGCCTGCAAAATAATGGCATAAACACGAAGCAAAGCCGTTTTAACAGACTGGCCTGGCGCACAGACACCCACATATTTTCGGAACGGATCATCATCTACAGAAATCTCTCTGATGAAGAAACTGTCCCCAATTTCAAACCCATGCGGCGGGAACTGCGTCGTATTCTTTCTTGCGTAAAGGCATCTGGTCTGTGCCTCCGCATTTTTGATTGTTGCTGTTGAAACAACATACTTCGGCTTAATGCCATCATGGATGCACATATCCTCGATAATCGTTTCGTAGGCACCGTAAACCGTACCAAGCGGTCCCGTGATAAGGTGAAGCTCGTCCTGAATAATCAATTCCGGTGGCAAGAACGGTCTGATGTTGACCATCGTTGATGCAGGCAATGAAGCCGTTTTATTGTGGCGACCATGTTCCGCTCCAATCGCAACATATCCATCGCGGCTGCACTTTCTGTCCACTCTGCCAAAAAGAGCATTCGTATTCACATCCCAAGGTAGGCGCGCAAACTTATCAACTGTCGACAAAATGATGGTCGGGCACTTGGCGTATATTTCCTCATCAACAAGGTAAACCGGGATTGGCATCCTGTCGTTTTTGTATCTGTAAAACTGGCAATCCCGATCAGAGCAGAAAATCTCGATAGATTTCTTGTTGGTGTCAATATTAAAATTCTCTTCTTTGAGAGGCTTTCCGCAGAACGGGCAGGTAAGTAGCTGCTTGTAAACATGGTTCCTTGCGCTTCTTGCCGCTTGTGGATTATCTGCCTTTTCAATAAACTCATCAAATTTGTTTGGAGTTACTCCGCCTCCTACCCAGAACCCTATGCTGATAGGCTCCTTACCGAACTGCGGATATGCCTGCCGTCTGATCATCTCGGCTGCAAGCACCATTTTTGTGATACGGTCTCTTTGCTGTGTGGTAAGCAAGCGAAGAGTGTATCGGAGCATGACGGTCGCGCCGCCATCTCGATTGTATTCTTCTCCATCAGACGCTCTTAGCCTCCTGTTGGCGATAACGAATGCCATAAGGCCAAGGTAGGCCTCCGTCTTACCACCGCCAGTAGGAAAGTAGAGCAAGTCAACAACTTCACGGTCTTTATGCTTTGGATCGACGATTCCCGCAAGATTCATCAGAATAAATGCAATCTGGAAAGGACGCCATCCGAAGTTGTTATCGGGATTCTTAGGATTAATGAAATCCTGGAAATTGCACTCTGTTCCGGTTCCGTGTTTCTTTGCATAGCCCTTGATGCTATTCTGCAAGAAGATTACACGGTTCATAAAGCAGAAAGCCTCGAATGAGGTATCGTCATTTTCGATAATGCTGATACCTTCACGGATACGCTTCAGAGCATCCTGGCAGCGCTCAATGACCTTGTTGCCGATTTTCTCTTTGAAGTCGGGATTACCCATCCTTGCATTTCCGAGAAGCGTAGAGTTAATCCACTTTTCGTAGGATTCAGCCAGTGTATTAAGTTTGCCGATGGTTTCTGCCTTCTTCGATTTCGCTGACATGGTAAATGTTGAGAAGAAGTATCTGTCAAAACCATCTAAAGCAGCGCTGACACCTGGAAATTCATATTCGGGTATAAATGCAGATTTTACATAGGTTGTTCTGCCGTCAATCGGTGTATCCCATACCGCTGCGCAGCCACGCCCACGTCCCATAATCGGACGCTGTTCAAAATAAAACTCATCGGAAGCAAGAATTTCTCTGCAAATATGCTCGGCGATAAACGCAGCCGAACCATCTTCCGCATAAGCCTTAATTTCCGCTTGGAACATAATGGCTTCTGCGCTGTTGGCAGGATTTTTTCTCTTGTTAATGACATATGTCGTCACAAGGGAATAGCCGCCTTTCAAAGGAATACGGGACACATGAACATGGACATTGGAGTCGCAAACAAGCTGGTAATCCTTCGTCCGTGTAAAATCCCTAAACTGCACATGAACAGTTTCTCCCATAGGTTGCCGTGTATATATGGCACGGCTATGTTCTTTTTCATCCTTGCCGGTATATTTTTCAGAGGACTTCACATAGTCTCCCCATGTCACATCTAGGTTGATGCTCTCGGTATCGCTTTGGATGTAGAAACTGATACCAATAGAAGAAGGCAACTGGAAGTGCGTGGTAGAAATAGGCTCGTTGTCATCATCTTCACCAGCTGTAAAATCCTCGCCATCCTCAAATGCCATATCAGCATCTACTTCCTGCTCTCCCGCGCCTGAGTAATCTTCATCATCACTTTGAATATCGAGCATACCCACGAGATAGGCATAGCGAGGATTCTCTTCAAGAACCTCTTCCTTTTCTCTGGGACCAATAAGGTCGGTTCTTATGGCATCAATGATTTTCTGCCTGACCTCTGAATACTTAAATCTGTCAGCCATTATGCCTCCTCCTTCACTGCATGAGCCGTACCAAGCGTATATTTACAAGTGTTGCCAAGGTGAATATTGTCATCAGAAATCAGTTTGTATTCCCACGGTTTATGATCCGGGTCTGCCGTTGAAGCAAAACGACACCATTTGATACCTTCTCTTGCCTTGGATACGACTTCTTCCGAAGTCACTTCATTCAGCGCCTTAACTTCGACCATAAATTTTCCGGCAGTTGTCTCTACGAGAAAATCAGGGTTATACTGCTGGCCTGCTTTCCAAAACAAGCCCAGCTGATTAAGCGGCGGTTTAATCCAGCGGATAACATCCGGATCCTCCTCTAAGATGATGGAGAACAAACGCTCCGTATCGCTGTCGAACGCATTCGCCGGATAATATGATTTCTTGTAGCCTGTGAACAGATACTTCTTAATATTGTTTTTGTCTGAAAACGTCTTATCATACTTGACCTTTCCGTCCTCTTTAACATTCTTTACGAACTTGCGGAACAGTATAAGGTCTTTCTGAATGATATGGATATCCTGCGTTTTCCTGTCCATATGCTCATAAATCTGCTTGCGGATGTCAGCCACAATCAAAGACGCATAGCGGCGAACGATTCTTCGCTTGTTTTCTTCATCTCCTGGTATCTGGCTTAAATACTGCTCAACCACGTCAATAACAAAATCCGCATCGTCATAAGACAACTCGCTAATAGAATCAAGGAGCATACAAGCAAGAGTGTTCATAGCGTCATTGACTTCAAGAATCTGCGCATCCACGACAGAAAGAAGTTTCTGATTGATAGCGTCAAAACGCTCAATCTTCGCCATAGCCACCTCGAAGTCAGCTATTGTGCGCTTCACATCAAAACGATTAAACTTTACCTCCGAGGTGGTCTGGACAAGGATTTTCGGAACAGAGATAGCCTTCGCTGAATACTCCGATACCACTTTTACAAATTCGTCCTTGGTAAGAGGCTGTTTACCGGATTTACCGCCGGTCGGTGTCTGTATCTGCGGTTGTTCCTGCGCAGGTGTAGTGGTTTCAGTTGAATCCACGGAAAGCATTTCAGGATGAAGGTCAAAGAGAGTCATCTGACCTGGGTCTTCATTCTTGTCTTTCTTCTGTGTAGCCATAAAATTCTTCACATATTCCTGATAAATCTCAAGCTGCGTTTTCGGATTGTTGACCTCGGCAAAGGACTTCACACCTGATGCAGTAATCGCAAAGTCAAGCAGCGAAAGCTGGCCATCGTCTACGGTAGCAGATACGCCTACAGACTCTGAAGGTTCAACAGTAGCCTTATCAAGGTCACGATAACGGAAGATATCACTGCTCTTAATTTCATCCACCAGTTCTCTATAATGGTCATGAGCAACGATATCAAGAGAGTCTAGGTCTTCGTTGCCGGTCTGTTCTCCAAACGGGAGTCTTAATCCACGACCAATAGTCTGCATAGCAAGGATATCGCTCTTTGCGGCGTTCAGCGGAATAATCGTAAACAGATTATTGACATCCCAGCCTTCTTTCAGCTTGTAAACGTGTAAAACGATTTCGACCGGGTTAGAAGCACTCTCTATAGAGAGCAAAAGACGGATGTTTTCTTCCGACTCCTCGCCGGTCTGCTTTGAATGTATTTCGATAACTTTGCCCTTATACTTTCCGCATTGAAAATCATCGCTATCTATCAACGCACGGATTTTCTTGGCGTGGTCTGTATCCTTGCAGGCCACAAGAACAATCGGCTTTACATAGTCAAGGTCGTTTTCACTGCAATACTCGCGCAGCACAGCCTTGCGATGCTCATGAAGAGTAAGACCATCTCGGATTTTCATCTCCTCGATATCGTTCTGGTTATAGCCTGCCATGTTAGAGCGTCCCATAACAACAGGAATTTTCAGATATCCCTCGACAGCGCCACGAGCCAGATCATAAGCATAAATGACGTTCGATGTGGTCTTTGGCGTAGCGGTAAACTCCAGACCGAGAACCGGTTTCAAATAGTTAATGGCCTTCATTGATGCTGGAGCATAATAACGATGCGCCTCGTCCATGCAGATTACGAGATCGTCAAACTGCGCCAACACATCAGCAAAGGAAGCGCCCAGCGTTTCCTTGAACTTATGGAAATTGAACTGCGTGTCCGTCTTGCTGTTAAAGATTTTTCCGATGTTGAAAATGAAAAGTTGAATCCCTGAAGTCTTTTCGACGCGGAGAGACATCTGCTCGAACTTCACAGGATAGGTATCATAATTTTCGCCGTCATACACCTTCGGCCTGCCCATTTCCGACTCCAACCCTTTGAAGATATACTTTGGATGATTCGGATTAGACTCCTTACGCAGCTTTTCATAAATCGTATTTCCAGGCGCAAGAATGAAGAAGTGCTTATAGCCCTTTGTTTTGTACAAATAGTAGATACTGGCACCCATCAGACGGGTTTTTCCGATGCCGGTAGCCATAGCGTAGCAGAATGACGGGAAGTCAAATCCCGCTTTGACCTTGCGCTGCTTCTCGCAATATTCCGATGCGGCTGCCTCAACAACATCCTTGCTGTCCTTCCTGTAATCACAATACGAACTGATGGCATCGAGGTAAGATAGAGCCTCCTCCTGCGGAGTTCTCAAACTCATTACGTATTTGATCTTATTTACTATCTCAGACATTTACTACACCTCGCTTTCAAAATCGCATTTTTCCAGAAGGTCTTTCGGAATTTTCTTGACCTCGATGTTATCAGGCAATACCATATCCGACTGTATCTTCGTGCCATAAATCAGGAGAGACTGACCTTCTGCAAGCCGTGCGGACAGCGATTTCATATATCCCGCATTTACAAATTCCGTGGTGATGTGAATAAACCGTCTCTCCGAAGAATAACCGTGGAACATGTCCTGCGGTTTGTATCGGAATCCCTCAATCTTACAGATTGCTTCGCAGAGCATCTCGAAGGTGTAGGAAGGATTGACCTGATAAATCGGCAGTTTGTCATTTTTGACAAGCAGGCTCGGAGCTAACTCATAAAAGTGGTACCCGCCTCCACCTTGCCAGTTAACAGATTTTGTGATTCCAGAGTTGTCATCGTTAGCGATAACATCATCCAGCCTCTTCTTGCAATGCGTATATGCTTGGTCACCCATTTCAATCCCAATATATTTTCGATTCATTTTATGAGCAACCGCTACCGAAGTTCCTGAACCTAAGAAAGAATCCAGAAACCAATCTTCCTCATCCGTCGCAATTTCTAAAACTCTCTTAATGAGGTGTTCTGGTTTCTTGCCCTTGGGAAATGATACACCACCCTCGTTGTGCAAGTTATTTGACAAAATATCATCCCACAATGTGGTTAAAGGTTCGGCCGAAACGAGTTCCCCGTCAATTTCTTTTAATTTATCCTTGTAAAATAGAATCCTTTCGCCTTTGATGAAATACATATCTGGGTTGTTCTCTCTATGAAGATAATGGATAGATAACTGCTCCAACATGGATTCCTTAATTTTCGCCTGAATTTCCTTTCCGACACTTTTCATATCTGGACGAGCTGTACGAATAACAGAAGCGGCGTTTTCTAATACGAACTTATCCAACAGTTCAGGATTGTCTCTTACCTCTTTTCGTGCTTTAACCACGGTGAGTTTTCTCGACTCAGAATACGCTTCCATCAAGGTAATAATATGCCACTCATTAAACGGGGCATTAATATTTGTGATAAACTTCGTATATCTAGTATCACGTGTATTTCTCTTTGTATAGACCTTATTAGGATTCCAGAGATTCTTGTTTTTCGCAACCATAACTATATAGTTAGTTGTCGTCACACATCCTGGATTAATCGCTTTATGACCTGTTGCTGCTCCTTGCTTAAATGTGATTAGATATAACCGATTTTGCCTTCCAAAAACTTCGTCTAAGAGAAGTGTCACATACGGCAAATATGCGTCGTCGATATGAACGAACATAGTGCCATCCTCTCGTAACAATTCATGCAACAATTCAATACGCTTACGCATCATATTTAGCCATATAGACATTTCAAGATTATCGTCATAATTCTCAAATGCCTGTCCAGTGTTAAACGGAGGATCTATGTAGATACATTTAATCCGTCTTACGAAATCCCGTTGCAAAGCCTGCAAAACTATAAGGTTATCCCCATGTATCAGCATATTTTCGTTTGATGGATCTCCATATGATTTACTTATATCCTCAAGAAGGATTCTTGGTTCGATGACTTTATCATCATATTTTCCGACCCAAGTCAGTTCCAATTTTCCTGTCTTCCGCATAATGATCTCTCCTAAAACTTCAGCACAATGTTAACCAACAAAATCGGGTTAATATCAAACTGTTTATCAAACTCTGCGATTTCCCGCTCGCCTTCGGTCTTGAAGCTGGTTTCTTTCTCATGAAATGACTCCTGCAACTTTTCAAGTGCCTTGGATTTCTCGGTTATCTTTTTTCGTATGTCTATTTTCTCGTAGAAGTTTTCCGAGGCTCGTTCCTCTTCCTTCAAAATGCCGATCTCGACATCCATTTCCTGGTATGTCGCAATCAGTTGTTCCATCTGAATACGCTCCCAGTTTTCAATCTTTCTGCGGTTATAAGCCTTAATTGGTTCCGACTGCTCCCGATAGCGTTTTACCATCTCAGCGGTCAAATTATCATAAACACGCTGGTAGAACTTCATCTCAGATTCTGACGGAGTGAAGTATCGCACATCCATATCATCGATCTGCTCAAGTTCGGGAACGAGGTCTGCCTCATCAAAATCTATGTAGTTTCCCTGTTCATCGCAAAGCAACAATACCGGGAAGAGAAGTTTCGAGGAATCGCAGAAGGCTCCTATAAACAGGATTCCGTGCGATCCGAGGACTTTTTCTCCCCAATTATCGACCTTCCAGTAATGAAGGCCGCCGTCAACCTCCGGCTCGTCAAAAGCACTCCAGTATTCCACATCGTGCAGATACTTTGCGATATCAGACTTTGTGGCATCGAGTGCCTGTTCCTTTGCGCCGTTGCTTTCGGTGAGCAACAGAGAGCGGAGTTCTCTTGCTTTCTTATCCCGCTTTGCGTTCAGCTTGCGATCCAGTTTGTCAAAGGCTTTCTTAAACTCCGCCGTGGTGTCGCAAGTCTGGTAAATCTGCAATACCATTTTTTCAAAACTCGTGCCGGACTCCAATGCGCCGAGTGCAATATCCGATGCGCCGAACACACCCTCGAACAGTTCAAACTTCTTCGAGAGAATATCGTAAACACGCTGGTCAGCAGCGTTCTGCGTATTCAGCAGATTGATTGCCACGACATCATGCTCCTGACCATAACGGTGACAACGACCGATACGCTGCTCAATCTTCATCGGATTCCACGGCAGGTCATAGTTGATTACCGTGTTGCAGAACTGAAGGTTCAACCCTTCGGAACCGGCATCCGTACATATCAGTATCTTTGCGTTATGGCGGAAGTAATCCACGATGGCATGCTTGTATTCCACGCTGCGTCCGTAATTTGCTTTTCCGAAATTTTTGACCTGCCATGCCTTGTATATTTCCTTCGTCATGGTGTCATCAAAATCACCATTGAAGAGGAGGATATCCTCGTCCTCAAATCCCGTCTTGCGCAGTTCTGCGGCTATGTATTTCTGAGTACGCTTTGACTCCGTGAAGATTACGACCTTCTGAGGGATGCTCTGCTTCTGCTGATAGTCAAAAGCAATCTGTATAGCGGTCTTCAGCGCATTGACCTTTGCATTTGTCTTTATGCGCTTTGCCACATCGATGATGATATTTACCACATCAAGTTCCGCCCGGATAAACTGTTTCTGGACAATAGTATCTTCATCCTCAGTTTCTTCAAAGCCCGACTCATCGATTTCATCCTCTACATAACTCCAAAAGAGATCAAAGCCTTCCTGCGCATTCGATGGCTTGCTACCTTCGTACAACTTCTCAAGTCGCTTCTTCAAAATCTCGAAGGTCTCAATCAGTGCGAAACTCGAAGAGGCAAGCAGTTTTCTGATAACAAGGATAATCAAGCCGCGATTCGATGTTGGAATTGAATACAGCAGCTCTCGTTTCAAGAAGTCGTTTACCCGCTGATACAATTCAATCTCATCCTGCGAAAGGATGAAATCTACCGTTTTGCAGGTTCTTCTTTTGAAGTTCATGTAATTCGCCACATCCTTGCGAAGTGTCCGATAAAGAACCGACGACAACTCGTGCTTTAAGTTGGAGTAATCCTGACATTCGATGTAGCGTTTGTTAAAGACTTTCTCGCTTCCGAAAATTCGCTGGTCGATAAAGGAAATCAATCCGTGAAGGTCTGTCAGCGAATTTTGTAGCGGTGTAGCGGTCAGTAGAATCTTCGAAATCCCTTTTGACAGTTCATACAGATTCTTTGCCCGTTTAGTCCCATGAAATACATTTCTGAGATTATGCGCCTCATCGATAATAATGAAATCCCATTTAACCTCCGGGAATCTCTTCATCAGCTTGGATGAGTAATCGTAAGAAGTAAGCACGATTTGTACAGACTTATTATCGGTAAGCCTTTTGCGCCAGTCTGAAATGTCTTTTTCCACCGTAAGCCGGTCAAGTATCACTGACTGTAAGCCAAACTTATCCTCAAGTTCCATCTCCCACTGTTTTCTCAAGGATGCCGGAAGAGCAATCAATACTCGCTTTGCGCCAGACTCAAGCACATACTTCAATACAAGTCCGGCCTCAATGGTCTTTCCGAGTCCAACCTCGTCAGCCAATACGATGCCGCCTGTTTTCAAAGTCTGGATAGCAGCGCAGAACGCATTGATCTGATGGGGATTCAATTCAATATTTGCATCCAAAAGGAAGTGGAACGGAGAAGCCTCAAGTTCCAGCTTTTTATATCTGCTGAATTGTCCAAGCAGCAGGTTACCTTCCATCTGAATCTCCTTTGTATAGCTGTTCAAAAATACCCATAGCGATTCCCTTGGCCATCATTGGAGGGACAGCATTGCCTATCTGTACGAACTGCGATGTCCGTGGACCCTCAAAAAAATAGCTGTCAGGGAACGATTGTATTCTCGCCGCTTCACGAACGGTAATGGAACGATTCTGTTCTATATCAGGATGAATGAAATAGTGGCCGTCCTTTGAAAGGTGCGCCAAAATAGTGTGGCAGCACGATTCATCTCCTTCAACTACCTTAAACCTGTCAGTAAATGAATGTCTGTTTTTGTGTGTTTTCAATTCATCCGGAAGATCGTTGTAATTAAGACGCTTATGACCGTCATTCCACAGTTCAACCGCTCGTCTGTAAATCTTGATATCCCGATCTATATTTGGTCGGCAGTTGTGGTGGGTCAGCACATCATTTGTCGTCCGTATTCCTGATTCCGTGACATAGCTACTGGCTTTTGAATCTGCATATTTATCGGAACTCTCGCCGGGATGCAGTTTGGGCAAATCAGCGAAGAGATCATTTACAATGGCATCCGTTTTGATTTCAAGAAAATCAGGATATTTCAACCCGCTTTTCTTTAACCAGCCCACAATAATCATCCGGCGTCTATTCTGGAGAACGCCAAATGTATGAGCATTCTGTTCACGACACTCAATTTCATATCCAACACGCTTCAGGTATTTCTTCATGTTCTTCCAAATTGCTCCGCCATTGGCTGATTCAATTCCCGTAACATTCTCAAAAACGAACATTCGAGGCTGATAACGTTTTAAGAACCGCGCATACAGCTTATACAAGTAATTACGCGGGTCTTCCGCCATCGGCACTTCCATATGGCTGCTTTGCGCCCTCCCAACAAGCGAATAGGCTTGGCAGGGTGGGCCGCCTACAATAACATCGATTTTAGTGATGCCTCGAATTTTCATTATCCCATCAATGGTTTTGAAAATTGCCGGGAGTGTTTCGTCAGACATCGTCTCATTGATGATGGTTTTTGTTATCGAGGCCGGAATCTGCTTCATAAAATCATCGCGGGAGATTTTCCCTGACACATATTTTTTATATAAGCCGAGATTGTTCGTGCCTTTCAAATAGTAGTAAGCACTTCTCGTCTCAAGCGTTTTAGCCGCAAATTCATTCATTTCGACATGGGCTACAGGATTGAACCCAGCCTGAAGAAACCCTTCCGAAAGCCCGCCGGCTCCCGCAAAGAGATCGATGAAATTGTAGCTGTATTGCGCATCTCTCTTTGGCATATAGTTCCCTCGTCATTCCTCGTTTTCAGACGGAGTGTCTCCTTCGCCTGCCTCTTTACCTTGGCAAATTTCTGATGGTAGCGTTAGACTTCAGATAGTCTTCTTAAACTGACACTTGGGAAGAACTCCTATATTGCAGTCAAGTTTGCCTCGGTAAGGTGCAAACCATATTCCCGACTCTTGTTCACAATCTATAAATGTGATTTTGAAATTAGCCAGCAAAGCATCATAATTGGGGATGGATACGGAGGAATAGTCGTGGCTATTTAACTGTTCATCAAACTGGGACTTCTAGTGCCGCTTCGTTTTGGTAAGCCATATCTTCATCTCCATTACTTGGGGGTAGGTATCGTCTATACTCTGCTTCAAAAGCCGTGTGCAAAAGCACACTAACACAGATTAAATTATACACCAGTTGTTCCCGGAAAACAATTGATTTTCCTAAAGTTCTACGAATTTCTGCCATAGCTGGCAGGATAAGAAACGATCAGAAACGCCGATCTTCATTCCGAGAGGGATTTTGATGACATGAGCAACATTCAAGCAATCGGGTAGGAGGTAGATAATTATTTTATCTACCGACCTCCCACACCACCGTA
>OFFP01001491.1_pt1 | contig 15749 bp, 15 predicted proteins | sample 1521431 | NCBI WGS metagenome assembly OFFP01 (sample SAMEA3504104, study PRJEB24116) | mouse gut metagenome | biome: mouse gut; feature: mouse-associated habitat; material: faeces | place: Denmark | collected 2011
AGAGCAAAATAAGAAAAAAGCATAAAAAAGGCTTGACAAATGGGAAAAAATGTGCGGCGGAGCCCTGAAAAGTGAAATTGCTTTTCAGGAGGAAGATGCACATGAAATACACACCGGCCCTATTGCGGGAGATACTACAGTCCCTGATTCGGAAACTGGGGGAGACGCCGGAACAGTTTGTCCGGCGGCCCGGACGAGACTTCACCCGGCCCCGGACGCTGCGTTTTGAGACGGTGATATCCCTGCTGCTCACCATGAGCGAAAACAGCGTTGGAAAGGCCTTGATCAGACGCTTTAAAAGCATGGAGAACACACCGTCTGCCTCGGCATTTGTCCAGCAGCGGGAGAAGCTGCTGCCCGTAGCGATGGAGACGCTTTTCCAGGGGTTTACCTCCTGCCTGCGCCCCGCCGGACGTTTTCAGGGATACCGTCTGCTGGCGGCGGACGGGTCCGACCTGAAGTCTGCCGCGTATCCCGGGGATCCCGCTTCCTACCGGCCTGGGACAGCGCGTCAGCACGGCTGGAATCTTTGGCATTTGAATGCGCTTTATGATTTGCAAAGCGGCATTTATACAGACGTAATTGTCCAGAAAGAACACGAAAAGGACGAGAAAGCGGCCTTATGTGCCATGGTGGACCGCTCGGCTGTTTCCGGCCCGGTCATCCTTTTGGCGGACCGGGGATATGAGGCCTGCAATAACCTGGCCCACCTGGAGAAAAAGGGTTGGAACTACCTCATCCGCCTCCGGGACAAAAAACGGACCGTCGCCTACGGACAGAAACTCCCTGATACAGCGCAGTTCGATATTCCTGCCCAGATCACCCTGGGCCGGCAGACAGTGCGGCAGCTGGAGCAGCAGGGGCTTGCGGTTCCGGCCTCCTATTACCGTGTCCCGCCCCAGATGACCTTCGATGATATAGAGCCGAAAAGCACTGGTTTTGCTGCCCTTTCTTTCCGGATCGTTCGTATTGAAACAGAAAACGGCAATACCGAGCTTCTCATTACCAACCTGGATCCAAAGCAATTTCCGCCCGCCGCCTTGAAACGTCTCTATACCATGCGTTGGGGAATCGAGACTTCCTTCCGCAGCCTGAAATACGCCGTTGGCCTCATCCATCTTCATGCGAAGAAGCCGGACCTCGTCCTCCAGGAAATCTTCGCTAGCTTTCTTATCTTCAACTTCACACAGGCGTCTATCTGGACTGTAGATACCGCTCAAGGCACATCTAAGTATCAATGTCGTGTTAATTTCTCTGACGCCGTTTTTGCCTGCTGCGCTTTCCTCAGAGAGCCTATCTCCGATCCGCTCCCGCTCCTTCGGCGAAAACTGCTTCCTGTCCGCCCAGGGCGAACCGCGCCAAGGCCAAAAATCACGGGCAACCGCATTTCCTCCTGCTACGCCTCCGCACGCTGAACCCCTCTTCACACTCCTTTTTCAGGCGGAGTCCACTCCGTCTGGGTTTGCTGTCTATTTTTCCCTCCCTCAATTCCTTTTGCTCTTTTTTGAGCCCCCTGGCCCTTTGGCGAACGTCCTTGCGTACTAACTTAATGACATTACTTCAACAGGGATTCTTTTTTATCCATTGACATTACTCCATTTCTGTAAAATTGATTTGAGAGAAAAAGTGGAAAACAGGATTTAATCAGGCAACAGTGACTTTCATGTCGAACAAAAAATGACCGCTATCCCGTTTCTTGGGATAGCGGTCATTCGCTGCTTGTTCAAAATTGGAGGCGGTGTCCTCATGTGAATACTCCTTTCCTGTATGATGGAAGTATTCTACAATACAAGCCCTACAGAACTCCTACAAAAGTCCTACAGAACTACTACAATCATCGCAAGTTTCGTCACGATACGCAGTAAAGCGGTAACCAATACGGGGAATCGTTTCGATGTAACAAGGATTCGATATGTCTGGTTCAATGCCCTTTCGTAAAAGAGCAATCGGGCCAGAAACACCCCGGTTATAGCTGCCCTCCATTTCCCATGCGTGTTCACATATCTGCTCTGCGGTCAGCACGATTTTGGGGTTTTGCATAAAGTATAGCAACAAAGAAAATTCGCGGGGACGGAGATCTACAGATCGTCCTTGAACCATTACAATGCGTCGTGCTGGGTCTATGAAAATATCACCTACTTGGAAGGGAGATATTTCAGCTCCACCGGGATCTCTGTAATGATTATATTCTGTGTAACGCCGCAGTTGAGCGTAAGCTAAATCTGCTATCATGGAGTAGGGCCATTTTCCAGAAACACACATATCCGCTCCAAGTTCTATCATTCCCTTCATATCTTTTTCTGGTGTGTCCGAGATGATAATGACTGGCACAAAACTGATACGCCGTATTCCTATCAACCAGTCCGTTTGCTGGATGCTTCGTAGATATTCCAGGTTAACCATCAGCAAATGAAAAGGCTGGTGACTTAACATCTGGCCTGCCGCATGAACTGTGGGGGACATAATAAAGCGCAGACGGTATTGGACTATCAGCTTTTTCAAATTAGAAAATAACTCATCGGGTATTCCGATAGTCAATACACTGTACTCCATTCAAATCTCCTTTAGGATAGCTACAGAAAAGCGACGGATAAACTTTTGTGCTTCTCGCTTATATTTAAGTTGCGGTTTTCTGCGTTCAAGACGGTACCCCCTTAGTATTGATACCGCTTCCGATATTTCACGAGCATTAACACCGATAATACCATCGCCATCGTCTCTGCTACTGGTGTAGCCAGCCAGATGCCAGTTACACCCAAAACTGCGGGAAGAATCAGCATGGTAATCAGCATGAATACAAAGGAGCGAGAGAAGGCGAGGATTGCGGAGACAATACCGTTGGACAATGCGGTAAACATCCCGCTGGCAAAGATATTAAAACCGATAAAGAACAACGCCAGGGTACAGATTCGATTTCCAGTGATAGCCAGATCGTAGACTGGATTATCCGGTCGGGCAAAAATAGATACCAGGGGCTTTGTTGCGGCAAAGGACGCTGCCACTGTCACAAGAGAAATGACAGCAATCACTTTCAGACTGGTGGAAACCAGCTTTTTTAGCTTCCCGTAGTTCTCCTCACCATAGTAGTAACTGAGCATAGGAGCGATGCCATAGGAATACCCCGTGTAAAGGGAACTTGCGAATACCAGTATATATGTGATGATGGTCACGGCGGCAACTCCATCTTCACCAACATAATAGAGCATGGCCCCATTGATCATCATTGTAATGATTCCCATGACCAAAGTGGTCGCCATTTCTGAGCATCCGTTTGTAGCCGCACTTGCAAGAACCCTTAATCGGAAAGCGGGCCTTGTAAAGTGAAGGAGGCTTTGTTTGTTTCCGGACACAACCAGACCTACAACGGCAGTCACAGAGTAGCCCAGGCCCGTGGCGATGGCCGCACCGCCGATTCCCATGTCCAAAAGGCCGATAAATACATAGTCAAGCACGATGTTCAGTACGCCACCTGTCACGGAACAAATCAGGGACAGGGTTGCTTTTTCAGAGGCGATCATATACAGAGCAAAATTGTTCATCAGTAGGATTGGGATTGTAAAGAGAAGATAGCGGCTGAGATACGAGGTACAATAGCCTGCGACCTCCGGGGACAGCCCCATGCTCCCAAAAATAGTTTCCATCAGAGAGTACCCAAGCACCGTCATGACCAGGCCAACAACCACATTCACTAAAATCAAGAACGTGAAATCTTCCCTTGCCTCTTTTTGCTTTTGCTCCCCCATCTTTTTCATGATGACCGCACTTCCGCCAGTTGCCAGCATAGTGGAAATTGCTGTAATCACTTGAATCACAGGGGCTGTCAGATTGATTGCAGACAGTGCGGTTGTACCGATCAGATTTGATACAAACAGGCCGTCAACCATAGTGTAAAAAGACATAAAGACAGCCATTGCAATGGTGGGGACTGCGAATTTGAGGATGTTCCCCAACGTAACCGGCTTGTTATAGGCGTTTTCATTTTCCATTATTTTTCTCCTTTTTTCTTGTGTTTCTCCGGCATATGCGATATAATAACCCGTACAGTAACTGTACAGTCAAGAGGTATTTTGAAAAATGGAGAAAAATAAAAAATTGCTCACAATCGGTCAATTTGCGTCCCTGCATAGCATAAACAAAAAAACTCTGATGTGGTATGATGAAATTGGCCTTTTCCATCCAGCGTTTATCCATCCCCAAAATGGATACAGGTATTATAGCTACGAGCAAAGTCCTGTTTTGGAAACAATTCTGCTGCTACGGGAGCTGAATTTGCCAATTAGCGAAATTCAGGATTTTATGAAAAACCGTTGCGCCTCCAGCATGGAGCAGCTTATGCAAGAGAAAATTGAAGATATAGACCGCAATATAGCCCATCTAAAGGCACTGCGGAAAACGTTGTCCTACCATTGCCAGAATATGCAGACATTATTGACAATGGATTTATCGAAAATCGGTATTGTGCAGAAAAAGGCGCGCAGTTTAGTTACCGTGGACATCAATCGAAACACTACGTTCGATAAACAAGTGGAGATAATTTCAGCCGAAAGGAAAAAGTACCAATTATGCAACTTGCATGATTTTTCTTATGGGACAATGATTACGGTAGATAGCCTGAAAAATGGAAGATTCGAGGATTATTCTAAACTTTTTGTTGAAATTCCGTCTCCCACAAAAAGCGATGAATTACACATCCAACCAGCCGGGAATTATGTGCGGGCGTTTTATAGAGACGCGGCGGAAAGCCCTGAGCTGTGTTACCAAAGGATATTTGATTATGTTAAAGAACATGGTCTTGTTTTATCAGGATTCTCTTATGAAGCCGTTATCAATATAAACGTAATCGACCAGATTGAGGACTCTCTCGTGCAGATTGAAATACCTGTGAAATCAAAATGACTCATTTAGCGCAGACAATAAGAGGTCGCTACTCAAAATAAGCAACGACCTTTTATTGTTAAAATTGTAAATTCAGAGGATTTCAAATATATATCAGTTCTGTGAAAATAATTTCTTCGGCCCTGGCCCTGCAATTATTTACCAACCCTAACCACGCCATCTGGTCGCGGGCTTTCAGTTCCTCAGTTGCACCAGCGACCTCCATCATCTGCGGCAGCATCTTGACCATCCTAATTTCCGCCAGCCGCTCGATTGTGGTCAGGTGATCGTCTAGTCTGCCGCTGTTCACCAGGGATGCCCACAGCGCGGTCCGATGCTCCCGGATGTACTCTCGGCGCAGATCGCCGTACTTGCCATAGAATTTCTCTGCTTCTGGTTCGGGGTCAAGTAGCAGATTGGGGATGTAGTAGTCTCCAACTCTCGTATAAGTCAATTCAGCCATTTCCCTCATTCCTTTCACCAGTCATATCATTCTGCCGCAAATGAGCTGACTGTACGTTGTATTTGATGCATTTGAAATACATCGCTTACAGCATACATCGTCCTCGAATACGCTTCCTATCTTCACCTAAAGATAATTGATACGAGAAAAGATTCATATGATATCTTTCATAGCTTAATAAGCGTTGCCAATCATCGTCTATAATAATCAAGGACCATAATTCACCCTCACTATCTTGTTCAAACAAATTATTAGAAGGATCAAATATAGGCAGTTCTTGATTAAGGAGAAACTTATATAGATGCTCTCCAGGTGGTAAATCAAACTCAGATTGCCATCTGTCTCCTTCTTTTTTCATTTGGACAGGTTCTGCAGAGTCAGCAAGGAAATTTCCAATAACGGAAACAGATTGCAGAATGAGAGTAGATTTATACGATAATGTTACATTCAAGTCAATATACACCTCTTTTGATATCAATCTACTTTCGTGAGCTGTAATCGTTGGATAAGTTCTTGAGCATCTTCGAAAGAAAGGTTGTTCATAAGCATGTGAAGGCTAGTGATAGAGTTCTCAATTTGTTGCACAAAGCCATAAACTAGTCCACTGTCATCATTAATAAATTGGAAAAAATAAAAATTTGGTAAATCCTTTGGATTTTCTTCTAAAATTTCTACTTCCTCCAAAAATGTGTCGTAATTCACGTCGGTTAAAAAACCACCCTCAGCAACTACTTGACTACCCTTCCTTATTTCTAATCGGCCATCTTCATAAAGATTAAATTTGTAACCATTAGTTGTTTCCAGAGTAACCTTAATTGCATCTCCATTATTCAAATATACAACCTGAGACATAGAAGTATACGCACATGAAGTGATACTATAAATTACTATGAGGCAGATTAACACAAAAAATCCGCGTTTTATCGTTTTCATTTTATGATTTCCCCTTCTAAAAACAACTATAATGGTCTTTTAAGCATTTATTCCAAGTTATATGGGTTATTAGAAAGCAGCAATGAAAACCTGGCATCTTCACCAAAAATTTATATGATTATTATACATCATTTTCGAAAAATGTCAATCCAAAAATTTCTTGCTGTAAAGTTTCAATCCTCCATGACTCACTTTGCGGACAATTGGTGGAACCTACATGTAACGAACATTTTCGGTACGACCGGCTCCGGCAAGATCCGTGTCGACATGGACAAATACGTTTATCTCAACTATTACTGTGTCACAGATTATAAGCATTCCTTCAACAGCTACAATCAGTACACCGCTGAAGCTGGCGGGATGCAGATAGAGGTCCTGCCGGTCTTTCGTCACCGTGTCGCAAATGCCGTCCCGGCCCTCTTGGAGCGTCCAGCCCATCTCCTGAAACAACCGGTGGCTCTCTGCCTTGAATTCGGTCAGGTCCGTATTGCCTGTTCTCGCGGGATCATATCTCCGGCATTTGATGCGCAGGTACACCATTCGATATGCCATACGGCTTCTCCCCATTACATCATCTGCTGCATCCATGAAGAAGGAGCCGGGGCATCTGCCTCCGGCTCCTTCATCACGGCTTGTTCACTTTCTACTGGCATCCACACTTCGGTGACCTGTTTTGCAGCATAGATACCATTCTGGTTCAACATCCTCTGCCATGCGCCCTGGCTGGGAGCCCAACGGAACCCGTTCTACCTCAGCGTGGTCCGGATGTCAGCGTCCGGCTTGCCGTCGAAGATGATCTGCACACGGTTTTCCTCACGGTTCATGACCACCTTGCCGCCGTTGAACGTCCAGCCCTCCGGGGCGGGGGCGGTCTGACGCTGCTCCAGTTCCTCAATCCTGGCACGGAGACGGCGGATCTCCGCGTTGTTGGACAGCAGGAAGCTTTCGTAAGGCTTGGGTGACTGGCGGCAGCTGCGGGACATTCCAACCTCCAGCCTGGCAATATCGGGCACCCCTGCAGCGTCCCGTTTTTCCAATAGTAGGCATTGACTGCTTTCATTTCTTCCTGCGCCTGCTCCCGGCTCTCCAAATTTTCTCTTAGCTTGGCGATGGCGTTACCGTCATCGCTGCTGACCCCGCCCATGCCAGTGCTGCGAATCTTGTCCAGAAGCCCACGTATCCGGCGGTACTCCTCCATGTTCCGGTCGCTGGCGGCGTTCTGCTTCTCTTTCTTCCTCACCGGGAAGTTCGCGCGGCCTGCAACCAGGATGGAGGGACACCTGGTCTGGATTTCAAAGTTCTCATTGAAATTGTCCGCCAGCTTCCGGGCGTAGGTATCCAGAAGGCGGTCGATCTTCTCGTGGTACATGGGGTCGGTACGGGCCTTTTGCTTCTCGGTGGCCTCGTCCACCATGGCATGATACTCCGTTGTGGCACTGCCTGCTTTGTACTCATGATAGCTGGATATGGCTCCAGCCTCTCTGCCAACAGCTCATGAAGATCAATGATACCCTCTCATTGAAAGCGGAGGTATTTGTCCTTGCGAAGAACAGCGATGAAGAAAAGTGGTTTTCGCTGGACACCGTCTGGTATTGGAAAAACCAGGGTGCGTTGGACCTGCAGGGGGCGCGAAGCCTTTTCCCGATACAGCCTTTAATGGACCTGATTTACGGAGGATGTCTCCCCAATGTGGAAAAGAAGCTGGTGAGGAAATGGGAAAACCACAGGACAATTTCTCCTGTGGAATATCTCCAGGCTGTCACTGTTATGGTCGCAGAGTTGACGGGGATGAATCTGAGCATACCATTTGCAGAACAGACTGAAATCCTTCTTCAGCTTGTTGAGGAGATGAAACGCAGCCATAATCTACGCGAGTTGGAAATAGAGGTCATTCAGATGAATGCCGAGCGCACGGCCTTGACGGGCAATGGTGGAGAGGTTGCCAACGATTGCAGCGGCTTCCTCCTTGTGGGGTTTGTCCATGCCGGTCGTATCCGTGATTTCTGCAATTTCGTCCGTAAAAATGAAAATGGGGTGGAGCTTACTCTCGGGCCGAAACTGGTTGAATGTGCTCAAACCGGAACAGCGAATGCCGTCACAACGCACGACTGCGTCAAACATCTCTTTCCGCTGGTTCAACTGCTGGACGATGTATCCAGTAACCGACAGAGCATCAAATGAGGTGGTTGCGAAGGAGCAGCTTTGCGTCTGCCACTGGGGCGGATAGTCCAGACCGCCCTTGAGGTCGATAATATAGACATCCCCCATGGGCAGACACTGGGAAATAATAGTCTTGCCAATCGTAGTCTTGCCGCTGCCGGTGCTACCGCCAATCAGCAGATGGGGAACCTTATCCGGGTCCCAGGTGACAGGTCCGTCCAGAGATGTACCCAGCAGGATTTCCAGCGGCTTTAACGGCTGGCCTTGGGGTAGATAAGCCAATTCCGGGAGCTTCGTGTTGCCGGGGGCTAAATGGAGACGGATGGATTGATTATCCTCCCCCGGCTCGATTTTAGTAATGCGTTTACCTAGAGCGCTTTCCAACGGCTCTATGCGCTCTTGCAGCTGCGGGATGGTGAGCCCTTGCGTAAATACATCTATGACGGTCTTACCGTCTTCCTTGCGGCAGCTTGCCAGTAAGGGCGGTTCTCCGGCGGCGTTGGTCAAGCCGACACGCCGGAAAGCATCCGCAGTTTGGAAAGCCCCACGCGGAATCGCAGAGATAGTCACGCCGGTCACAAAAAAGATGATGGAACCGAGGACCACCAAGATGCAGACCAGGGGCTGCATCAGGTGTCCAATGATACCGTCCGCGGGACCTGCCGCATGGAGCAGCAGGAGCAGAGCGGTGAACCAATAGAGGGCGGTCAACGCGGACCTTGCCGGACTTTCGGGGATAGACCTCAATCCCGCCTTGCAGCGGTTCCAAAGATAGGCAAGCCGGTTGCTCTGGTTCAAATTTTCATACTTATACATGAATTATAACCTCCTAATTATTAAAACGGTGGATTTTCCAAATCTATATCGAAAAGTGAAACAGACTGTTCCAAGGAAAAATCAGGCAAATCAAGATCAATATCCTCATCATCGTCCAGTCCATCTGTATCTGCGGGGGCATTTGTAATCTCACCGTCAGGTGTGGAAAACTGTGGCAATTCCGCCTTTCCCTTGCGGACAATAATGCTTCCGGTGTCCGTAAATTCGACAATGTTGTGGATACGGCGGCAGAAAGCCTCCCAACGGTCAGGGAAATCCTCCTGAACCTTTTTGTACAAGCTCCAAAGCGGGATATTGCTGGTGATGTAAACCTTCTCATAACAGGCGGCTCGGTCTGAATATCGTGCCGGGAGCATGATCGGGTAGATGTCAAGATAATTGAGCATATCGGAAATTGGTACTTGAGAGGCAAACTCTTCAAACACCAAAATTTTTTGACCGTGGTAAGGGTCAAACCGGATGCCGGTAAGGGGATAGGATGTAATCCGGCATATATCTCGCGGGTCATGTTTTGCGAAGATGGAGCGCGTCTTGCCTGTTCCGGACGCTCCATAGAGATATGTAACCTCCAGATTCGGACGGAACACTCCGCCGTACTGGTCAGTGCGGATGGTTTCCCGGAGGGCTTCAATCTGCTGGACGCGGAGAGCCATTTCCGGGTGTGCGTCCACAATTTCCGTGATGGTCTTTCCGTCACGTACCTCCGACAGAAGAGCAGCGTACTTTGATGCGCTTTCCTCCTGCTCGGTAGGCATCGTGCCGTACTCGGCAAATGTACCGGGGACAGCGGTATCAGCTTTATCTGTAGCGGCCCATTTTCCGCCTTTGGCGACATAATCGCGGTTCTCAGACATGGAGCCGTAGGCTTTTTCAATATGGGCTGTCGGAAATACACGCTTGACCGTAGAAAAGCGAATGGGACTGGGACGAAAAATCGCTACATGGTAATGTTCGGTTCCGCTGTCGCCAATCTCCTTTGAACGGCAATAATATTGTGGATTCAGCTTGCGGACGAGCGTATCTAAATCATCCAGGGTCAACCCCATCTCCGAAGGGTTATTGATGGTTAGATTAACCTTTCTCATTTGCGGGTCTTTTGCCATGGGGTCCTCCTAATCAGATGCCATCGTGCTACATCTGCTACACGCTACATGGTGTGGGAAGGGTAATACTTCCCCTTCCCACACGGCAGCCGCCCCGGGGGCTTGGGGCCCCCGGTCCGACCGCGCCGGGATCAAGTGTTGTCCTTGAGCACCTTAACACCTGTGGCTTTTGCGGCTATATAATAGTCCCCGTTTTTCCAGGCGATACGGGCTTCCAGACCTTCAAACGCAACTTCGTAATACCCATTGGGCGGGTCCAGGAGAGCGGGGCCGTCAATGTCAACTCCAATCTTATCCATCTTGCGTTCCGCAAGGACGGTTTCGTAACGGTAGCCCAGGACATTCTCGGTCCTTCTATGGTCACGGTACTCGTAAATGGGAGTGACGTTCACAACCCACAGCTTAGTGCCAAGGGTACGCTTCGCGTCGAGAAGTGCTTCCGTGATTTTCAAGGCGATCACCTCCTCTCTTTCATAATAACGGCGATATTTTAGGGCAAACAAAAAAGGCCAGATTATCCCCTAACTCAAGACATAGCCTTTAGAGTTAGTATGATAATTTAGCCTTTTGATGTTAGCCTTTTTATTTTTTAAGAGAAACGGAACTTGTTGCTATGGAATGGGATGTAGTAGCCGTTCTCTCATCGCCTACTATTATGATAACCCAGAAACATCCGTTTGTCAATAGAGAAATTAAAAAATTCATAATTATTTTTTTATAAAGACATCCGGACAAGCTGAAAATCCGAAAATACTCAACTTTTTAGCAATTTTATATTCTTGACGGTTAGGCTCATATATTGCATTGGAGAGGGTGGCAAGCTATACCGACAGCGCGATAGCACAGGCTTCGAGAGTTGTCAAGACCAAAAGATTCCGGTTCCGAAGAGCCGGAATTTTTTGCGAGTTGGCTGCGCCAAGTCTTGACAACTTTCTCCGCCTGCGCTGGTGGGGGTCAACACAGCTCGCGAGCGAGCTGTGCTACACTCACTAATGATTATGGGAGGCTTACCGCTATGAAAAAACAATCGACCAAGATGTCCCGCGCCGTCAGCCAGCTAGAACACATTTATAATTCTCTTAACGCCGACTTCTTTTCCGGGGAGCTGCCAGTCCCGATTATAACGGTCCAAAGTAAGCCAGGCACCTATGGACACTGCACCACATCTAAAGTATGGCAACGTAAGGAAACGGGAGCGTATGAGCTTAATATTGCTGCGGAAGTGCTCAATTACCCGATTGAAGAAACGCTTGATACCATGATACATGAAATGTGCCATCTCTACTGCCGCGAGAACGGCATTAAGGAGGTATCCAGGGGCGGGAAGTATCACAACGGCAAATTCAAGGCCATAGCCGAGGCCCACGGGCTGACCTGCGTTCCCTGCAAAGAGTACGGCTGGAATACTACCCCAGGAGACAACCTTGTGGAGTACGCCCTTATCAAAGACTGGAACGAGATTGACCTGGGCAGGAACAGCCTCCCGTCCGCTATGAGGACCGGCAGTACGGGGACAGCGCAAACGGGGGCCGCCGGCATGGGGAATGGAGGCAGGAGGCCGTCCAGCACAAGAAAACTGGTTTGCCCCAAATGCGGACAGTCCGTCCGGGCTACCAGGGATGTCAACATCATCTGCGGAGATTGCATGGAGAGGATGGTAACAGCTGAATAGGATTTTGAAAGTGCATTTTCAAACACCCCCGCCCGAGTTGGGCGGGGGTGTTGCTTGTTTAGTCGGGATAACGGGTGTAAGCGGCAATCATATTGTCACCATCGACTGACCAGGGATTTCCACCCCAGCCAATCGACCCACCGGATATATGGCCACCGCCACCACCTACATGGTGTACAACCCAATGCCCTACACCATCAAAATTAATTTCATAATAGGGACGCTCCATCGCAATCGCCCAATGGCCGTCCCAATGAATCAGATCGCCAGGGCGGATATCCGCATAGCTCGCTACTTTATGCATGAATGCGTCTGTTCCAAAGATATCATCGAAAAAAGCAAATGCAAATTTGGCGCATTCTGTTCCGCTTCCCAAATCTGATTTCATTATCGAATATGGCGGGTTATACGGATCATACGCAGCCCTGTCCATATACGATGTAAACCCTGCCTGCTTCGCCCTCTCCCCTGGCTCCTTTCCATTCCGGTATTCCTCCATTAGAGCTAGAACATTTTCTTCCGTTACAAGCTGCCCGTTTGTCAAAGTCGGGGGTCCGGCAGCTTCGCGCACCGGCTCAATGATATTCTTCTCCACGGCCATTGAGCACCACGCCGTCCTGCACACCCTGGAGAAGCTGGAGTGGGAGGGCTATAAAGTTGAATTGCTGGATGTTAATTCCAATGGCGTCGTTTCCGTCGCCCAGCTAGAGCGGGCCATCCGGGAGGACACCTGCCTTGTGACCGTCATGTATGCCAACAATGAGATTGGCTCCATTCAACCCATCTCCGAGATCGGCACGATATGCTGGGAAAAGGGCGTTACATTCCACACGGATGCGGTACAGGCGGCGGGCCACCTCCCCGTTGACGTAAAGGTCCAGAATATTGATCTGCTATCCCTGTCCGCCCACAAATTCCACGGACCGAAGGGGATCGGGGCGTTGTATGCCCGTAGCGGAATCCCCATGACCCGACTGATAGAGGGCGGAGACCAGGAGCAGGGCCGTCGCGCCGGAACGGAGAATGTACCGGCCATCATGGGTATGGCGGCGGCGCTGGAGGAGGCTTGCGCCCACATGGCGGAGAATACGCAAAAGATGTCTGCCCTTCGGAACCGGCTGATTGCGGGGCTATCTCAAATTCCTGACGCTGTTTTGAATGGCGATCCGGAAAACCGGCTGCCTGGAAATGTGAACTTTTCCTTTGAGGGGATCGAGGGGGAGAGCTTGGTGCTGCTGTTAGACCAACACGGCATCTGCGCCTCCACCGGCTCTGCGTGTACCGCTCAGTCTCTGTCCCCCAGCCATGTGCTGCTGGCAATCGGCCGCTCCCATGAGGCGGCGACCGGTGCGCTCCGGCTCTCTCTCAGCGAGGACAACACCCAGGCAGATGTGGATGAAGTGCTGCGCATTGTTCCAGGACTTGTGAGGGAACTGCGAGGGAAAAGGGTCAGAAATCCCTTCCAGCGGCCACTTTAGGCTTGCACAACGCTTATACTTCGGCTATAATAGGACTATAATAAGAATACAGCCGAGAACAGGAGGAAAGTACAATGTATATCAAACGTCACATGGAGCAGCTGTTGGAGCAAATCACCGGGCAGTATCCTGTTCTCCTGGTGACCGGCCCCCGGCAGGTGGGCAAGACCACCATGCTGGAGCACCTGGCCCAAAAGGAGGACCGGGGCCGGGAGACGGTGACGCTGGACGACCTGACGGTTCGGGAGCTGGCAAAGACCGACCCAAAGATGTTCTTCCAGCTCCACAAGCCCCCGCTGCTGATCGACGAGGTGCAGTATGCCCCAGAGCTGTTCCCCTACATCAAAATGATGGTGGATACCCGCCGCCAGCCGGGAGACTTCTGGCTGACCGGCTCCCAGCTCTTTTCCATGATGGAGGGCGTTCAGGAGTCCCTGGCCGGCCGGGTGGCGCTGCTGCAGCTCTCCCCGCTATCCTATGGGGAGATTATGGAGGATGACGGTACACCACCCTTCCGGGTGGAGCTGTCCGCCCTGACAGAGCGGCAGGACCGCCGGACAGTGCTGGATACCCCTGCCGTCTTTCAGCGGATCTTTACCGGCGGGATGCCGGCACTGGTCAGCGGGCAGTATGCCAATCCCAACATTTTCTATTCCAGCTACATCAGCACCTACCTGGACCGGGATGTGCGGCGGCTCTCCGCCGGCATTGACGATTTGAAGTTTCTGAGCTTCCTCCGGGCCTCCGCTGCCCGGGCCGGCCAGCAGATCAATTACAAGGGCATCGCGGATGACGCGGAAATTGACCAGGCTACGGCTAAGAACTGGCTTCATATCTTGGAAACCTTGGGCATTGTGTTCCTGCTCCGGCCTTACTCCAATAATGTATTGAAGCGGACGGTATCCACGCCCAAGCTGTATTTTTACGATACGGGCCTCGTCTGCTACCTCACCCGCTGGAGCAGCCCGGAGACGGCTATGAATGGGGCCATGAACGGGGCGCTGCTGGAGAATTACACGGTGTCAGAGATCGTCAAGACTTATCAGAACGCCGGGCAGGAGCCGTTCTTGTACTACTACCGGGACAAGGACGCCCGGGAGATTGATCTGCTGCTGGAGCAGAATGGGAAGCTGTTTCCCATTGAGATCAAGAAGATGGCCGCGCCACCGAAAAAGCTGACAAAGGTATTTGAGCTGATCGGCAAGTCCCCTCTGGAGCGGGGAACCGGCGCGGTGCTGTGCATGGCCGAAAGGCTGGGGGCGTTTGACCAGGAGAATCTGATCGTTCCGATTTCCCTGATTTAAGGACAGCATATCACTTATTAAGAATGCCTTGCCTTGGTTGAGGCAGACAATGTGAAAAAAGGGCTGGCAGACTGTGTAAGTTTGTCAGCTCTGCTTTTATATTATAAAAAGGAGCATTTTTATGAATATCAATACATATAGAACCATTTTGGAGCAGATGTGGCAGAAAGATAAAAAATGCTTTGCTCCCGATGCGGAATTTCCTCCGCTCTGTCTGCGCTGCGGTAAGCCACTGAACCAGCGGTTGATAGTGAACGCCCTCAGCCGCTATGCGGATGTATATATCTGTGAGAACTGCGGGATGGATGAAGCTCTGCGAGACGCCTGCGGTCGGGTACTCCCTATGTGGGAATGGTGTGCGTTCTCATGCGGGCGGGCCGCGAACATTCATTGTGATGGGCCTACTTTGACGACGGCCTGTAGCTTCAACCACATTTATATGGGCCCAAAGAAGCTGTTTCCTTTTAATCACTTGGAGTATCCGGCCAGTGAGTTGGTCTATTCCCGGTCTAACTATGACGGCCATAAGTGATGGACAACTTGGCATCATAGAGACAGAGAGCGGCCTACACCGGAGTTGGCTGAGGAGATCGACCGATTCACGGAAACCCTGTTCCGACTGCCGGAGTTCAAGACATTGAACACATTGAAGCGTTTTTGCCAAGCCAGCGCACAGCCCACCAGCGACAGCACAGAGTTCAATTTGTATTCTGCGACAGAACATTTTTATATTTGGCTCCGGATGATCACACGAGCCAGGGACTATAATCTTTATTGTCACTTCTATTTGAAGGAAGCGGCAGACAGCAGCAAGTGAACATTGGCTGAACGTCCATAGCTCATTCACATAAATTTTACAAAAAATAGATTAGAGTCTGTTTTAAAACTAAGACATTGTGTGTAAAGTGCTCGAGTCTGTTTGAA
>OFFP01001494.1_pt1 | contig 15721 bp, 9 predicted proteins | sample 1521431 | NCBI WGS metagenome assembly OFFP01 (sample SAMEA3504104, study PRJEB24116) | mouse gut metagenome | biome: mouse gut; feature: mouse-associated habitat; material: faeces | place: Denmark | collected 2011
ACAAAGCATGTCTTCTTTTTTAAGTGCCCCGTCACAAAATTGGCACAATAATTTCTTAAACTGGCACGGTTCTGCAATTTACACCGTAAAAGTCATATGTTAAAATTGATATTGTCAAAATTATATGCAGAGATCACGCAGCACAATCAGAAGCACTGCCTCGCCTTCTGGTCTGGCTGCGTTTTTTCATGCGGGAGGTGAAACCAGGCTTACAACTTCATATTGTTCTGAAAAAAGCAGCCTGTATTGACCGGGCTGCTTTTTTACTACATCTTGCAGGGGAATATTCCAGTAATACATTCCCTGCACCGCCGGAATCCCCGGCAAGAGGCAGGAAACTATCCCGTACCAGGCACTGTATGTACTTATATATAAGACATATAGTACGGGATGCCCAAACGGGCATAAGCAGACAGGCAGGGGCAAGCCTTACTCCCCTGCCTGATTCCATATAAGGAGAACACTGATATGAGACAACATAACGTCAAAGAAACACCGCCAAACAGAAAACATCACACAAACTATATGAAGCTCCTCTACACGGCATTCCTGATCTTCACCCTTGTGGCCTGCAATGTCCAGCCAGCCCTGGCCGCAAACATGTGGGATAAAGCAAATGAGATCATGAAGGATGTCTACAGCCAAATCATCCTGATCTCCACCATTGCGGCCGTAGTGACTGCCTCCGTCGCTCTCCTGATGATGAATTTCTCCAAATCCGGCAAGACCGTGGATGAATCCCGTGCCTGGCTGAAGCGGATCGTCATCACCTGGGCCATCTTAAATGGGCTGGGCTTCATCATGGCCTACATCACCCCGTTCTTTGCGGGCGGCCAGTGGAATGGCTAGTCACAGAAGGGAGGCATCCACATGAAGATCTTAGACGGGATCGTGGAATGGATCGCGGAGCAGGTCATGAACCTCCTGGATCTGATCACCACTTCTGTTTTAGGCGCACTGGGCTGCTCCATGGATACCTTCCTCCGCTATTTCCCGGCTGCCGAGAGCATGTACCAGATCTTCCTGGCTCTTGCCATCGGGCTTATCCTCTTAAACTGGGTCTGGCAGCTCTTTAAAAATTATTTTGCAGGCGCAGGTATCGAGGCAGAAGATCCGCTGAAATTATCCATGCGTACCTCCCTCTTCCTATTTTTAACTTTCTACGCCAAAGATATCGTAGACTTGCTCCTTGGTATTGCCGGGACACCCTACAGCTGGATCCTTACCGAAGACCTGCCGCCGCTCAAGTTCGCAGATTTTAATTCCGTGATCACTGTCATCTTAGGGGTCTGCGCAAACGGCGCTGTAGCCCTGATCACATTGATCCTGGTACTCATCCTGGCATGGAATTATATCAAGCTGCTTTTTGAAGCCGCAGAACGCTACATCCTGCTGGGCGTCCTGGTCTTCACAGCCCCGGTTGCTTTTGCAACAGGCGCGTCACAGGCCACGGGCAATATATTCAAAAGCTGGTGCCGGATGCTTGGCGGCCAGTTCTTCCTGCTGATCATGAACGCCTGGTGCTTACGGCTTTTTACCTCCATGGTCGGCACCTTCCTCGCAAACCCGCTGTCTATCTAAGCACACAAATGGATTACAACGAAAGGAGAAAAACATGAAACACAAAAAGCAATTCCTATACGCGGCCCTGCTGGTTTCCTGCATGGTGCTTTTTTACACCATCCCGGTCTCTGCCGCGGAGCTGACGGAAGCACAGGTAGAACAGGCAGTGGCAAGCCAGGGGAAGGAAGCCGTTACAGGAAATGTTTTCATCTGGTTCCTCTGTGCGGTCGCCTTTTTGAAGGTCAGCCAGAAGATCGATTCTTTCATGGCAAGCCTGGGCATCAACGTGGGAAATACCGGAGGAAATATGATGTCCGAACTGCTGATCGCCGGAAGAGGTCTTGCAAGCTCCCTGCATCTGAAAGGCGGAGGAAATGGAAACGGTGGCGGCGGATACCGGAACCCCACCTCTCCAGGAGACGCAGCCGTAGGCGGCAGTTTCCTTTCCGGAGGGCTTTCAGGCTCTGTCGGAAGGCAGACCGAACGTAGTGCCGTAAATGCCGCGACCAGTTACACCGAACACTCTACCATCGGAAGTTCACTCTACCACTCCTCCTTAAAGAAAGGCGGTGATTTTGCCAATAGCGTCATCAGTAATATCGCCCAGGGGAATTACGGACAGGTTGGCTCCATCAAGGGGGAAGACGCTGAGAAAGCTTACATTTCCTATATGGGCATCCATACAGGGACTGCCCCGGCAGGTACAATCCAGCCTGGTACAGATCAGGCAAATACCGGTCATAATGGAACAAACCAGACGGATTTCAGTTCTGGTAATACAGGCCAGACCGGTTTCGATTATGGAGGTACGAACCCGGCTGATCCCATCCAGTCAATCCCATCATATACCAACATCGAGATTGGCGGCGGACGGATCACCGGGACAGAAACAACCTCAGATTCCGGGAGCCGGGATTTTGCGCTCTACCACGCAGACCAGTACATGGCTCCCAGCCAGGGGACATACGATACCGTACAGTCTGTAGACGGTGCCACCTGGTACAAGCAGTACGCACAGCCTGCCGTGAATAAAACACCTTATGAAACCGACGACGGAAAAGTTGCCTACCATGAATCTGTCGTCCAGAAGCTCCCGCCAGTACCCCAGAGAAAGGACCGCATCTAATTGGCTGACCAGCAAAGCAGCCTGGAGAACGCAGTCCATGTAGGCACAACTGCGAACCATCTCAGGCAGAAACTGGCATCCCCCATGGTCCAGGTGGCCAAAAGCGGAGCCGGCGCTTTTTTAGGCGCCGCGATCGGCGCTGTCCTTGAAAACCGGGATACCCTCAAAAAGACCGCCGCGGCCATTGCTGCGGTACTGCTGCTCCCGCTTTTGTTTCTCACCATGCTTCCAGGGCTTGTCTTTGGAGACCTGTCTGAGAATTCCGGAGCCTTAAACAGCGGCACTCTGATCAATGAAAACCTGCGCACGGCAAACCAGGCGATCATCGAAGTATTACGGGAATGCCACGACGAAGTACTCCAGGAAATCCAGCAGGAGGCGTCAAAGGTTCTGGAAGGCGATACGGTTTCCATCACAGACCCTTACGCCGCTTCCATTTCCATCAATTCCAACCTGCTGATCGCCCAGTTCTGTGCCAGCAGGGAAAGCTACAAAGAGATCAATATCCAGGAGCTCCAAAGGGTCATCCGTGAAAATAAGGATGCCCTTTTTTCTTATGACGTATCCACAGAGACGGTCTCCATGGAAATCACTGCGGGAACCGGAGCCGAAGGGGAAGCGGGAGAAGGCGGGGACTCAGAAGAAACAAAAACCGTCACCTTTACACGGCATAATTATGTAGTCAAATATGCCGGGGATACCTATTTTGCAGACCATGTATTCCATCTGACAGACAAGCAGAAAGAACTGGCGGAAGGGTATGCGGAGAATCTGGAACTCTTTTTTGGTTCTTCCATCTCCGGGGTGGCCACCGCCAATGTCTCCGAAGAGGTCCTGGCTTACCGCTCAGCGGTGGAGCGGATCGCGGCGAAATACGGCATGGAACAGTATACCGAACTGATCCTGGCTGTCATGATGCAGGAATCCGGGGGACGCGTGAAGGATGTCATGCAGGCATCGGAAAGCAGCTTCAACCAAAAATATCCCCATGCCCCGGGCAGTATCACTGATCCGGAATACAGCATTGAGTGCGGGATCCAGGCATTAAAGTATGTGTTGGATAAAGCCGGATGTACCGGTCCTGCTGACCTGGACCGGATCAAGCTGGCGCTTCAGGGATATAACTTCGGTTCCGGCTATATTGACTGGGCCATGGAGCGGGACGGCGGCTATACTATAGAAAATGCTGCTGCTTTTTCGGATATGATGTGCGCCCGTCCAGGCTGGAATTATTCCGTATACGGGGATAAGGAGTATGTAGACCATGTGCTCCGGTATTACACCATCACCTCCACAGGCGGAACCTATCCTGCAAACGGAATGCAGATCCCCCATTACCTGCAGACGGATTATGGAAATATCCCCTACGGTGGAGGTTCTATCGCTTCCAGCGGATGCGGCCCCACCAGCTTTGCCATGGTGGCAAGCTATCTGACAGGAACCACAATCACTCCTGTAGATGCCGTATCCTGGTGCGGGGATTCCTATTACATGCCGGGTGTGGGAACCTACTGGTCTTACTTCGCAGCTGCGGCCGCCCATTTCGGATGCGGGTCAGTCACCCAGACCAATGACGCAAATACTGTCTTAAAAGCATTGTCCGAGGGCTGTCCTGTGATCAGCTCCCAAAGTGCCGGGCTATTTACAAGCGCGGGACATTTTATCGTCCTAAGAGGCGTGACCGCAAATGGGAAAGTCCTGGTAAATGATCCCAACGACAGCACGGCAAAGAACTTTATCAACCGAGAATTCGATATGATGTCAGAGATCCACGCCACAGCAAGCGCATACTGGATCTTTGATAAGAAATAAATATCTATATTGAACAGGAGACACTATGAGCAGAAAAAAATTATTCCTTTCCATCTTCCTGACGGCATTCCTTGTATCGGCAGGCATCGTACTGCCCTCCATGACACGGACAGAACGGCAGGATAAGCAGATATCTGAAAGGCAGAAAGCCACTCCAAAAGCAGAAACCTCTACGGAGATGGGGACAGCAAGTAAAACGCCGGATTTCATCGAACTGCAGTATCTGGACTTCGAATATCTGGAGAATTTTTTCTCACACGTCCAAACGGAAGATTTAAAAGATCAGCTTGCTTCTTATCTACAGGAAACCGGACGGACAGATATCTCATCCATCACCTTCCTTGCAGATAAGACCACATACCCCACCGGCGGAGAAACCCTTCTTTCCTTTGCCCTTTCAGACGGCAGTACGCTTCCAGTTACCTGCCAGACGGCGACCGGCACTTTTACCTTTGGGGAAGAAAAACGCCAGCTCTATCCGGAGCATTCTCTGGCTCCCCGTGTTTATACCCGTCAGACAGATGATTCACTTCCGGCCGTAACAACGGAAGAAATTGAATCCATGCAGGAAGGCGGCTATGCGGATACCAAAAGCGATGCTGACGAACCTACTGGCGGCCTTACCGATGATCCTGCTGTAAATCACACTGAAAATTCTGATGAAGTAGCAGAAAACCATATGGTAATAAACGCAGAGGAGGCACAGCCATGAGCAATCCTGAAGAACAGCAGGCTGCCCTGATCCCACGCAATTTTATGGAGCGAGGCACATTTATGGGCGGGATGTTCAAGATCCGAAACGCGATCGAAGGAGCTGTGCTTGCGGCCGGAATTGCTGCCCCGGTCGTCCACCTGCCTCTGTCATTGACCACACGTATCATCCTGCTCTGCATGACCTCCCTTCCGGCCGCCATGGTCTCCCTGATCGGGATTGGTGGGGAAAGCCTGACCGCCTTCCTGATGAATGCCCTCCGTTTTCTAAAAAACCGAAGGATCATCTACCGTTCTGATGCAATACCTGATTACCGGAAGCGAAGGCAACGTGGACGGAACCGTGAGTCTAAGAGCCAGAAGCGGAACAAACACAACGGGAGCGCAGCACAAAGAAACGTCGCACAAGACACTGCTGGGCAAATACGCCATGATATCCAAACATCGGAAAGTTCTGCCGGTCATGGCTCTCCTGGGGAAGCTCCGGAAAACAGATATTCCAGCCGGAAATCCAGAAAAAAAGAGGCGGCACGTCAGAAGACAGAAAAAAAGCTGGAACGCCGTATCTACGATACTTCCACCAGCAGCGGCATTAAAAAACAGGCAAAAGAAGACATCCGTATATTAAAGATCGAACAGAAGCTTGCAAAGAAAGCACAATCCCAGGCCCTAAAAGAAGCGAAAAGAGAAAAGACGGCACGCGCGCGGCAAAGAAAGGAGGCGATGAAAGATGCCGCACGCCAGGCCAAATACGAGGAAAAAGAAGCCGCGCGTCTGGAAAAAGCTTCCAGGAAGGAAGCTTCCTTCCGTAAGAAACATCCGGACAGCCTCTCTCCTGCTCCGGCCAAAAAGAAAAAGCGCAAATACCAGACACTGGAGGACTATCTTCCAGCAGAAAAGATCGCGAACGGTATCATCTATACGACAGACCACCGTTACATCAAGATCCTGGAGATCGAACCTATCAACTTCCTGTTAAGGAGCGCCCGGGAACAACAGGGAATCATTTACAGTTTTATTTCCTATCTGAAGATCAGCCCGGTAAAGCTCCAGATCAAGATGATCTCCAAAAAAGCGGACATCAACCGCCACCTGGAGCAGTCCGCAAGGGAGCTGGAAATGGAATCTGACCCCAGATGCCGGGAGCTGCAGAAGGATTATATCCGGTTTGTCCGGCATTTAAGCTCCAGGGAAGCGGTATCCCGGCGCTTTTTCCTCATTTTTGAATATGAACCCTTCAATGTCAACCGGAAGACAGAGGAAAAAGAAATCCTGGCAGCACTGGAAACAGCGGCACAGACGGCCAAAACATTTCTATACCAATGCGGGAATGAAGTCGTCTCCCATGAAAATGAGGATGAATTTACCACGGATGTCCTCTATACACTCTTAAACCGTACCTTATGTACGGACAAGCCCCTTCCGGAACGGATCACGGAGGTACTGGGACAGTATATAGCCAATGGCAAGGATCTGGATACGATCAGCTGCAATACATTTGCGGCGCCAAAATCCGTAGACTTCCGGCACAGCAATTATGTCCTGATCAATGGGATCTATCATGCCTATCTCATGGTTCCATCGGATGGGTATAAGAACCGGGTCACTCCCGGGTGGCTTTCGCTCCTCATCAACGCCGGGGAAGGGATCGATATTGATTTCTATCTGCATAAGCAGCCAAAGAACAAAATCCAGCAGCGCCTGGGACAGCAGATCCGTATCAACCGTTCCAAAATCAAGGATGCCTCCGATACGAACTCGGATTTTGATGACCTGGATTCCGCCATCCGTTCCGGATATTTTCTGAAAGCCGGGCTGTCCAATAATGAGGATTTCTACTATATGAACCTCCTCATTACCATTACGGCATCTGACCTGGAGGAACTGCAATGGAGGATACAGGAAATGAAAAAGCTCCTGATCTCCCAGGACATGGACCTACGCTCCTGCTATTTCCTGCAGGAACAGGGGTTCCTCTCCACCCTGCCGCTGGCTTCCTTAGATAAGAAGCTTTATGAGCTATCCAAACGGAATGTGCTGACCACTGGGGCCGCAAGCTGCTATCCATTTACCAGCTACAGCATCTGCGACGATAATGGGATCCTCTTCGGAGTCAACAAGCATAATAACTCCCTGGTGATCGCAGATATTTTTGATTCCAGGCAGTACAAGAATTCCAACATCTGCATCCTGGGATGCTCCGGCGCGGGCAAGACCTTTACCATGCAGACCATGGCGCTTCGGATGCGTAGGAAAGGCATCCAGGTATTTATCATTGCCCCTTTAAAAGGGCATGAATTCTACCGCGCCTGTAAGAACGTGGGCGGGGAATTCATCCAGATCTCCCCGGCGAGCCGGAGCTGTATCAATGTCATGGAAATCCGGAAGGTGGATAATTCGGTCAATGAACTGCTGGACGGTCCTACCCTGGATGCTTCAGCCCTCGCTTCCAAGATCCAGAAGCTGCATATTTTCTTCAGCCTGCTGATCCCGGACATGAACCATGAGGAAAAACAGCTTTTAGATGAAGCGCTCATCAAGACCTATTCCAGAAAAGGGATCACCCACAAAAATGAATCCCTGCTGGATCCGGAGCGTCCTGGAGAATACAAAAAAATGCCGATTCTGGAGGATGTCTATGACATCCTGATGGAAAGCCGGGACACGAAACGGCTGGCACACATCCTGAACCGACTGGTTCATGGCTCTGCCTCTTCGTTCAACCAGCAGACCAACGTAGACCTGACCAATAAATATACGGTACTGGATATCTCAGAACTGACCGGTTCCAGCGACCTTCTGACCGTGGGCATGTTTGTCGCACTGGATTATGTCTGGGATAAGGCAAAGGAAAATCGGACGGAGGAAAAAGCAATCTTCGTAGATGAAGTCTGGCAGCTCATCGGCGCTTCCAGCAACCGCTTAGCCGCGGAATTCGTGCTGGAGATCGCCAAAGTGATCCGGGCCTACTCAGGAGCCGGCATTTTCGCCACGCAGGACCTAAATGATTTCTTTGCCCTTGATGACGGCAAGTACGGAAAAGGGATCATCAATAACTGTAAAACGAAGATCATCCTGAATATGGAGGATGAGGAGGCCCAGAGGGTACAGCGTATCCTGCACCTATCAGAAACTGAAGTCATGAACATCACACATTTTCAAAGGGGGAATGGCCTGATATCAACAAACAACAATAATATCACGGTGGAGTTCAAAGCCTCCGCGCTGGAAAAAGAACTGATCACCACCGACCGTCAGGAGCTTCTGGAAATCTTAGCCCGTCAGAAGCAGAAACAACCATCATAACCATATTTTCAGAGGGGACAGCCCCTACCAGCAGATGTCTTAAAAATGGGCATCTATTTTTCATTTTATCATTAGCGGAAAAACCTTCTCTGCGGGTTTTCTGTATTTAAAACAAGAAAGGATTACATAATTATGAAAAAGTACAAAAAATTGATCACAAGCGTTTTGTCTTTTATCCTGGCCATCACTGCCCTGCTTGGCAGCTTTCCAGTGTACGCTGCCGACCAGGTATATGTGGATGACGCGGATCTGGCAGGCTCTGTGATCAAAGTCGCAGACAACGGGGCGGAACTCGTCCATTTGAATGAGCGTATCATGACTGCCGGAAGTGAAACCGTCTACTGCATTGACATCAACATGGATTTTGAATCCGGCTATAAAACAAAATATGATGCTGCCACAGAGATGTCTCAGGAGCAGATCACGAATATTGCCCTCTGCCTGGAATACATCCGCCAGTACGCGTCATCCAATCCCCTCTCCAGGGAGCAGAAATATCTGTTGGAACAATGCATCCTCTGGCGCAGGATGAGTACCTATCTTGGCTGGAACTGCAGCAATACCCATGCCGGATATGAGATCATCCCCCAGAATGTGCAGGATGATGTCTACGCGAAAGCAGCGGATTTCGCCCAGAAGAACGCAGGCAAATACCGCTGCTATGGATATATCTATAAGGGAAACGGGCAGGACGTAGGGCAGTTCTTCGCGGAACCCCTCCCAGGCAAAGGGAAACTGAAAAAAGAGAGCGCCAATCCTGCACTCACCAATGGCAACAGCTGTTATTCCTTAGGCGGAGCCGTTTACAGCGTTTACTCTGACCGTGGTTGTTCCCAGAAGGTAGGGACACTTACCACTGATGGAAGCGGGAATTCCGGCACCATCGAGTTAAATGAAGGAACCTACTACGTGAAAGAGACAACAGCGCCGAAAGGATACCAGACGGATACACAGGTGTATTCCCTGAGTGTGACTACCGACGGCACTTCCGTCCTGACAGTAAAAGACCAGCCAAAAGTCACCACCACGCTCCTGGAGCTTCTAAAGATCGATATGGAATTGAAAGACAGCATCCCACAGGGGGCAGCGTCCCTGGCAAGCGCAAAGTTTGAGTGGAAGTATTACGCAGGCTTCTATACAAAGGAAAACCTGCCAGCCAATCCCACCCATACCTGGGTGACACAGACAAAGGCGGAGACAGACAGTGCCGGGAAGACCCATTATGTCACTTCTTTAAGTGACACCTACAAGGTATCTGGAGATGCTTTCTACACCCAGAACGGCAAGGTGATCCTTCCCCTTGGTACAATCACCGTGGAAGAGAAACAGGCTCCCCAGGGGTATCTCTTGGAAGGTGCTTATCTACAGGAGAATAACAGTTCCCAGAAGCTGACCGGTTTATACGTTGCCCAGATCACAGAGAGTGGGAATACGGCCACCCTTACAGGCGCGAACCGCTATTCTGTTTCGGATCAGGTGATTCGGGGCGGTGTGAAGATTCAAAAGCGGGATCTGGAAACCAAAGCGGCAGAAGCACAGGGAAATGCTTCTTTAGAGAATACAAAGTATGCTATTGTTTCCTTGAACAGCAATCCGGTAGTAGTCAATGGGAAATCCTATACCAATGGACAGACGGTGCTGAATATCACTTCAAATGCAGCCGGACTTGCTTCTACCGCGGACAATGCTCTGCCCTTCGGCCATTATAAGATTGAAGAAACTGCCCCGCCAAAGGGGTATTTAAAAGACGGTTCCCGTGTAGTCGAATTTGACATCACGGAAAACAAGAAGATCGTAGACCTGACAAGTGACGCTTTATCCATGAACAACCAAGTCATCCGGGGTGGCGTGAAGATCCAAAAACGGGATCTGGAAACAAAAGAAGCACAGCCGCAGGGCGGAGCTACATTAGAGGGGACAGAATTTTCCATTACCAATCTAAGCTCCCATCCTGTTTTCGTGAACGGTCAACTTTATGAAAAAGGGCAGGTCGTCCTGACTGTCAAAACAGACAAGACCGGCGTAGCCGCTACCACAAATAATGCGCTTCCATACGGCCGCTATAAGATTGAAGAAACCAATCCGCCGAAAGGATACTTAAATGGAACCACTTCTCCGATCGAATTTGATATTACTGAAAACGGCAAGATCGTAGATCTGACCGCCGAAGAAACTTCCTTTTATAACCAAGTCATCCGGGGCGGTATCAGAATCCAGAAGCGGGATCTGGAGACCAAAAAGCCGGAAGCACAGGGCGGCGCTACATTGGAGAACGCGGAATTTTCCATTACCACGCTGAGCGAAAATCCAGTGGTGGTGGACGGAAAGACCTATACCAAAGGCCAGAGCGTGATTACGATTAAAACCGATCAAAACGGCCTGGCATCCACGGAAAAGAATACCCTGCCTTACGGCCATTACCAGGTGGAAGAGGTCAAAGCGCCGGAAGGCTATTTAAAAGACGGGGCAAAAGTTTTAGAATTTGACATCCTGGAAAACGAGAAGTTCGTGGAACTGACTTCTGAAGAATCCTCCATCTATAACCAGATTATCCGTGGAGACCTGGAATTTGTCAAAGTCTCCGATGGAGATATGAACCGGCTGGCAGACGTTCCATTTTCCATTACGTCCAAGACAACCGGAGAGAGCCATATCATCGTCACCGATCAGAACGGTTATGCCAGCACTTCCGCTGAATGGAACAAGCATACCCAGAACACCAACCAGGGCAAGACCAGTGAAGACGGGATCTGGTTCGGTACTGCGGAGCCGGATGACGCAAAAGGGGCGCTCCTATATGATACCTATACCATCGAAGAGCAGTCCTGCAAGGCCAATGAGGGCTTAAATCTTTTGAAATTTGATGTCAGCGTATACCGGAATGCTGTTACGGTAGATCTGGGGACTCTGACGGATGATGTGATTGAGATCGGAACGACGGCTCTGGATAAGGAATCCAACTCCCACATGAGTGCTCCCAAAGAGAAGGTTACCATTGTAGATACGGTGGAATATTCCGGTTTAAAGAAAGGCCAGGAATATAAGGTCGTAGGGACTTTGATGAATGCGGAGGACGGAACCCCCATCCTGATTGATGGGAAAGAGATTACTTCCGAAAAGACGTTCAAAGCGAAGAAATCAGACGGAAAAGTGGAAGTCACTTTTACCTTTGACGCAACCTCTCTGGCAGGCAAGACAACGGTAGTCTTTGAAACGCTCTATCAGGAAGATTTAAAGCTGGCAGTCCATGCGGACATTGAAGATACCGACCAACAGGTTGCTTTCCCGGAGATCGGCACCACAGCCGCAGATTCGGATACCGGGGAAAATATCGCAAATGCAGATGAAACTGTCATGCTGACAGATACGATTTCCTATAAAGGTCTGGTTCCAGGCCAGGAATATACGGCGACCGGGACGCTGATGGACCAGGAAACCGGAGAACCCATCCTGAGCAAAGAGAAACCAATCACAGCACAGGCATCCTTTACACCGGAAACCGTTGACGGTACCGTAGATGTGGTATTTGAATTTGACGGCAGGGACTTAAAGGGCAAAAAGACGGTCATCTTTGAGTCGGTAGCTTATGAAGGAAAAGAAGTTGCTGTCCATGCGGATCTGTCTGAAGAAAAACAGCAAATGTTCTTCCCGGAGATTGGCACCAAGGCTACCTGTCCGGAGACAGGAAGCCAGATGGCGCTGCCAAAGAAAGACCTGACTATTACAGATACGGTTTCCTATCACCTGGTTCCTGGAAAAGAATACAAGCTGACAGGGACACTCATGGATAAAGAGACTGGAGAGCCGCTGTTGGTAGATGGCAAGCCAGTCACTTCGGAACTGACCTTTACACCGGAAGAGGCGGAAGGGACTGTGGAACTTTCCTTTACCTTTGATGCCAACGCCCTGCAGGGAAAAACACTGGTAGCGTTTGAATCCGTTTCTTATCAGGAAAAGGAAATTGCAATTCACGCGGATATTGAATCCGAACCACAGAGTATTTATTTCCCGGAGATCGGCACGAAAGCCACCTGCCCGGAAACGGAAAGCCAGACAGCGCCGCCGAAAAAGGATCTGACCATTGTGGATACGGTTTCCTACCGTCTGATTCCCGGAAAGGAATACAAGCTGACCGGGACACTCATGGATAAAGAAACCGGGGAACCATTGCTGGTAGAGGGAAAACCGATTACTTCTGAGAAAACCTTTACACCAGAAAAATCCGAAGGAAGCGTAGAGCTTTCCTTTACCTTTGATGCCAGCGCCCTGGCTGGGAAGACTTTGGTGGCCTTCGAATCTGTTTCTTATGAAGAGAAGGAGATTGCCGTCCATGCAGATATCGAGTCTGTTCCACAAAGCATCTATTTTTCAGAAATCGGGACAAAAGCGAGCTGTCCGGAGACAGGAAGCCAGATGGCGCTGCCAAAGAAAGACCTGACCATTATTGATACGGTATCCTATCATCTGGTTCCCGGAAAGGAATATAAACTGACCGGAACCTTAATGGATAAAGAAACAAAAGAACCATTATTGGTGGATGAGAAGCCCGTCACCTCCGAGCTGACATTTACGCCAAAAAAAGCGGAAGGGAGTGTGGAACTTTCTTTTATCTTTGACGCCAGCGCCCTGAAGGGGAAAACAATCGTTGCTTTCGAGTCCGTTTCCTGTGAGGAAAAGGAAGTGGCTGTCCATGCGGATATCAATTCCACGGAGCAGAGCATCTATTTTCCGGAGATTGGCACCACAGCCAAGGACGCAAAAGACGGTGACCAGGAAGCACTGGCAGAAAAAGAGACTCAGCTTATTGATACGGTGGCCTATAAGGACCTGGTGGTCGGCGGACTCTCCTACCGGCTTGCGGGAACCCTGATGGATAAGGAGACCGGAAAAGAAGTCCTGGTAGATGGAAAGCCGGTTACAGCAGAGACTACTTTCCGGCCGGAAACTGCCGAAGGGCTTTTGGATGTGCCATTTACCTTTGATGCCACAGGACTGGGCAGCCATGATGTGGTGGTATTTGAAAAACTTTACGTCACGATCAAGGACGGAAAGGAAGAAAAAGAGGTGGAAGTGACCAGCCATGAAGACATCACAGCAGAAAGCCAGACCATTAAATTGGTGGAAGTTCCGGAAGAGCCGGAGAAGCCCGAAGAACCCGAGACGCCGGATATTGCGCCGCCCGTAAAAACTGGGGACGATACGCCAATCCTGCTTTATATCGGTATTGCCGCCGTTGCACTGCTGTTGGCCGGTGTCAGCGGATTCCTTTATTACCGGAAACGCAAAAATCAGGTGTAACTGTCACACACTCACCTTTCATCTGAGAATATCCCATTAACCAAATGCTGTCTGAGACGGATCACCATGAATACCTGACATGGGCTCCGCTCCAGCCAGCACATAGTTTCAATACAGGCAGCCTTTGATCAGATGGCTGCCTGCCATTTGGTGATTCATTATGGAAACAACACACTGCCTTGCGGATGCCAAACATATCCGCCGATTCTTAGATGCCTGTGATGGATACTGGCATCGCTGTATTTATATTAATTGTGTCAACTGCAGAGCAAAGAGTTCCTGCAATCAGCTTGGATTCCTGTTTTGCCCGGATCACCGGGCCGTCCCGCTGGTTCTTCCTCTTTCGGATGCAAATATGCTTTTCGCCTGCCGTCCGGAACCGGGAGAATGCCTGGCGCAGTTAAAAGATTCTGCCTTTCTGGATATGTATGCAGAATTTCTAAAAGAACAGAAGATCATTTCTCCGGACTGTCCCTGCAGGGCGCTATTGGACATCCAGAACAAAGCTTGCTATGACTGGTAATGAAGCAGCAATAAATATATTTTCTACTACCAGTTGCACTTATTCTTCCTGCCACGTACAGAGAAAAGAAAAACCGGAGGGATGATCTATGAGGAACCTTACTACAATCATACAATCCATTGACCAGATTTTTGCCAGCTTTATCTTCCTGCCTATGTGTTTTATCTTATATTGCAGGTTCTTCCCTTCCAGGGAGAGAAACAAAAGGACATGCATCTTTTACCGGGTATGCATCATACTGGTGATTTTGTTCCTGCTCCGGTATTTCTGTGATAAGTTTATCTTTACTGCAGTCAACTATCCGCGATTTACGGACAGCGGCCTGTTTCCTTTGATCCAGGCAGTTTTTTATCCGGAAGTTCAATAGCCGATGGATGGCAAATAGTTGAATGAAGACAAGAAGATTAGTATACAGGAAGTCTGCCGCGAATCTCTTTCCTGCATTTAACCGCATACAAAAATATTCTGAATAAGCATTGGAAGATTTGTGCAAACATATTTTCCAGTGCTTATTTCTCTGCTTTATTACATTAACGTATTAACTGGAGGAAATTGGGGAAAAGTCCCAAATTGGCACCTGTTTTTGCTCTTGACTTATAGGAATTCCTTGTTTATTTACTTATAATATACGTATACAAAACGTAAGAATTGTTATTTCTAAGTATTTTATACATATACAAAACGTAAGAGAGGTGAACATTTATGAAAAAACAGACAATCCGCTGCCCATACTGCGGCAACCCTGCAATCTTGAGAGATGCTTCCTATGTGTATGGCAGCAATGCCTTTGACGAAAAGGTCTATGTATGCAGCCACTATCCGGCCTGTGATTCCTATGTCGGTGTCCATCAGGGAACCCTCCTGCCGAAAGGATCCCTGGCAGGACCTGCGCTTCGAAAGAAACGAATCCAGGCACACCGGATTTTTGACCAGCTTTGGAGACAGGGAATCTTCAGCCGCCAGGAGGCTTACCGATGGATTGCTGATAGATTCTGCCTGGAGACCCACCAGGCACATATCGGGAATTTCAGCGATTATATGTGCGACCAGCTGATACAGGAAGCATCCAAAGTCCTTAAGAATAACCACATACCGCTTAGTATGGCCGGATGAAGAGGAGAGATTTCATGAAGGAAGTTATGAATTACAAACAGAAACAGCTTGTAACCGCTCATTTAAGCCTCGTCCCCCGGATGGTACGCTCACTTACCCGAAGCTTTACCTATCTGTCACAGGATGAGTTTGATGAGCTGACACAGACCGGATACCTTGCCCTGTGCAATGCCGCAATGAAATGCAGCCCCGCACAGCCATTCCCACCCTATGCAACTGAAAAAGGGAATTGTCTCGCTCCGTCTCCAGCAAAGCGGATATACCAGTGC
>OFFP01001497.1_pt1 | contig 15682 bp, 16 predicted proteins | sample 1521431 | NCBI WGS metagenome assembly OFFP01 (sample SAMEA3504104, study PRJEB24116) | mouse gut metagenome | biome: mouse gut; feature: mouse-associated habitat; material: faeces | place: Denmark | collected 2011
CATCCGGCCAATAAAGCAACATTTGCCATAATATCCAGCCCGTCTACGCTCCGTTCCGATCCGTCCTAAACAAACGTCGCAGGCGCTTAGGACCGCCGAAGGCGACTTAAAATGGGCTGAATACTGTTACTGGAGCACCCAAAGGGTGTGAACAGTAACGAAACAAAAACAGCGGAGATTCATTCCCCGCTGATTTTTGATCTTAAGAATTGATTCACTGATTCTGAAACCGCTCCGCCTGGCTGCTGATCAGTTCTGCATCGTCAAAATAGTTGATCTTCATGGCCGCCTTTACATTCTGCAATGTCTCCGCAGCTCTTTTCTCTGCCTTTTCGCTGCCCTTTCTGAGAATCTCGTACACATACGGGATATCCTTCTGGTATTCCTTTCTCCGCTTTCTGATGGGCTCTAATTCTGCCTGCAGAACTGCATTGAGGAAACGCTTTACCTTCATATCGCCCAGTCCGCCCCGTTTATAATGCGACTTGAGTTCATCCAGGCTGGTATAATCCGGCAGAAATTCCGGAAAATATTCCAGCCTGCAGAACGCGTCCAGATACGTGAATACCGTATTGCCCTCCAGCTTGCCCGGGTCCTCGATGCGGATATGGGTGGGATCTGTAAACATGCTGAACACCTTCTGCTTAATCTCTTCCGGTTCCTCGGAAAGATAGATACAATTGTTCAGCGACTTGCTCATCTTTGCCTTGCCGTCGATTCCCGGCAGCCGCATGCACGCCTGATTATCCGGAAGCAGAATCTCCGGCTCGACCAGGGTATCTCCATAGACAGAATTGAACTTTCTCACGATCTCCTTTGTCTGCTCCAGCATGGGAAGCTGGTCTTCCCCTACCGGCACCGTGGTCGCCTGAAATGCGGTGATATCCGCCGCCTGGCTGATCGGATACGTAAAGAACCCCACCGGAATGCTTGCTTCGAAATTGCGCATCTGGATCTCGGACTTTACGGTTGGGTTTCTCTGCAGTCTGGACACCGTTACCAGATTCATATAATAAAATGACAGTTCACACAGCTCCGGCACCTGGGACTGGATGAACAGCGTAGACTTCTCCGGGTCCAGGCCGCATGCCAGATAATCCAGCGCCACCTCGATAATATTCTGGCGCACCTTTTCCGGGTTGTCTGCATTGTCCGTCAGCGCCTGAGCATCCGCGATCATAATAAATATATCGTCAAATCCGCCGGACTCCTGCAGCTCTACCCTTCTTCTCAAAGAACCGACATAGTGGCCCACGTGTAGTCTTCCGGTCGGTCGGTCTCCTGTCAGCATCGTCTTTCCCATCGTTCCTTTTTCCTCCTCATTATCCTGTCTGAGTTATTTATGATTCCAGAGAAATGTATCCCCGTTCCCCCGGCCTTTTACATCAGGATCATTTGTTCTGCAGCATAGCCGTCCGTGAAATCCTTCTCTCTGCATACCTCCGTCCATCCGGCACATAGAAAAACTGATACAGCATATGCGCCATCACAGCCGCCGACGCTACGTCGATCACAGAATGCTGCTTCAAAAACATCGTTGCCATAATGATCAGCGCGGCAAGTATATAAGCCCCCGTACAGACCGCCATATGCTTCTGCAACGCACGGCTCTGACTGATGGCAATGCACGCAGCCAGAGAATTGTACACATGGATGCTGGGCATCACATTGGTCGGCGTATCCGCCCGGTACAAAAGCTTCACCATATCTACAAAAATATTATCCCGCTCGAACACGTAGGGCCTGATATTCAGCCCGTTTGGAACCAGCGTAGATACGATCAGGAAAATGGTCATTCCTGTAAACATCAGCTTCGCAAGCCTGTAAAATCCTTCTACATCCGTAAAAAAGAAGTACAGCATCACCGCTGCGATAAATACAAACCACAGTAAATACGGCACAATGAAATACTCTATAAATGGAATCTGGTCGTCAATCGCCGCATGGATGACATGATAATTCTTTGTCACATGCGTTTCCAGATATAAAAACCACGGCATATACACCAAAAAATAGCTAAATACCCATCCGTGCTTATATTTTCTCAGCAATTCTGCCGCCCTTTCCTTCCATGTCATATGAAACGCTCCCTCTGATATGATTAAAGTCTGCATATCCCCCTGTACTTTTTTCAGAACTACTTTTCATTCTCCCGATTATATCATGATTCCTCCGTAACAACAAGGATGTTTACAAAACATTCACACAAATCTTTTTATGTTTTTTGACAGTCCCCCGCTCCTTGGCAAGATCCGTCATGCACCGGCATCCGGCGGCGCGATCACCTGGATCTGTTCCGGCTCCAGGACCGCCCGGATCGTCTGTCCCCGGGCAATCGGTTCTCCATCCGCATGAATCGGAAGTTCCCTGCTCATTTTTATTTCAATCTCTCTGCACTGGTAAATAGAAATTCCCTTAAAGTTTACGTGCTTTCCAAAAAATGCGGTGGGGAGCAGAAGGAGGATCTTCCATTTCGGCAGCTCAGAAACAACGATCACATCCAGTATCCCATCTCCGATCTGAGCCTTCGGGCAGAAGAAGAAGCCTCCTCCCTCATAGGGATGATTCATGACCGCTGTAAAATATGTATGCTCAAACTTCTTCGTCTTCTCAGAATCCATCCGGATCTCCGCCGGCATCGGCTGTTCACTGAGAATCCATTTCAGCGCGATCGCCAGATAGGTCAGCTTTCCAAGGCCCAATTTGTTTAAGACCACTTTGATCGGAGAGACAGCGGCCCGATGACACACCGCAGCGTCAAAGCCGATTCCTGCGCTGACTGCAAACCGGTATGTCTGGTCCGGACAGATCACCCTGCCGACATCCATAGGAACCTTCCTGCCTGTTTCGAAGATATTTTCCAAGGCTGCATGGAGGTCTTTCGGCAGACGGAGCGTCCTGGTAAAGTCGTTGCCGGAACCAGTGGGAATATATCCAATAGTGACTTTGGCGCAGCTCTGGATTCCGTTCACCACTTCATCCACCGTTCCATCTCCTCCTACCACCACCAGCGTATGCTCCTGTCCGTCGGCCGTGATCCGTGCCGCTATCCCGGCTGCATGGCGGGCGTATTCCGTGTAAAAAACTTCATAATCAATTCTTCTTTTTTTCAATTCCGGTTCTGCCAGCTTCCAGATCATCCCGCCGCGCCCGGATCTGGATTCCGGGTTTACGATAAATGTATATTTCAAACCATACCTCCTGTGGGGTTTTGCCGCGCTTTCCCCATTGACTCAGTTCACACCCTGGCCAGGCGCGTCCTGCAGCTCTCAATCGTCATTTGTGCTCCCGGTTTTCAGCCGATCGTACTGTCCAGATATTTTCCAAGGGAACGCCTCATATTTCCTTCAAAGTCTGTCTCGCCGCTGCAAAGGCACCACTCGAATACATTGCCGATAACGATCATCCGGACATCTGTGGTAAATGCTTCGATATCCACGTTCAGTCGGATGATCCCGGCCAGAGCCGCCTTTTCCACATATGCCTGCACGGTCACGATCGGGTAGGGCCGCTCAGTCCGTAAAGCAGCATTCAGCGCCTGGTTCTTCGGATTGTAATACCCGGACATAAATTCTACACCCAGCTCCCGGCAGTAACTCACATAGTTCAGGTAGACCCTGATGATCGCGATCTTTGCCTCATCCGCATTGCGCGGAAGTTCCAGAAGCGCCGGATTGATGCTTGGCTGCTCCTCGATATAGTAAGAAAGCAGGTCATCCTTTGTTTTAAAGTGATGATAAAAACTGCCGTTAGAAACTCCAGCTTCCTCGCAGATGTTTTTGATGGAAAGTTCTTCATATCCCTTCTTTTTCAATATCTGTTTGGCTGCCCTGAAAATACGTTCCTTTGTTTCCTTTGATTTCTGCTGCTGCCTGGACAGCTCTGTGCTTTCCTTCATGTCTGTGGCCTCTCCCCTTCCGATTCACACACGTTAACTGCTCCGGTACTTTTTACAGATGCTTCATATTCATATATGCTTCAAATGCGGAGGGAATCGAGTACACGGTCTCTAGTTCTTCCTTTTTTGCAAAGATCATCTCCGCACCGCAGTTTTTTTCCAATTCATCCACCAGCATTTCATATCCGGTCATATGCCATTCCACATGGCTGAAAATATGCTTTGCACTCTCCAGCTTCCGCACACGTACCGGCGTCAGTCCGATGGATTTCCCATAGTCGGATGCTTCCTTCCTGGTCAGATGCCCTTCCACATTGGGCAGCTCATACAGACCGGCAAGCAGGCCTTTGTCCGGACGTTTACGGATCGCCAGCCCCTGTGCGTCCCGGAAGATCAGAACTGTCCGTTTTTCAATCCTTCTTGCCTTTGCTTTCGCCTTCACAGGCAGTTCAGTCTGAATGCCTTTTTCCCGGGCAAGACAGAATCCCGCCGCAGGGCACTCCCCGCACTTCGGCTCTCCGTTCGGCACGCACACGAGGGCTCCCAGTTCGATCAGCCCCTGGTTAAAATCTGACGCATCCTGCTCAGGAATAACTTCCTCCACCGCCCGTTCCATCCGGGAACGGACACTGGCTTTCATAATATCTTCTTCGCTTGCAAGGATCCTTGAAAGAACCCGCAGCACATTTCCGTCCACCGCAGGCTTTGGAATCCCGAAAGCAAAGGAGCTGACCGCCCCTGCCGTATAATTTCCGATACCGGCGAGAGAACGGATTGTATCATATGTATGAGGAAATTCGCCCTGATATTCCTCCATCACCTGCCTGGCCGCCTTCTGCATGTTCCGCACCCGGTTGTAATAGCCCAGTCCTTCCCACAGCTTCATGAGCCGGTCCTCCGGCGCCTCCGCCAATTCCTTCACGGTAGGAAGCTCGGATAAAAACCGTTCGTAATAACGTTTTACAGCCTCCACCCTGGTCTGCTGGAGCATGATCTCGGACACCCAGATCCGGTAAGCGTCCCTGGTATTGCGCCACGGCAGGTCCCTTCGGTTCTTCCTGTACCATTCCATCACCGGCTCTGCCGCATCTTTCAGCCGGGGACATTCCAGCACCACAGGCACAGGATCCGCAATCTCGATCCGGTCGCCGCTGACCCGGCAGTCATAGGCCAGGATCTTCACCCCCGCAGCCTTTGCCGACTTCAGCGCTTCGCAGAAAGCGGGATGGGTAGCCATATTGGGGGTAAAGTACCGGACTCCTTTCATCTGGATCACAAAAAATACGTAAGCCTCATATCCTTCCCTGACCGCCTTTTCCAGCTCCTGCAGATGCTTCACTGCACGGTCGCTGGGGGCGTCCGGAAAACGGACCGCCCCCTCTTCTTCCAGGGTCACTCCCTTGACCTCTATGAAGATCCTGCTGCTCCCGGTTTCCACATACAGGTCGAAACGGGAATTGCCGTATACAGTCTCCGGCCTGATCAGGCGGATATCAGAGAACAGCTGCCCCGATTCGATCCATTCCTTTACAACCAGATTGGGCGCCTGGGAGTCCATATTGATCATCCGGCTGCCTTTTTCCACACCAATCAGATCCCACTTCGTCTTCCGCGCGGGATTATCACACTCCTGCACATAAATGGGCGCTCCCGGCGTCAGGAGCTCCGCGCACCTGCCTGTATTCTTTACATGGATGACCTCCCTTTTCCCGGCCAGCTCTGCATAGGCAATGAACCTGTTGGGACGTTCCAGAAAGGTTCCTTTTGAGATTCGTTCATATTTCATGCGTGATCTTCCTTATATCGTCTTTCTTTGCTTTTCCGGTGATATCCGGCACCGTGAATCGTAACGATTGTACTACTTTTCCACGCTTATTTCAATAATATAGGGATGGAAATTTAGATTCCCGCCAGTTTAACGCTGCCCGCAGCCATTTTGTTCACATGCGCAAAAAATCTTACCGGCTTCAAAATTCTGAAAAGCCGGTAAGATTTTTTTCATTCTTTTTAGAGCGTATTATAGGATCTTTGACAAAAATTCCTGCAGCCGCAGATCCTTTGGATTGCCGAAAAACTCCTCCGGAGTCCCCTGCTCCTTTACCTGTCCCTGGTCCATAAACAGGACCCGGGTGGCAACCTCCTTTGCAAATCCCATCTCGTGGGTAACTACTACCATCGTCATCCCGTCGTGGGCAAGCTGTTTCATCAGCTCCAGCACTTCCCCGACCATCTCCGGATCCAGGGCGGAGGTTGGCTCATCAAACAGCATCACATCCGGATTCATTGCCAGAGAACGGACGATCGCGATCCTCTGCTTCTGCCCGCCTGACAGCTGAGAAGGATAAGCATCCGCCTTTTCTTCCAGCCCTACCTTCCGCAATAGCTGCATCGCCTCGGCATCGGCCTCTTCTTTATTCTTTTTCAGTAGCTTGATGGGAGCCAGCGTGATATTTTCTAAAATAGTCTTATGGGGAAACAGGTTAAAATGCTGAAATACCATCCCCATCTTCTGACGGTGCTTGTCAATATTTGTCTGCTTGCCTGTGATATCTACTCCCTCGAAATAAATATGCCCGGTTGTTGGAATCTCCAGCAGGTTCAAAGACCGCAGGAATGTGGATTTTCCGGAACCGGAGGGTCCCACGATCACAACCACTTCGCCTTTTGAAATCTCCTCCGAAACACCGTTCAGCGCATGCAGGCTGTCATCGAAAACCTTGTGGATATCTTCTACCCTGATCAATACATCTCCATTAGTGATCACTGCTCCTCAGCCTCCTCTCCAGCATATTCACCAGCTTTGTAAATATCATGACCATGACCAGATAGATCAGCGCCACGGCCAGAAGAGGCATGAATGCGTCGTATGTACGGCTTCGTATGATATCGCCGCCCTTTGTCAGATCCTGCAGTGCGATATAGCCGGACACCGAAGTCTCTTTCAGCAATACTATGAACTCATTGCCAAGCGCCGGAAGGACATTTTTAAATGCCTGAGGCATAATAATATAGCGCATGGTCTGGCTGTAATTAAAGCCAAGGCTCCGCCCCGCCTCAAACTGCCCGTTGTCAATGGACATGATCCCGGACCGGAAGATCTCCGCCACATAGGCACCGGAATTGATTCCGAATGCCATGATCGCGACTACGATCTTATTGATGTCCACACTGCCGAAGATTACAAAATAAATGATCAAAAGCTGTACGACCACCGGAGTTCCCCGAATCACTGTAAGATAGACGCTGCAGACAAAGTTCAGAACCTTCATCTTTCCGGTCTTGTCATAGGTAGATCGGATGATCGCGATCAGAAATCCGATCACGATTCCCAGGATGACTGCAAACAGCGTGACACGCAGCGTCACAGTCAGCCCTTCCCAGATATATTTCCAACGGTCGTCCTGTATAAAATTATCGTTAAACCTCTCCTGAAATGTCTGCAGCATTCTCTATTTCCTCTTTATTCGTCTGCCGAGATATATTTATTTACAATCTCGTCCAGTTTTCCGGAATCTTTAAGACTTGCCAGTGCGGTGTTCACCTTTTCCAGCAGGTCGTTGTTGTCCTTTGCGATCGCGATTGCGTATTCTTCTTCGGTCAGAGGCTCATCCAGTACCTTCAGCCCCTCGTTCTCCGCCACATAGACCTTCGCCGGTTCCCCGTCGATCACGACTGCGTCAATCTTATCCTGTAAAAGCGCCTGAACAGCTTCCATTCCCTTGTTGTAACGCTCTACTTCGGCGTCCTCGATATCCTCCGCGTAGATATCTCCTGTCGTTCCAAGCTGTACTCCGATCTTCTTTCCTGCCAGGTCATCCGGGCCTGCGGTCTCGCTGTCTTCCTTTACGATGATCACCTGCGCCGCAGCTGCGTAGGTATCGGAGAAATTGACATTTTTCTCACGGTCTGGGTTTACAGTCATACCTGCAAGTCCCATATCCGCTTTTCCGCCGGATACTGCCGTAATGATGGAGTCAAATGCCATATCCTCAATTTTCAGCTCCATCCCTAACTCTTCCGCAATTGCCGCCGCAATCTCCGCGTCGATTCCTACGATCTCATCGCCTTCATGATATTCATACGGCGGAAACTCCGCGTTGGTTGCCATGATCAGGGTTCCGCCCTCTCCGGACGCTTCCTCCCCGTCTTCGGTCTCATCCGCTTCACTCGTCTGTGCAGCATTTCCGCTGTCTCCTGCGGATTCGTTTTCGGAACCACATGCTGCCATAGAAAATACACATGCCGCTGCCAATAAAAGGCTTAACAATTTCTTCTTCATAAATCTTTCCTCCTTAATTTTTTCATTCCGTATACTGCGATTCACAGAACAATCATTCCGCGGTTATCCGCGGGCTATGTATGGCCGGGCTTTCTGCCTGCCTTCTTCTATAGGTGAATTGCAGCATATGCATAAACATACATACAATTTTATATTTTATCATGTTTTTGCAAAAATACAAGACTTATCCATAATTTTTATTGTTACTGTTCACCGGTGATTACTGTTTACACGGCATCGTGCCCCCTGCTGGACGGTGTCCGGCCAATGCAGTGATAGGGCGGGCATCCAGCCCATTTTAAGCCACATTCGGCGAGAGGCTGGATACTATGGCAAATGTAAAAAATCACCGGCCAGTCTTCCATATACTGTCCGGTGATTTGTTTCGATATGAGATATCATGCGTTATGCCGCAAGCAGTCCGGAAACGCCGAAATAGATCAGCACAACCACGCCCAGGACGATCCGGTAATATCCGAACGCTTTGAAATCGTGGTTTTTTATGTACTGCATCAAAAACTTGATGGCAAAGATTGATACTGCAAATGATACGCCGCAGCCGAGCAGGAGCAGAAAAATCTCGTTTCCTGCGATCCCCGCCCCATCTTTCAAAAACTTTATGATCTTTAAAAAACTGGCTCCGAACATGACCGGGATTCCCAGAAAGAAGGTAAATTCTGCCGCAACGCCTCTCGCAGTCCCGATCAGAAGCGCACCGATGATCGTGGAACCTGAACGTGAAGTTCCCGGAATCAGCGCAAGCACCTGAAATACGCCGATGACCAGTACCATCGGTATGGTCAGCCGTGACAGCTTCGTCACCTTCGGCTGCTTATTCTTGTGGCTTTCCTCTACAATGATGAATAAAATTCCGTAGATGATCAGGGTGGCCGCTACCACGTATGCGTTCATAAATTTTGCTTCGATCATATCGTCGAACAAAAGGCCGATCACCGCTGCCGGCACCGCCGCGATCGCCACCTTTACCCATAGCTGGATGGTCAGCATCTTCTGCTTCTGTGTCTTGGTTGGTGAAAATGGATTCAGCTTATGAAAATAGATCACAACAACGGCCAAGATCGCGCCAAGCTGGATGACTACATTGAACATCTCGATAAATGCCTCGCTAAGTTCCAGCTTAATAAATTCCTCGACCAGGATCAGATGCCCTGTACTGCTGATGGGAAGCCACTCTGTGATTCCTTCCACGATCCCCAAAATAATTACCTTTAATGCATCTAACATTGTTTTCCTCCTGTTTTTAAAAATGTTCAAATTTCCGAACAGCATCATAAAACACATGATTTCCTCGGTTATTCATACAATGATGTGATAGTTACTGCTGTTCTGAGTCATTGCAAAACGCATATTTAACAATAGCCTTTGCGGCCCCCTCATTGTCGTTTGTTTCGGCTATATAGTCAGCCGCCGCCTTTACATTTTCCTCGGCATTTCCCATGGCAACACCGACTCCTGCCAGTTCCAGCATACGGATGTCGTTATCTCCGTCTCCGCAGGCCATGATCTCTTCCGGACGGATCCCAAGCTGCTTTCCCAATTCGATCAGACCTGTGCCTTTATCTACGCCAGCGGCATTGATCTCGATATTATATCCAAGTGAGGAAACCAGCACCAGTTCCCTGTGCTGCTTTAATTCCTTCCATGCCTGCGCGAGCTCTTCCATTTCCGCAAATAATGCCTGTACCTTATCCATATCCCGGTTCTCTCTCTCAACCAGTTCTGTCAGATCAGGAACAGCCTTTCTTGAGCTTCGGACATATTCCCACATGTGAGGATTGTGGTGATATCGTGAGATCCGGTCCAGCTTTTCGGCTTCTGCATAACCCTGTCCTTCAAAGTATACCTCTTGTAATGTATCATACTTCTGTAAGATTTCCAATGCCTTTTTCGCACTTTTCAGCGGGAGCAGATGCTCAATCAGCACCTTTCCTGTCTGTGTATCCAGGATCCGCGCGCCATTGGACGTCAGCGCATAGCGTATGCCCGGAAAATCGCGCAGCTCTTCGGGAATACCCGTATAGGGGCGGCCGGTTGCCATAAGTACCAGGATCCCCCGTTCAATCGCCTCGGCAAGTACCTGTCTGGTATAGGGCAGTAATTTTTTATCTGATGTCAGCAATGTTCCGTCCAGATCCAGTCCGATCATTTTTATCTGATGCATATTGATTTCAATTCCTTCCTTAAAATACTGTAAGCACCCGGTCAGGGTGTGAAAACCTATATTAGTTGCTGTGAACACCCGGTCGAAGTGGGAACAACAACCCGGATGCCGTGCAGCAAGTGCACGACACCGTGTGAACAGTAACCTATGTTACAAACTTTTTACAAAAATATAATAACAAAAATTGATTAATTTTGCAATTTATAGTATACTATCATAGGCAATTCTTTTATTAAACATTTGAAAGGAAATTATTTTATGAAACCTCATATAAAACAGAAGATAACCAGGGGGCTGATGCCCTTCCGCGGAAGGGCTCTATGCTGTGCAGGAGCGCCTGGCAGAAAATGTTCTTTAGGCATACTGATCTGCTCGCTGATCGTTACATGTTCTCCGCTCCCCGTGTATGCGACAAATATTGCGGATCTGGAAAACAGGACCAGTTCGCTGAACAGCCAGCTTGAAGGTATCAATCAGGAAATGGTCAAGATCAGCGATGAAATTGCCTCCGCAAAGAACCAGATAGAGATCATTCACAGCGAGATCCTCCGCACCCAGGATTCTCTTGCTGATGCCCAGGCTGATGAATCACAGCGTTATGACGCAATGAAGGCCCGCATTAAATATATGTACGAAGTGGGGAATGAATCACTGTTGGAAATGCTTTTTTCTGCGGACAGCATGACTGATTTTCTGAACAAAGCGGAATTTATTGAGAATATCAGCAGCTATGACCGTGATATGCTTGATAAACTGCGGACAATACGGGAAGATATCGCAGAACGTCAACAGATTCTCCTGAATCAGGAGGACTCTCTGGAGGATCTGCAGGCGCAGCTGGAAGAGAGGCGGGTGGAGCTCAATGCCACCGCAAAGGCGACCTCCACGGATCTTGCCACGTTCAATACACAGCTTGCCCTGCTTCGTGAAGAAGAAGCGCGGCAGGCGGAAGCAGCAAGAAAGGCTGAGGAAGCAAAAAAGAATCAGCAGAAGCCGGTTACCGTGCCGACTGTATCAGAAGGTGAAAAGCCCAGCGAAGATGAGAAGCCCAAAGAAGACACAACCGACGATACCGACGTGAACGGCGGTGCGGCAAATGTCTCAGGCGGCGAACTGGATATATTTGCAGCCATATTGGAATGCGAGGCCATGCAGGAACATGATTCTCTGCTGGCAGTTGCTACCGTGATCATGAATCGTATGAACAGTTCCATCTTCCCCAATACGATCAAGGAGATCGTGTATGCAGAGGGACAGTTTGAACCGGTATGGACGGGCCGTCTGGACGCGGTCCTTGCGAAAGGCCCCAGCGATCTGTCTTACCAAGTGGCACAGGAGGCTCTGGGCGGAGCAAGGCTGCCGTCTGTTGCAGATTGCTATTACTTCTTATACGCAGGCGCTACTGACCGGCCTGGTGTAAATATAGGAAATAACCTGTTTTTCCAGTCCTGGTAAATCAAAAAAAGAACTGTGGCGGCCACAGTTCTTTTTTTGTATTCTCATATTATTTTATAGATTATACTAACTCAAGAAGTACCTCTAAAGCAGCATCACCCTTCCGCTGGCCGATCTTCACGATTCTTGTGTAGCCGCCGTTGCGGTTTTCATACTTCGGTGCGATCTCGGTAAATAACTTCTCTACCAGGTCTACCTTCTTCGTATTCTTTTTCTTTCCTGCTGCTGCAGCCGGAACCTCTGTTACCGGGTAGAGAACCTTGAGCATCTCTCTTCTCGCATGAAGTCTGCTCGGCATATCTTTCTTAATCTTCTTCTCCACCTCATCATATACTGTAACTTTCTTTCCGTCAACGACTTCCTTTACTCTCTTGCCGTCTTTATCCTTGCGTGCAACCTTTGCTTTTACGGTCACTTCTTCGTAATTGTCTTTTTCCTTAACAGCTTTCGCGATCAGGCCCTCAGCAACCTTGCGGATCTCTTTTGCCTTTGCTTCTGTTGTTACGATCTTGCCGTTATTAAGCAGTGCGGTTACCTGGTTTCTGATCAGAGCTTTTCTCTGGCTGGATGTTCTGCCGAGTTTTCTATATTTTGCCATTGTTCTTATCCTCCACTTATTTGCTTATCGGGATAGCTTCCCTATAAGCCTGACATTTGGTTATGCAATCTTCGGGCTTATTAATCAAATGCTCCGGCCATGCGCATCGGGCTTACTGGCCGGATATTTGGATCTTTTTTATTCCTCACCTGAATTTAATTCCAGGTTCAGTTCTTTCAGCTTTGCAAGGACTTCTTCCAGAGACTTGCGTCCCAGGTTCCTTACTTTCATCATATCTTCCGGCGTCTTATTCGTAAGTTCTTCAACGGTATTGATACCAGCTCTCTTCAGACAGTTGTATGAACGGACGGATAATTCCAGTTCATCAATACTCATCTCCAGAACCTTCTCTTTTTCATCATCTTCCTTTTCAATCATGACCTCAGCAGCCTGTGCGACTTCTGACAGGTCAATGAATAATTTCAGATGTTCGCTGAGTACCTTTGCAGCAAGGCTGACAGCTTCATCCGGAAGCAATGTCCCTCTTGTCCATACGTCCAGCGTGAGCTTATCATAATCGGTTATCTGTCCGACACGTGTATTCTCTACTGACATGTTTACACGGTCAACAGGCGTATAGATAGAATCTATCAGGATGACGCCGATCGGAATATCCTCTCCTTTGTTCTTATCTGCGCTGATATAACCTCTTCCTTTGGTAATCGTAAGCTCCATGTACAGCTTGCTGTCCTTACCGCCGCTTAATGTAGCGATGACCTGATCCGGATTCATAATCTCAATATCGGCATCCGCCTGGATGTCGGCGCCTGTTACAACACCTTCTCCCTCGAATTCGATATATGCAGTCTTCACTTCGTCTGATTCCGATGTATTCTTGATTGCCAGACATTTCAGATTCATGATAATCTCGGTCACATCTTCTTTTACGCCCGGGATGGAACTAAATTCGTGCAGAACTCCGTCAATCTTCACGGAACTGATCGCCGCCCCCGGAAGAGAAGAAAGCATAATTCTTCTCAGGGAATTACCCAATGTGATTCCATATCCCCGCTCCAGGGGTTCTACAACGAACCTTCCATACTTCTTATCTTCTGAAATTTCTGTAATTTCAATATTCGGTTTATTAAAATCAAACACTACACGACCCTCCTTATGGGTTAAAAAATATTGAGGGGTACTTTTCAATCATGCTATATCCGAATGAATTACTTAGAATACAGCTCGACGATCAACATCTCGTCAACAGGAACATCTATTGCGTCTCTCTTCGGAAGCTCTTTGACTTCACCTTTCAAATTCTCAGCATCTACTTCCAGCCAGTTCGGAATCATATTGCCGCCGGTCACTTCCAGAATATCTTTGTATCTCTGGCTGCCTTTGTTCTTCTCTTTGATCTCGATCACATCGCCGGCCTTTACAAGGTAAGAAGGAACCTTTACCTGCTTACCGTTCACCAGTACATGTCTGTGGCCTACGATCTGTCTTGCTTCTCTTCTTGTTCTTGCAAAGCCCATACGGAACATTACGTTATCCAGTCTGGTCTCCAGAAGGGTCATCAGGTTCTCGCCTGTCATTCCTTCCTGCTGCTTTGCCTTCTCAAAATAATTTCTGAAAGGCTTCTCCAATACGCCGTAGATGAATTTTGCTTTCTGCTTCTCGCGTAACTGAAGACCGTATTCGCTCATCTTTCTGTTGGATCTTTTTAACTGTCTTTTTGACTTTTTATTAATTCCTAAATAGATTGGGTCCATACCTAATGAACGGCATCTCTTAAGAACCGGAACTCTGTTTACTGCCATTTTCTTAATTCCTCCTAATAATATGCGGTAATCCCTGTATCGATACTAAATCGCTAAACCGGACAGCCCAGGCTGTCCTGCCGAAGAACATGTCCTCTTGGCTTCCTTCGGGTATAACTGATTATACTCTTCTGCGTTTCGGCGGACGGCATCCATTATGGGGTACCGGAGTAACGTCCTTGATACTGATCACGTCAATGCCACATGCCTGCAGCGCCCGGATTGCCGCTTCTCTTCCTGAACCTGGACCCTTTACGAAAACATCTACTGTTTTCAGACCATGAATCAATGCTGCCTTAGCTGCTGTCTCAGCTGCCATCTGTGCTGCGTATGGAGTAGATTTCCTTGAACCTCTAAAACCCAGACCGCCCGCACTTGCCCATGAAAGAGCATTGCCCTGTGCATCCGTTAATGTTACGATCGTATTATTAAAGGATGACTGGATATGAGCCTGTCCTCGTTCAACGTTTTTCTTGACACGTTTTTTTGTCACTTTTTTGGTAACTTTCTTCGCCATTTAAACTAACCTACTTTCTCATTTTTAATCTGTGTTAAAGTTCGCACTAAGCGCTTACTGTTCTTTAAAGCACCCATTCACTTTTTTACGGGATGTTCGACTCGCTTTGCTCGCCGAACAAAGTTCGCACTAAGTTCATGCTGCGCTTAACAGCTTGCATTCACTAAGTGCTCACTTTTTCTTATTCGCTACTGTTCTCTTTGGTCCTTTACAGGTTCTTGCGTTTGTCTTCGTCTTCTGGCCGCGTACCGGGAGTCCTTTTCTGTGGCGGATTCCGCGGTAGCATCCGATCTCTTTCAGTCTCTTGATGTTCAGCTGGATCTCGCTGCGAAGGTCGCCCTCCACTTTGTATCCGGCGCCGATTACTTCACGTACTGCGGCTGCCTGTGCGTCGGTCCAGTCTTTTACTTTGATGTTCACGTCCACTCCGGCCTTCTCTAGGATGGTCTTTGCAGAGCTTCGGCCGATGCCGAAGATATATGTCAAGGCGATTTCACCTCTTTTGTTCTGGGGGAGGTCAACTCCCACGATACGTACTGCCATATATATTTGACTATTTTTTTTGCAAAATTAATAAAATTATCCTTGACGCTGCTTAAATTTCGGATTTTTCTTGTTAATAACGTAAAGGCGACCTTTGCGACGCACGATTTTGCTGTCCGGAGTGCGTTTCTTTATTGAGGCTCTAACTTTCATTTTATTTGATTTTTTTCATACAATATAATTTGATCATGTTCTAACCTCCCCAACTTCTCTACGAACCTCTCCACATCTCATAAAAGTTAAGATATTTTTCTCTCTCAACTAAAAGCAATGCAAAACAAGAATTGGCGCATTATTACAGCGAAAGAATGCGTGGAATTGCAACAGGAAAAGAAGATGTTTTTGACTATTTGTATACTAAGCTTGACGGAGCATATAATTATCAAAATATAATAAAACAAAAAATCAGAATTAGACAAAACAAACAAAAGAAAAGGAACTTTGGTTTTT
>OFFP01001500.1_pt1 | contig 15668 bp, 14 predicted proteins | sample 1521431 | NCBI WGS metagenome assembly OFFP01 (sample SAMEA3504104, study PRJEB24116) | mouse gut metagenome | biome: mouse gut; feature: mouse-associated habitat; material: faeces | place: Denmark | collected 2011
ATACTGCATTAAGCCGATGAACTGCCCGGGGCACGTACAAATTTTCAACCAGGGGCTGAAGTCTTATCGCGATCTGCCGCTGCGTATGGCCGAGTTTGGTAGCTGCCACCGTAACGAGCCGTCAGGTTCGCTGCATGGCCTGATGCGCGTGCGTGGTTTTACCCAGGATGACGCGCATATTTTCTGTACTGAAGAACAAATTCGCGATGAAGTTAACGGATGTATCCGTTTAGTCTATGATATGTACAGCACTTTTGGCTTCGAGAAGATCGTCGTCAAACTCTCCACTCGTCCTGAAAAACGTATTGGCAGCGACGAAATGTGGGATCGTGCTGAGGCGGACCTGGCGGTTGCGCTGGAAGAAAACAACATCCCGTTTGAATATCAACTGGGTGAAGGCGCTTTCTACGGTCCGAAAATTGAATTTACCCTGTATGACTGCCTCGATCGTGCATGGCAGTGCGGTACAGTACAGCTGGACTTCTCTTTGCCTTCTCGTCTGAGCGCTTCTTATGTAGGCGAAGACAATGAACGTAAAGTACCGGTAATGATTCACCGCGCAATTCTGGGGTCGATGGAACGTTTCATCGGTATCCTGACCGAAGAATTTGCTGGTTTCTTCCCGACTTGGCTTGCGCCAGTTCAGGTTGTTATCATGAATATTACCGATTCTCAGTCTGAATACGTTAACGAACTGACGCAAAAACTATCAAATGCGGGCATTCGTGTTAAAGCAGACTTGAGAAATGAGAAGATTGGCTTTAAAATCCGCGAGCACACTTTGCGTCGCGTCCCATATATGCTGGTCTGTGGTGATAAAGAGGTGGAATCAGGCAAAGTTGCCGTTCGCACCCGCCGTGGTAAAGACCTGGGAAGCATGGACGTAAATGAAGTGATCGAGAAGCTGCAACAAGAGATTCGCAGCCGCAGTCTTAAACAATTGGAGGAATAAGGTATTAAAGGCGGAAAACGAGTTCAAACGGCGCGCCCTAACCGTATCAATGGCGAAATTCGCGCCCAGGAAGTTCGCTTAACAGGTCTGGAAGGCGAGCAGCTTGGTATTGTGAGTCTGAGAGAAGCTCTGGAGAAAGCAGAAGAAGCCGGAGTAGACTTAGTCGAGATCAGCCCTAACGCCGAGCCGCCGGTTTGTCGTATAATGGATTACGGCAAATTCCTCTATGAAAAGAGCAAGTCTTCTAAGGAACAGAAGAAAAAGCAAAAAGTTATCCAGGTTAAGGAAATTAAATTCCGTCCTGGTACAGATGAAGGCGACTATCAGGTAAAACTCCGCAGCCTGATTCGCTTTCTCGAAGAGGGTGATAAAGCCAAAATCACGCTGCGTTTCCGCGGTCGTGAGATGGCGCACCAGCAAATCGGTATGGAAGTGCTTAATCGCGTGAAAGACGATTTGCAAGAACTGGCAGTGGTCGAATCCTTCCCAACGAAGATCGAAGGCCGCCAGATGATCATGGTGCTCGCTCCTAAGAAGAAACAGTAAGGCCTTCAAGTAGCACTGTCTGTGGAGCCTTTGGGCTTCACAGGCATTGTTCGCCTTTGTTTCGTTTATTAACAATGCGAAGTGGAAGTTATTAAAATGCCAAAAATTAAGACCGTACGCGGTGCTGCTAAGCGCTTCAAAAAAACAGGTACAGGAAAATTAAAAAGAAATAAAGCTTATAAGAGCCATATCTTAACTAAGAAATCTGCAAAGAGAAAGAGAAATCTTAGGAAATCAATCATTACTGATGAAACAAATGTAAAGAACATGAAGAAAGTATTACCATATCTATAAGATCATGGATCAAAGTATTGAAGGAGGAGACAGGACATGGCAAGAATTAAAGGCGGAATGAACGCTAGAAAGAAGCATAACAGAGTTTTAAAACTGGCGAAAGGATATAGAGGAGCACGTTCAAAACAGTATAGAGTAGCAAAGCAGTCTGTGATGAGAGCGCTTACTTCTTCTTATGCAGGAAGAAAGCAGCGTAAGCGTCAGATGCGTCAGCTGTGGATCGCGCGTATCAACGCTGCGGCAAGACTGAATGGTCTGTCCTACAGTAAGTTCATGCATGGGCTGAAGTTGGCTAATATTGACATTAACAGAAAGATGCTGGCTGAGATGGCAGTAAACGACGCGGCAGGATTTGCTTCCCTGGCAGAAGCAGCAAAGGCTAAGATCGCATAAGATGATAAGGCATTGATAGATATTACTCTTGTTCCGAGGAATTGGGGCAAGAGTATTTTTGTTGGCAGAAATATATAATTAGAAATATTCAGGAATTCATATGATTTTCGTAATACTTTTGTAATATTTTCTTATGATTGATTGACAAATTAACAGAAAAATAGTAAAATAGGAAAGGCATAATAGAAACCTTGGGAATTAGGTGTGAAGTTCTGTTCCCAAAATAACGCAGGAAAGAAAGGTATTATGAGAATAACATTAAAACGACAGTTACGAGTGATGACGGCGTGCTTGTGTTCGGTATGCGTGCTGGGTTCGGCTTCGGAGATCTTTGCAGCCGAGATCAGCAGCCTGGAGAACAAGTCATCTGATCTGGAGAATACTTTGGACAGTATTAACGGAGAATTACTCGAGATAGGCGCTAAGATCGCTGAGAATGAACTTGAGATCGAGGCAGTGAACGCAGATATTACGAAGACGGAAGAACAGCTCGCTATTGCCAGAAAGAACGAAGAGGCTTATTATGATGAGATGAAGATCCGGATCCAGTATATCTACGAGAACAGCGGAGAACCGATCCTGGGGTTGATCTTCTCGGCGGAGAGTCTGGCGGACTTCGTGAATAAGGTGCATTTTGTACAGACTCTGAGTGAGTATGACCGTAATATGTTTGAGGAACTTCAGGAATTACGTTATGCGATCGAGACAGAGGAAGAGTATCTGAAGGAGCAGCAGGAGGCTTGCCTGAAGCTTGAAGGGGAACTCAGTGCGAACCGGGAGGAGCTTAAAGCCAAGGCTGCGTCGACATCGGCGGATCTGGCAGCGTTGGAGACAAAGATCAAGCAGCTGAAGGACGAGCAGTTGGCGAAGGAGCTTGCTGCGGCAGCGAAAGCGGCGAAAGAAGCCGAAGCAGCGAAAGAAGCAGCGCAGACGCCTCAGAATGATAATAAGCCGACAACCGAAGGGAATAATAAGCCTTCGAACGGAAATAATAACGGATCATCCGGAGGTAACGGCGGTTACGTCTATCCGTCCGGAGACGGTGTTCTTACGAAAGACAAGGGCGTGAATTATTTCAACGGCCATCGTGAGACATATTACAGCCAGAGAGTCCTGCCGGGACATGGATTGAATATTCCGGGACGGCATGTGGCTTCAGATGGTACGATCCGGGATGCGAACGGATATCTGTGCTTAGCAAGCAGCGATTATCCGAAGGGAACGGTGGTTCAGACATCATTAGGACCCGGGATCGTCTATGATACGGGATGCGCGAGCGGTACGATCGATATCTATACGGATTGGTAAGATCCGGGAATAAAGAGTTGAAATAGCAGCCATAAGTCTGGGGATCCTTATAACGAGGGCATTCCCAGACTTTTTGAATGTATGGTAGACAAACCGATCATATACGGAAAATCCAGATAATAACCGGACATCAGTGAAACTGTAAGCAAGGGCATTGACGCTCTTATTTTAAATGGGTATAATAATCTATAATAGAAGGGAGGCCGCCTATGGATGAAAAAATTTTAATGGAGTTAGTGGATGGAATCCTTGAAATTATGAAGAACAGAGTGATTGGTATTATTCTGTATGGTTCTGCGGCAAGAGGAACAAATACGGAGGAATCAGATGTCGATGTGGCTATTTTGATGCAGGGAAATCTGGATAAAGAGACAGAAGGAAAATTATCGGAGTTTATTGTGGATATGAATCTGGAATATGATAAAGTTTTTTCTGTGATAGACATTGATTATGAAATGTTCTGCAAGTGGCAGAAGATTACCCCTTTCTATCAGAATGTAATGCAGGAAGGAGTTGTATTATGGACGGCAGCATAAAAGATCTGTCAAAATACCGTTTTGAGAGTGCCCGGGAAGATTTGGAATGTGCGCGTGTACTATTGAAAGATAAAAAATTCAAGGCTTCTGTTAATCGTTCATATTATGCGATTTTTCATGCGTTGCGATCTGTGACTGCATTGGATCAGTTCGATTCTAGCAAGCACTCTGGAATTATTGCTCATTTTAACCGTATGTATGTAAAGAAGGGAGTTTTTGACAAAAGTGTATCAAAAATGATAGATACAGCTTTTCGTTTGAGAGAAAAAGCGGATTATCAGGATTTTGTAGTGATATCAAGAGAACAGGCACAAGAGCAGTTGGAGAAAGCAGAAAATATTATAAATACGTTAAAATCCTATTTAATGGGAAAATGGGAAGAGTTATAATCTTATGAAGCATTGTATATCAGTAGACTAAGGGTACAATGTTTCTTTTTTTATCTCGCTGCCGTGTTAAAAAATGTCAAATTGTGAAGAATATGTTTGAATAATGTAGATAAATGTATTAAACTGGTATAAGTTGGTACGGCGGATGAAGCAAGAGGCTATGGTTCCGGCGCATACCCGCTGTCCTCGCCGCATTTTCATCTGCCCGGAAGGCAGACGTCAGCCGGTATAGGGACAGGCATGGATAAAAATGGAGGAAAGAGCCGTGGTTTTTTCGAGTCTTTTATTTGTCTTTTTGTTTTTTGCATTTACGATGATGATCTATTGCTTTATGGATTCATTGAATAAGAAGAATATCGTATTGTTGGCAGCGTCCCTGATCTTCTACGCATGGGGCGGTCCGAAATATCTTGTGATCCTGTTGCTGATGTGTGTGATCAGCTGGCTGTCGGCGATCCTGATCGATGACAACAGGGACGATCCGCTGCGAAAGAAGATCTTTCTGATCGCCGGGATCGGTCTGCAATTGGGTCTTCTGGCATATTATAAATATGCCGGTTTTCTGTTGTCAAATCTTAAGAGTATTACCGGGTTTCCCAAGGATCTCCCGGAGATCATCCTGCCGATCGGGATCTCGTTCTATACATTTCAGCTTATCTCCTATGTGATCGACGTGTACTGGGGAGATGTGAAGGCGCAGAGGCAGTACTGGCTGGTGCTTCTGTATGCGGGATTATTCTTTCAGTGTATCGCAGGACCGATCGTCCGCTATAAAGACGTTGCGTACGAGATAGAGAACCGCAAAGTGAAACTGTCAGAAGTAGGCGAGGGGATCAACCGTTTTACGATAGTGCTGGTGAAGAAGGCTGTATTTGCAAATTCCTGTGCGGAGATCGCAGATGCGATGTTCCCGCAGAAACTGGCTGAGCTTAGTGAGATACCGGCAGCCGGGCTGTGGCTTGGCGTACTGTTGTATATGTTACAGATCTATCTGGACTTCTCGGCGTATTCCGATATGGCGATCGGGATGGGGTGGATGACAGGATTTCATTTTAAAGAGAATTTCAACTATCCGTATATGGCGGATTCGGTGACGGATTTCTGGAGACGCTGGCATATATCCCTGAGTTCCTTTTTCCGGGATTATATCTATATCCCGCTTGGCGGCAACCGGAAAGGACAGAGAAGGACTATGCTGAATCTGTTAGCCGTATGGGCGCTGACGGGGCTGTGGCATGGCGCGAACTGGAACTTTGTGTTTTGGGGGCTGTTCTACTATGTATTCCTGGTGATCGAGAAGAATGGTTTTCTGGACAGGCTCAAGAAGCTCCCGAAAGCGGTCGGACATATCTATACGCTGATAGTCGTATACTTTGGATGGATACTTTTTAAATTCAGCAGTATGCCGTATCTCGGACATGTGCTGAAGGGAATGTTTGGATTGAACGGCAATGGTTTCACCAGTATGGAGATTGGTATGACCTTTGAGAATAATATGTTTTTTATAGCGGCAGCCATCATTGCCAGTACGCCGCTGCTTAGGAATGCTTATCACTGGGGGCGGAAGAGGCTTGGCAGGGTCAAGGCTGTGCGTTATGTCTATATGGTGATCGAAGTGGCGGGACCGTCGGTGCTTGTCATCATCGCGACGATGGCGCTTGTAGGCAACAGTTACAATCCGTTTTTATATTTTCAATTCTAGAGGAAGGGCAGTAAAATATGAGACAGAGGAGAAGGAGAAAGAAGAAATACGTCAGGCAGAAAATCTATGTATTTGCGGGAGTCCTGCTTTTCTTTGCATTGATTGCGCTGATCATCCCATTGCGTCCGAAGGAATCGGCTGTTGAGAAGCGTACACTGGCGAAATTCCCGAAGCCTACGCTTGAGACGGTGTGGAACGGGGAATTCTTCGAGAGTATGAATACATGGTATGCGGATACCTTTCCGTTCCGCGACTGGCTGATCTCCCGGAATATGAAGTTCCGTTCTGCTTACGGGATACAGAAGACACAGATCTACGGAAGTATGCAGGCGTCGGCGGACAACACGGAAGAAAAGGAAAAGAAAGTGGATACCGATGCCGAGCCTGCGGATAAGAAGCAGGATAAGACATTGAAAGACGGTACGAAACAGCGCGCGATCGAGCAGATCCAGGAACAATTCGGCGCAGTCTATCTGGCGGAAGACACGGCGTTCAGCCTGTTTGGATTCAGTCAGGATGTTACGGACGACTACATAGAAGCAGTGAATGCACTGGTGAATAAAGTGGATGAAGAAGAGGTAAAGATATATGATATGGTAGTGCCGATCAGCAGCGGCGTATATCTGGATTCCAAGCTGCAGAAGGACTTAGGCAGCAACGACCAGAAGGAAGCGGTGCAGTATATCTATGACAGGCTGGATGATAAGGTGACGACGGTGGATGTGTTCGCTGCATTGGAGAACCACAATGATGAATATCTGTATTTCCGGAGCGATCATCACTGGACGGCGCTGGGAGCATATTATGCATATTGTGAATTCATGGATATACAGGACATGAAGCCGACGCCGATCGACAGCTATGAGCCGATGACGTTTGATAATTTCCTAGGAACCATGTATTCGTATTGTAATCAGGCGCCGGCGCTGGGGAATAATCCGGATTCCGTGACGGCGTATATCCCGTTGGCGACGAATGATATGCAGTTTCTTGATAAGAATGGGACTACGATGGATTATAAGGTGATCACGGATGTGTCAGGGTGGAACTCGGCGTCCAAATATAACTGCTTCATCGGCAGCGACCAGCCGCTTGCGTGGATCCATAATCCGAAGAAGAGTGACGGCAGTTCCTGTCTTGTAGTGAAAGAATCTTACGGGAATGCCTTTGTACCGTTTCTTGTAGACCATTATGAGTATGTGTATGTGGTGGATTACCGGTTCTATCCGAAGAGCCTGACAGAACTGATCGCGGAAAAAGAGATCAAGAACGTATTGTTCCTCAACAATGTAATGGCAACGTCGACAGATACGCTGGTTCCAAGCCTTCTGGCGCTTGTGAACTTATAGCGCCTGCTTTCTGGAATGGATTGGGGTGTCAGACGGATGAATTTGATGTGTGTATGAAAAATGATAAAGCAATAGCAGTATTTAGTTTTACCAGAGAGGCAAATAGATTGAACCGCTGCGTACAGGAGAAGCTATCGGATTGCGGTTATCTGTGCGAGGGGTATACCACTTCAAGGCTTGAAGGGACCTGGGATCTGAAAGCGCCGGATACGGATATAAAGGCGTGGATCGGACGGCAGTGGGGGAAGAAGGACTTCTTGTTCATCGGCGCCGCCGGGATCGCTGTCAGATATATCGCCCCCTGGGTCAGGGATAAGTATACGGATTCGGCGGTGCTGGTGATGGATGAGAAAGGCGAGTATGTGATCCCGCTTCTTTCCGGGCATATGGGCGGTGCGGTTGAGATTGCCAGGGAGATCGAGAGGTCTGTGCACGCTGCGGCTGTGATCACGACAGCGACAGATGTGAGGAAGAAATTCGCAGTCGACGTATTTGCAAAGGACAATCGGCTTAGGATCACCGACAGGTCTCTCGTGACGAAGATCTCAGCGGCGGAGTTAGAAGATACGCCGGTGGGTTTCTATAGCGAGCTGCCGGCAGAAGATCCGTTGCCTTCCGGGCTTGTACGGTGTGCCTGTATGGAGGAGCTTCATGGCTTCACATACGGGATCGCGGTGGTGGAATATGCAGAAGAAGGAATGTACGGGGATCATATATTGATACTGGAGCCTTCCGGATCCGGCAGGGTGGCGGCAGGGATCGGGTGCCGGCGGGGAACGACGAAGCGGCAGATCGAGGCGGCGCTGTCAAAGGTGCTCTGGGAGTATGGGCTTGATCTCAGTAACGTTGCGAAGCTGGCAAGCATTGACCTTAAGAAGGAAGAGCCCGGTATCCTGGAATTTGCTTCGGAGCATCACATTCCTTTCTATACGTACCCGGCTTCAAGGCTCAAAGAGGTTCCGGGCAGGATGGCGGGTTCTGGCTTTGTCTTGGAGGTCACAGGAGTGGATAATGTGTGTGAACGGGCGGCGAGGTGCTGTATGCCGCAGGGAAGGCTGCTGCAGCCAAAGAGAGTCATGGACGGAATGACATTTGCTCTTGTGGAAGAGCTGCCGGTCCTTACATTTAGAGGGAAAGAAGAGAAGCAGTAGGAGAGGTATGCGGTGGAAGGATTGAAAGATAAGAAGGAGAAGATTCCCAGAGTGCTGATATTCGGCGGGACGACGGAGAGTCAGACGGTGCTTAGGTTCCTGCAGGGATTCGACCTGGATATCATCTTAAGTGTTGCTACGGAGTACGGGAGAGACATCGCCGTTAAGAATGACAGAGTGAAGGTTGTCTGCGGCAGGATGGGACAGGAGGAGATGGCTGCTCTGATCAGGGAGGATTCCGTCGATCTTGTGATCGACGCCACGCATCCTTTTGCGGCGGAAGTTACCGCCAACATCCGGTGCGCCTGCGGGAAGATTCCGGTAGAATATATCAGATGCCTGCGGGAAGAGATGAAAGAGCCAAAGGAGATGCCGGCTGAGACGATCTATGTTGCTTCTGTCAAAGAGGCGGCAGATTATCTGCGATCTACACAGGGAAATATCCTGATCACCACCGGAAGCAAGGAATTAAGGAGATTCTGTGAGATACCGGCTTACCGGACGCGGTGTTACGTGCGGGTACTCTCTGTCCCGGATTCTGTGCGGTCGGCTGCGGAATGTGGATTTGCCGGAAGAAATCTGATCGCGATGCAGGCGCCCTTCTCAAAGGAGATGAATATCGCAACGATCCATTATGCAAAAGCAAGGTTCTTCGTGACGAAGGAGACCGGAGACGCGGGGGGGATGAAGGAGAAGATACAGGCGTGTTCCGAGACAGGAACAACCATGATCGTGGTCAGACACCCCAGGGAATCGGGAAGAACACCGGATGAGGTCTGCGAGGAATTGAATAGAAGGTTCCAAATATATAGAAGAAATTTAAGAACAGGTATTGAATAAATATAAAAAAAGTATAGAATAGATATAAAGCATAACAGAACAGTTTAAAAGTATATGCCGTACATTGACAGATCAGTGTCGATCGTAAGGCTGGGGAAGCAGGTGAGAATCCTGCACAATACCCGTTGCTGTATTGGAGGAGCGGTATTCCATTAAGAATTGTCACAGGTTGGATCTCCTGGGGCGGTTCTTAGGTCACTGTAGGGATCATCCTATGGGAAGGCGGAATGTCCGTGAAGATACCTAAGTCAGAACACCCGCTTTTAGACGGCGCTTTGGAGCGCATATATGGTTACGGGATTATGGCCAAGTGTTGAAAAGGGAAAGCTTTTCCTGTCTGCAGCGCTTGGGGATTACGGGCGTTACATGGGGAGAGGCATGTGTTTATGAAGATCAGAAGTCTGCCATAAGGCGGTGAACGGATCAGCCTTTCTATGTGATCGTAATGAGTTCTTGTTACATTTTCCAACAAAATCTAAAAAATCTAAAAAATCTTCTTTAGCAGAAAAGAGGAGGAAGAATACGCTATGGGAATGAGTCCGAAGAGAAAACGGCGGGTGATCCTGACCGTGGTTGTTTTCTGTATCCTGCTCGTCCTTTGCAGTGGGTTCTTAAAAGAGAGGCCTGCGCCGGGACCGGAGCAGGCAGATGTTACAGATGCCGCGGACAAGGCGGATCTGGCGCGCCTGGAGGACGGAAGGTATACGCCGGATCAGTTTGGATTCTCCGGAGGAACCGGGAAGGTGACGATAAGCTGTCCGGAAGTGTCGGTCCAGGATGGCAGGGCGTATGCGTCGCTGGTCTTTGACAGTGGTTCTTATAGTTATGTCAAGGTAGAGGGCAGAACCTACGAGGGAGTAAACACGGAGGATACTTCTACTTTTGAGATACCGGTGCGGTTGAATCAGAATAATACGGTCATTGGATGTACGACGAAGATGTCGTCCGCACACGAGATTTCCTACACCGTCTTCGTGTACATCGAAGAAAAAGACAGCAAAGGATCCGGGGCAAAGGCTTCTGCGGGGGATAATGGGCTGTCGCCGTCAGAGTTAAGTAAGACAGCGCCGAAGATCGCGGGATTGACGTTTATAGAAGAGACGGAGGCGGAATATGCCGTGAATTATAAGATCTTTCATTATGAAGGCGGGATCACCTGCATCGAGACCGACCCTCAGACAGAGGAGGATACGAAGATCCTGCGATATCTGGTGGCGCCGGCTGACGCCGGGATCCCGGCAGGGCTTGAACGTGAGATGACGGTGATCAGGCGTCCGGCGCAAAGGGAAGGAGAAGCTGCCTTCCATGCATACGCCGCGTCTCTGCTGGTTCTTGCGTGGATGGAGGATTCCGGACAATGGAAGCATCTTGCACTGACCGGTATAGAGGAAGCGGAGGGTCAGGCAAAAGAGCGAGATGCCGTATTCGGCGGTACGTATGACGACGTTGACTATAAGGCGCTTGTGAAGGCGAGATGTGATCTGGCGGTCATGCCGGCAGAGATCCTTCCGGCAGAGGGATCCGCTTCGCGCCGGGGGAAATATACGGAGACTTTGGAATACTGCGAGGAGCTGGGGATCCCGATGTTCGTTGACCTGGCGTCCAGGGAGAAGACCAAGGAGGGGCAGGATGAATGGAGGAAAGTGTATGAAATTATCTTTGGGTGCGGGGAAGCTTCGTAAGGGTGTTTTTTTGGCAGGGTTCAAGATCCTGGTGTTGCTGCTTACGGCGGGGATCGCGGCAGGAGGCTGCGGCAGGCGGCAGGAGAAAGAGGTTCCTGATGTGCAGACGGCGGCGGAAGAAGGAGCGCAGGTTCCTGAGGAAGAAGAGGGGCGGCAGTACGGTATAGAAGATGCGCCGAAGATCGGGAGCCTTACCTGTCAGTCGATGCTTGAGCCGGAATTTGCAGAGGGGTTTCATATCTATTATTATAACGACGGCTATCAGGCAATCCTTGTAGAAGACAGCCTTACCTATCTGGTGGTGCCGGAGGGTGCGGCTGTGCCGGAGGATCTGCCGGAAGAGACGGTGGTTCTGCAAAAGCCGCTTGCGCGCATCTATGTTGCCGGTACTGCGACGATGGCATTATTCCATGCGCTGGACGGGCTAGATGCGGTCAGGTTCAGCGGGCTTATGGCGGATGACTGGTATGTGGATGCCGCAAGAGAGGCTATGGAAGAAGGCAGGATAAAATTTGCGGGGAAATACAGTGAGCCGGATTATGAGATGCTGGTGGACGAAGGGTGCGGCCTGGCGGTGGAATCCCAGATGATCCATCACACGCCGAAGGTACAGGAGATGCTTCAGATGATGGAGATCCCGGTATTGATCGACTGCTCCAGTAATGAAGGGCATCCGCTGGGCAGAGTGGAATGGATCAGGGTCTATGGCGCGCTGCTTGACAAAGAAGAAGAGGCGGATGCATTTTTTAACGAACAGACAAAGATCCTTCATGAGCTTGAAGGGACCGGGAATACCGGCAAGTCGGTGGTGTATTTCTATATCAATTCAAGCGGTCAGGCGGTGATAAGGACAGGCACGGATTATATAGCGAAGATGATCGAGATTGCAGGCGGCGCTTATCCTTTTTGCGATGTTGTGGAGAAAGAGGGCACGGCGGCGATCTCGATGGAGGAATTCTATGCAGCCGCGGCAGACGCGGATTACCTGATCTATAATGCTTCGATCGACGAGGAATTAGATTCCATGGAGGAACTGACCGCCAAGGACGAGGTCTTGAAGGATATGAAAGCGGTGAAGGAAGGAAATGTCTTCTGTACGGATAAGGAATTTTATCAGGCGACGGATCTTGTATCTGAGATGATCGCGGATATCCATATCATGCTGACCGAGGGCGATGAGGATGAGATGACATTTTTATACAGGGTGGAGGAATGACAGAGAGTAGGAGGAGCCGCTATGCGGCAGTATTTACGGTGATGCTTCTGGCGCTTTTTCTAATGGTGCTGATCAATATCAATACGGGGACGGTGAACATATCGGTGAAGGAGATCTTAGGGATCCTGACCGCCGGGCGGAAGGAAGGAACGGGATACCATATTATCTGGCAGATCCGGCTGCCTAGGATCCTGATGGCTGCGATCTTAGGAGGGGCGTTGTCCCTGTCTGGTTTCCTGCTCCAGGTATTCTTCCATAATCCGATCGCAGGGCCGTTCATCCTTGGGATATCGTCGGGAGCAAAGATGATGGTAGCGTTGGTGATGATATGTTCTGCAGGCAGCATCGGCAGTATGACGTCGTTTGCGCTGATCGGTTCTGCCTTTGGAGGCTCACTGATATCGGTAAGCTTTGTGCTGCTGGCGGCAAAAAGGCTTCGGAATATGTCGGCGCTTCTGGTTGCGGGGATCATGATCTCTTATATCTGTTCGGCGGTTACGGATTTTATCATAACCTTTGCGGAGGATTCGGATATCGTAAGCCTGCGGGGATGGTCGATGGGAAGTTTCTCCGGGATGAATTGGGGGAATGTGAAAGTTGCTGCTGTGGTCGTAGCCGTAACCTTTGCTTTTACATTCCTGATGTCCAAGCCGATCGGCGCCTATCAGATGGGAGAGGCTTACGCCAGGAGTATGGGGGTGGATATTCGGATCTTCCGGGTCATATTGATCGTGCTCTCCAGTGTATTCTCTGCCTGTGTGACTGCATTTGCAGGCCCGATCTCATTCGTGGGGATCGCCGTTCCGCAGCTTGTGAAGCTGGCGCTCCATACCTCGAAGCCGTTGGTGGTGATACCGGCTTCGTTCCTTGGCGGCGCGGTGTTCTGTATGTTCTGCGATCTCGCCGCGCGGATGGCTTTTGCGCCGCTGGAGCTGAATATCAGTACGGTGACGTCTGTCTTTGGGGCGCCGGTGGTTATCTGGATGTTGGTACATCGTGAGAAGGAGAAGCAGTAGTATGGGGGATCATTATTTTCGTACGGAGGATCTTAAGGTAGGCTATGGGGGCAGGGCATTGCTGGATCAAGTATGCATTCACTTAAGGAAAGGCGAGATTCTGACGCTGGTGGGACCAAACGGTGCGGGGAAGTCGACGATCCTTAAGAGTATCACGAAACAGCTTCAGATCCTGGGAGGAAGAGTCGTCATCGGAGAGAAAGAACTAAGTAAGCTTACCTACCGGGAGCTCGCCCGGATGATGGCGGTGGTCTTGACTGACCGTGTAAGGCCGGAGCTTATGACCTGCCATGATATCGTTGCCACCGGCAGGTATCCCTATACCGGGAGGCTTGGTATCCTTTGCAGGGAGGACGAAGAGAAGGTAGACGAGGCGATGAAGCTCGTGAGCGCCGGGAATCTTAGAAACCGGCTTTTTACCTCCTTAAGCGACGGGCAGAAGCAGCGGATCCTGCTTGCAAGGGCGATCTGCCAGGAGCCGGAGATCCTGGTGCTGGATGAACCGACGTCATTTCTGGATATCAAGTATAAGTTAGAGCTTCTTGCCATCTTACGCAAGATGGCAAAAGAGCAGGGGATCACGGTCGTCATGTCCCTGCATGAGATCGATCTTGCGGGCAAGGTATCAGACAAGGTGCTGCCGGTGAAGGCGGGAGAGGCGTACGGCTGCAAAGCGCCGGAAGATCTTCTGAAGGAAGCGTTTATCCGGGAGTTATATGGGATGGAGAAGGGAAGTTTTGATCCGGTCTTCGGCAGTATCGAGCTTCCGCCGCCGGAGGGCGAGGCTGCGACGATGGTGGTCTCAGCGTGCGGCGGCGGGATCCCGGTCTATCGGCGGCTTCAGAGGGAGGGGATTCCATTTGTTGCGGGAATCCTGTATCAGAATGACGTGGATTATCAGCTTGCCAGACATCTTGCGGCACAGGTGATCCTCGAGAAGCCTTTTCAGGAGATCAGTGATCCTGTGTATGAAGAAGCGAGACGGGCAGTGTCAAAGTGCAGCAGGGTGATCTATACGGACATCCCGTGGGGGAGCTGTAACGAGCGGCTTCGGGACTTATTAGAAGAAGTAAAAGCCAGGGATGATATAGAATGTGTGTATTGGAAGTAAGGAATATGGATAGTCAGTATGTGTGGAAGAATCAGAAGAAGCTGCGGACCGGATACACGACGGGGAGCTGCGCCGCGGGGGCAGCAAAGGCGGCGGTGCAGATGCTTCTTGGGGAAGAGACGGTAGGGCAGGTGAAGCTGCGTACGCCGAAAGGGGTTACGCTTTATCTGGATGTGGAACGGATCGTAAGGAATCCAGGCGGAGTCGTCTGCGCGATCCAAAAAGACAGCGGAGACGATCCGGACGTGACCGACGGAGTCTATGTCTATGCAAAGGTTGAGAAGACCGAAGAGAAAGGGGTTAAGATCCGGGGAGGCGAAGGGATCGGCATCGTGACCAGGAAGGGGCTTGAACAGGCTGTGGGAGAACCTGCGATCAATCGAATCCCAAGACAGATGATCCGGGAAGCGGTGGAGGGTGTGTGTTCCTCTTATGGATATGAGAAGGGGATATCTGTCGTGATCTCGATCCCGGAAGGGACAGAGCTTGCCAGGCGGACCTTTAACCCAAGGCTTGGGATCGAAGGGGGGATCTCGGTCCTTGGGACGACCGGGATCGTGGAACCCATGAGTGAGCAGGCGCTGGTGGATACGATCTATGCAGAGATGAGCGTTATAAAAAGCGGCGGTTATGAGGTATGTTATGCCGTGCCCGGGAATTATGGAAGTGATTTTCTTGGCGATACCTGGGGATATCAGGGGAAGGCGGCGGTTAAGTGCAGCAATTATATCGGAGAAACCATTGATATCGCGGTGAGGCTTGGGATGAAAGGGCTGCTTTTTGCGGGGCATATTGGGAAGCTTATCAAGGTTGCCGCGGGAATCATGAATACACATTCGCAGCAGGCGGACGGAAGGTTCGAGATACTGGCGGCGCATGCGGCGCTCGCCGGAGCCCGCACGGAGGTGATCCGTGAGATCATGGGAAGCGTCACGACCGCAGAGGCATTGGCGCAGATGTCGGAGGAGAAGCTCTTAGAGCCGGCAATGAAGACGATCATGGCGAAAATGGAAGACCACTTGGAAAAGCGCGCCGGAGACAGACTTGAGATCGGTGCGGTCATGTTCTCGCCGGAGTACGGGATCCTCGGTATGACAAGGAAGGCAGAGAAGCTGTCGGAAGAAGTCAAAGATCCCGCTGCAGAGCAGCAGCGTATTTGACCCTCGCGGCAGTCGCCAAATGT
>OFFP01001505.1_pt1 | contig 15623 bp, 12 predicted proteins | sample 1521431 | NCBI WGS metagenome assembly OFFP01 (sample SAMEA3504104, study PRJEB24116) | mouse gut metagenome | biome: mouse gut; feature: mouse-associated habitat; material: faeces | place: Denmark | collected 2011
TAATACCCAGGGGCAGGCTCTCGTCAATGACCATGACGCACTTTTCATTTTGCCAGTCCATTTTGTTTTGCCTCATTTCTCAAAATAGTTTGCTCTCCGACAGGAACAGACCCGCCAGCGTCAAAACCGTCCCGACAGCGGCCAGGGCGGTGATTTTCTCATGGAGAATTGCCACGGAAGTCACTACCGTAATCACGGGAACCATATAGATATAAACGCTCGTTTTGACTGCCCCCAGCGCCTTGACCGCGAAATTCCAGGTAACAAAGCACAGGGCCGACGCCCCCAGCCCCAAAAAGAGAATGTTGAACAGATACACAGGATTTGCGAACCTTGTCAATTCCAGCTTGAAATTGAACAGGAACAGTGTCGGGAGCATAAACAGGATGCCATAGCAGAACACTCGCCGGGTGGTGAGAATGGTGTGGTAGCCATAGCTGCTGATTTTCTTTGTCAGCACAGAATAGCAGGCCCAAATCAGTGCGGCCAGCAGTGCCAGCAAGTCCCCGGCGGGGTTCAGCTCCAGCTTGGAGCCGTTGAAGCTGATTAAAGCGATCCCGGCCATAGCCACTACAAAGCCAATGAAAAAGCTGGCATGGGGCTTTTCCTCTTTCAAAAACAGGTGGGACAGGATGGCCGTGAAAAACGGAGCTACGGAGATAATTACCCCGACGTTGGAGGCCATTGTGTAGGTGAGTGCGATATTTTCCAGCAAGTAGTAAAGGCATATTCCACACAGGCCCGCAGCGGCAAAGGTCAATTCCTGCTGTCGGTTCGTCCCCTTCAAGCGCCGGGGATAAACGATCAACAGAGCCAACAGCCCCATGACGAAGCGGAAGAACAGTATCTCTACCGGCTGGAAGTCGGCCAGCAGAATTTTGGTGGAGATAAAGGTCGTTCCCCAAATGATGATTGTAAGCAGGGCGGAGAAATGTCCCACTGTTCCGTTACCCTTCATGCGGCATTTCCTCCGTATCCTTGAAGATGTCCCGATAGATACCAGGGGCCAGGCCAATAAAACGGTTGAAATAATTGGTAAAGTGGCTTTGATCGGAGAAGCCGGTTTGCAGCGCCGCCTCAACGGGGGGAACGCCTTGTTCCAGCAGCTTTTTGGCCTTGCCGATACGAATGTTTTCCAGGTAACTGTACGGCGTAACACCTTTTGAGCAGGTAAAGGCCCGGAGCAGGGTAGATTTGCTCAATCCGGCACAACGGCAGATCTGATCCAGATAAATTCGCTCGGCATAATGCTGTTCCATAAAGGCACAGGCTTTCTCAATTTCCTCCCGGCACTCCGGGACGCAGTTCTCAAAAGGCTGGCCGTATTGCTGGATCAGCAAAGAAATCAAAAACAGTAGATTTTCCTCTTTCCCAAATTCATTGGAGCCTTTCATCACCAGCTCATGGAGCGGGCGCAGATAGCAGGTGACTTCTTCATCAAAAATCACGTTTTGGGAAAATCCGGGCAGTTCCCGCTTGCCGGTGACTTCCTCCGCCAAATCCAACATGACCTCCTTGGTGATGTTGAAGCCCCGATAATCCAGCGTACCGCCGTCATTCTGAACACAGGCGTGGTTGTCCCCTGGGTTGAACAGGAGAACATCACCCTTTGTGATGGTGTATTCCTGATTCTTGCAGGACAAAACGCGCTCCCCGTCCTCCATGAACCCAATCACATAGTATTCATGGAAATGGTTCGGAAAAGGCTGTACGATACCCTCAAAACGGTAAGCCTCAATGTGCAACTCGTCATCGTAGACCACCGTTCGTACTTCTTTTTTCATACGCAGTCCCTCCTTGTCCGTCCCATTATACCAGCCGTGGGATTATGCTGGCTTGTAAAATATCTTCATTTTTTAGATGCAGGTATTGAAAATTTCATCTAATGGATGTAATATAAATATGAAAGTTGTCGAAATTATCACATTTTAATTGGGAGGAAAAATCATGGAGGATGCACTGCACACTTTTGCAGAGAAAAAAGCTGCAGAAGCTGAAAATTTAGGAGCTTTTCAAGGAATCAAATTGATTTACATTCGAAATCAAGTGGAAAAAATGCTTGCGCTGATTGGCCAAGATGGTTTTTTTGATCAATATACACGTCATGATATATCTCATATAGATGGTATGCTTAAAATAATCGAATGGATTATCCCTGATAACACTAAAGAACATATGTCTAAAGCTGATTGGCTAATGTTAGTTTTAGCAGTTTACTTTCATGATATGGGAATGCTTGTGACAACTGAAGAGTTTGAAAGCCGAGATAAAGACAGTGCATTTGTCGAATATAAGAATCAAGCTCTCGCAGGAAATTTGGGAATCGAATATCGAGATAACATTTTAGATATGGATTCTGATGGTGAGCGTTTTATGTATCAAGAATACGTTCGCTGTCAACATGCTACACGAATTAAACGTTGGGTTTCGGGCATATATTATGATCAGCCGCCCGAAGAGTGCAAAAGCATTATTGACAACATTAATGAAATTCTTGGTCATTTAGATGCCAAGTTCAGACGGGATTTGGGTTTGGTATGTGAAAGCCACCATTTAGATGATCTGGATAATTTTGCGAAATATAATCCTTGTACCCGATACGGAAACAGTGATGATGAACGCGTAAATCTTCAATATGTGGCAATTATCCTACGGACAGCAGACATTTTGCACATAACTTGTGAACGGACCCCATCTGTTCAATTCCGTATTATAAATCCAAGCAATACGAAAAGTATTATTGAGTGGCAAAAACAGATGGCAGTCAAAGCAGTAACTGCAAAGATGCCCAGAAATGCTGAAGGTGCCATTGATCCATCTCTACCCAAAGACACGATTGAGATTACAGCGTATTTTAATCAACCAGATCAGGCGGAAGCTTTTTTTGGCCTGAGCGCTTACATTATGTATATGCGAGAGGAAATTGTAAAAAATTTTGATTGGGTTCAGGTAGCGGCAAAAAAAGAAGGCACTCAGAATTATGAGTATCCATGGCATAATGTTGACGATGATGATGTGGAAACTCTGGGATTTGAACCACGCAAACTACAATTTACTGTTGACCAGACGAGTATTTTACAAATGTTGGTTGGGCATACATTATATAATGACTCTTCAGTTGTAATCAGAGAATTAATCCAAAATGGGATTGATGCTGTTAAGTTGCAATACTGCATCGAAAATAAGGAGGATGTGCCAGACTATATCTTTGCCGGAGAGGTACGTGTCTCATGGCAAGAATATCATAGGACGCTGACGGTCTCGGACAATGGAACTGGAATGACTATTCAAGAAGTTGAGAATTTCTTGTTGCGGGTAGGGGCTTCCAAGTACCGAAGTGAGCATTTTCAAAAGCAATTCCCACGATTTCCGGCTATAAGTAGATTTGGAATCGGCATTTTGACTTGTTTCCTGATTGCAGATGATATAGATATTTCTACCTGCTCAACGGATGAGCCTACAGCAAATGTCATTTCTTTACGGAAAGTCAATGGAAAATACTTGCTGAAAAAATCCCCCAAAGGTGAGATTGATTCATTTATTTCCGAACATGGTACCGCGATTGTACTCCATGTTCGCCCCGATGTGGATATTCAAAATATTTTGTCTGCAATTCAGAAATGGGTTCTTTTCCCTCAGTGTAAAGTAACGCTACAGACAGATAATGCGGTCACGTCCGTTGGTTATCGTTCGCCTAAAGAAGCATTAACAGAATATTTAAATACCAGTCAGTATATAGTAGATAACCGTAAATATCGAGTGGATGAGATTTGTAAAAATGGTGTGACTCTTGCCTATGCCCTTCAGTACAACCAATATCTAAATGAATGGAGCTTTCTTCGCAGCCGATTTTTTAAATCTGATGCCCTTTCTCCAGTGGGACTATGCATTGAAGGAATCCGTGTCGAGTTTTCGTCACCGGGCTTTGACGGAGAGACAATTATCGCTGTGGCTAACACCCACAACTGTTCATCTGTGCTGACAAATGTTGCCCGTTCTGCCATAGAAAAAAACGAGAGCAACGAGAGTTTTTTGCGGACTTTATATAGCTGTTATTCGGAACACATTCAATCCCAGATGGAGGTGTTGCAAACTGACCGCTCATTAGATTTGGCAATAACTGAATGTAAATACTTAATGACTCCTTTACTTGAATCCAGCCATAACAGAGCTGAATTACAAAGTAAGAAAGCATTTTTCCAGACGTTTGATGAATTGAAGAGCATAATTATGGAGGAAGATGGCAAACGAAAAGTCGTATCGGTGAAAGAAGCAGAGGAAATAGAAACTGTGTGCATCGTGGATAGTGTGATGGTCACAGCAGCTGCCATGCTCCTACGGGAGGTGCAGAGTAGCACTACATTATCAAATTTAATTCAAACGGTGGAGTCAGACATTAGTTTTCCATTCAGCATACCTGTGATTTGTGGTTATGATCCGCAGAATATATTGCATCGACGCGCTCTTCTTGGAAAGGAAGCATCTTCTATTGTGGTTTCCAAGGAACGTAGACGAGTTGATATTCAGTTTTCTTCAAGCATACATAATTGGAATTGCTATGATATTAACACAATTAGAGTCCATATACCAGTTAAGGATATTGATATAGAAGGGCTTTCCGACGAATTTGGTGTCTATACTGCTGATGGTATTTATCTGTCTCACAAAAACGTGTTCACAAAGTATTTGCGAGAACTGTTAAAGAAGTTTGATTATGATCATTCTTCCAAAGACAGGCAATTGGTTTATGTTCTGCTTTCAATTGCCTGCAATGAACGTTTACTGGATACTAAGTCCGCTGACCAAAGCCAACATAGCAATGACTCCTTATTTCGCAATCTTACGCAAAGGATTACTCCGTATGATGACCTGTTATGGGAGCGGATCGATAGAGATGAATTTATCTCTAAACTTTTCCAAGAAAGTTATGTTTTGTACCGCCCTCGGGATTGGTCTAGGCAAGTGAAAACATCCAGCCCCCCAGAATATTTAGATCAGATTCCATCATATGTAGAATTTGACTAATTGCTGCAGATGCGGAGAGCCGCTGGAATCTTTGAATGATTTCAGCGGCTCTTGTACTCTTTTGTGCGTAAGCGTCAAATCAGCCGGCGTATAAAAATCTCCACCTTGGTGCGAATGCGCCGAGGTGGAGACCAATCATGATTGAGGAACACGGCATTCTTGAGGGGCATTGGCCGGCAGAAGACATTCAGCCCAAGATTTGTCAGTCTGGCTCAGCACCGGCGCAGTGTGCAGTACCCAAAGCAGGTATCGGTAGGGGTCAAGCTTGTTCTCCTTTGCCGTTTCAATCAAGCTGTAGATCACCGCGCTGGATTGAGCGCCAGCCGGCGTGTTGGCAAACAGCCAGTTCTTCCGACCCATCACAAAGGGTTTTATGCTGCGCTCAGCGCGGTTGTTGCTCAGTTCCAGTCTGCCGTCTTCCAGATAGCGTACCAGGTATGGCCACTGCTCCAGCAGATAATGCAGCGCCTTTCCAAGAGCGGATTTTGGCGCCGTTTTGGAGATCGTCTCATTTGCCCACGCCAACAGAGCGTCCAAAACCGGTTTTTCCTGTTCCAGGCGCTTGGTATATCGTTCTTCTGGCGTCAGCTCCGCGAAAGACTCCTCCAGTTGAAACAGCCTGGTGCAATAGCACTCACCAGTTGCAGCCAGGGAACCTTTTCGCTTCTCTTTGGGCAAAGTCTGCAAGGCTTCATCAAATTTTCTTCGTGCGTGGGCCCAACAGCCCACGACACGGATGTTTTCGGGCAATTTGTGGTAGCCCTGGTATCCGTCCGCGTGGAGCCAGCCCGAGAACCCCTTCAAGAACTCTTCCGCATGTGCTGCCTTGCGGCTCGGCTGGTATTCATACAGGATGATAGGGCTTTCCGCGCAGCCGCCAGTTCGGTACAGCCACATATAGGACTTGCTTGCAGAGGGTCTGCCTGGCTCCTTCAACACCTGCAGCGTCGTTTCATCTCCATGCAGAACTGTCTCCCGGCAAAGATCCCGGTGCAGCACGTCATAAATCGGACGCAGCCAGGTATCCGAGGTGTTCAGCATCCAGTTGGCCATTGTCTGCCGGGATAGTTTCAAGCCCTCCCGGTTAAATTCCTGCTCCAAACGGTACAGCGGAGAATACATCACGAATTTCTGTGTCATGATGAGAGCCACCGCCTCCGCTGAGGCAAAGTTGCCCGGGCAGAGCGCCGGCTGTTTTGGCGTCTTCAGAATATTAGCTTCTCCGGTCTCTTCTTCACAGTTCCTGCAGGCGTATGTATAGTAGACGTCCTCCCGGATCCAGAATCGGGCCGGTTCCATCTGCAGGCTCCGGCGCACCTCTCTGCCAATCTCCTCCATAACTGCGCCACAGATATCGCAGGTACGCTCTTCCTCGGAAAGACGGTGCTCCACCACTTCCGTGGTCGTACCTTCCGGCACAATGTCCGTCACGCTGCCGGACTGCCTCTTGCGGGCGTGGGCCTTTACTGCCACCTGCTCCGGCGTGGCAGATTTCGTTCCATGCGCATAGGCTTCCGCTTCATTGAAGTCCAGCAAAAGCTGGTCCATCAGTTCCTCCCCCAACTTCTCAGACGAGGAACCGAACTGCCGCTTTTTCGCAAGGCCCAACTGCTCCAGAAGCCATTGGTTCTGGAGCTTCAACTCAGTCAGCTGCGCCTGCTGAGATTCATATTCCGCACGTGAAACGCTCACCATTTCCGCGTTGCTTATGGCAAGTTTCTTCTCGTTTTCCATAAGAAAATTATACCATAAAACTCGCGGAAAAGCCAGTGTTTTCAACCGCTTCAGAGCATTATATCACGCTCAGTCCGGTCACGGTTTTGTTGGCTTTAGGCTGTTCTGTTTTCAGCCCTTCCATGAGCCAGCGGTACTGCTGAGGGGTCAGTCTCCGGACCTCATCTTTCGTTCGCGGCCACTGGAAACTGCCACGTTCTAGCCGCTTATATAAAAGCAGAAAGCCATCCCCCTCCCAGTACAGCGCCTTGATTCTGTCTCGCCGCCTCCCGCAGAATAAAAACAGCGCTGTCTGGAACAGATCCATCTGAAACTGTGTGCGCACAATACCGGCCAAGCCATCAATGCCACGGCGCAGATTTGTATAACCGCAGGCTATGTATGCAGGACAGACGCACTTGAAATCATTCAGCATAACTTCAAAATGCGCAGCACGCTTTCCGCTGTGGCAGGATCTGCTCCATTATGGATGCTTACCTCAACCCCTCCGGCCTGGATACTGACGGCAATCTGGCTGTCCCGCTTCGCTGCCATCACCGGAGTAACCTCGGCAAACCGTGCTTCCTGTTGTGCCTGAGCCATTGCATATATCTTCTTCTGCCATTTGTAGTAGGTCGCCTCGCAGATCCCTTTTCCTTTGCACCAGCTCTTTACACTCAGACCCCGGTTCCGGCACTCCGAAATCCGCTCTGCCCACACAGCCACTTTATTTTGCCCATTTTGCTGCTGTAATTCTGTACTCATAAAAACGCCCCCGTATTGCGGATAGTATACGCCACTTGCGTATACTATCCACTACTATACAGGGACATTCTTTCACACAATTCGTTTTACTGCAAGTCGCCGCTAGATTTGTCGCTTACCTTTTTCCTGGCTGAGTCAAAGGGATAACCACATAGTATTTTACTAAAGTAAAATAGACTGGAAACAGTTTGTCCCATCAAAAATTTTAACAGGTTGTCCTTACACCATCGCCCCATCCGCCGCCAAATCCTCCGTCAGGTCGGCGATGATATCGCCCGTGACCTGCATAGTAGAGGCGGACCAGGGATAGCCGGAGGCAAACTGGGGATAGACGCCTGTGGTGTGATCCACGAAATAGGTGTCGAATCCGGCGGTTTTGATCTGGCTGTCGCTCAGATTGCGGGTGAGCTGGTGGACGAGGGTGCCCACCATTTCCAGATGGCCCAGTTCCTCAGTCCCTACTAAGGGGCTAAAATATAACAGTAAAAAAGTGGCTGATTTCAATGCAGTTAAAGGAAAAACACTTCACAGATTTTCACATGTTGAAGTATGCCGCCGCAAATATCCGAAGGCAGGAGAAACGCTTATCATGCCGAAGGACAAGCCCTGTTGGGAGGTCTGCGTCTGCGTGGCGATCCCGGAATAACAAATACAGAAACACAAAAAAACGGAGCGGACAGCACGGCCAATCGAAAGCACAGTCTATTTCACTTGAAACCTGCTGACCAAGGGAGGATCAGGGTGCTGTCTGCGCCGCTGTGGCAGCAATGGCGTATCTTGACTTTCGGGAGGAAAGCTAATATTATGAAAGACACGGCAGAGATGCCGACAAACCATCTGAAAGCGGTGTTTTGCCATGAAAACAGCGGAAGAACTGCGTTCTGCCCTGCGTGCCATTGATCACAGGAGCTACCCGGCCTACAAATCCCTGGCGGGGAGCTGGTCCTTTGGAACCTATGTGCTGAACATTGAACACGTCCAAGGCGATCCCTTTGCCGCCCCCTCCCAGCTCAGCGTGACGCTTGACCGCAAAACCGCAGGCTTCCCGGCCGAGTGCTGGGAAGCTCCATGGAACCGGACGGCACTGGAGGATTATCTGCTCCGGCGCTTTGCCCGGCAGGCGGGACGGTTTTCCCGGCAGGCCAAGGGCTCCGGCAAAAGCGGAGTTCTGGCCGTCACCACGCCCGGCCAGGAGGTGCTGGAGCGGACGGATTGCCAGGTGTGCGCCGGGGCGGTCATTTTGCGTTTTGAGGTGGGGTTCCCAGCCAACGGACGAACCATCAACGCCCAGGAGTTGGAGAAAATTCTCTTTGATTTTCTCCCTGTCTGTGTGGAGCAGGGCCTGTTGTATGCCAGCGCTCCCAAGGGAGAGGTGGCCCAGGTCATCGCCTTGGCGGAGGACCAGCATTTCATCCGGGGAGAGTTGGAACGGTTGAAATTGGCCGCTTTTGTGGCGGACGGCTCCATTCTGCCCCGGGAGAGCGGCGTGTCCGACCGGCCCATGAAGGGTGCGGTGACATTCCAGTCTCCGAAGGAGTTGGCGGTGACCCTGGAGCTGCCCCACCAGGGTACTGTCCGGGGGATGGGGGTATGCCGGGGGATCACCCTCATCGCCGGCGGAGGCTACCACGGCAAATCCACCTTGCTGAAAGCACTGGAGCGGGGCGTCTACGACCACATCGCCGGGGATGGCCGGGAGTACGTCATCACGGACGCTTCCGCCGTAAAGATCCGGGCGGAGGATGGCCGCAAGGTGACGGACACCGATATCTCCCTGTTCATCAACCATCTGCCCAGCGGGCGGGACACCACCCACTTTTCCACTCTGGACGCCAGCGGCAGCACCTCCCAGGCGGCCAACATCGCCGAGGCCCTGGAGGCGGGGAGCAGGGTGCTGCTCATGGACGAGGACACTTCCGCCACCAACTTCATGGTGCGGGACGAGCTGATGCAGGCGGTGATTGCCCGGGAGCAGGAACCTATTACCCCGTTTCTGGAGCGGGCCATGGATCTGTGGCAAAAAGCCGGGGTGTCCCTGATCCTGGTGGTGGGAAGCTGTGGAGCTTATTTTCACGTTGCCGACAAAGTGGTGCAGATGGACGCCTACCACGCCCGGGACATCACAGACCAGGCCAGGGCGGCGCTGGCGGGGCGGCCCGCTCCTGCGTTGACAGCCCCCGGCTTCCACCTGCCCAGCCGGGGCCGGGTGGTCGACCTGTCCGGCGACAGCCAAATCCGAAAAAATTACCGGGGGGACGGCTACCGGCAGGAGCGGTTGAAGGTGAAGTGCTTTGGCAAGACCGCGTTCTCTGTGGGCGATCGGGAGCTGGATCTGCGCTATGTGGAGCAGTTGGCGGATGCAGGCCAGACCCGGGCGCTGGCCTATATGGTGCGCTACGCCCGGGAGCATCTGGCGGGCAGTCGGGTGGAGGACGTTGTGGCGGCGCTGATGAAGCTGATGGAGGAGAAGGGACTGGGGGCGGTCTGTGGCGGCGGGGTTGTCCCTGTGGGGCTGACCATGCCCCGGATGCAGGAGATTTTCGCCTGTTTTGACCGATATTGAGATCCGGTCCGTCAGCAGTTTCCGGTGTAGACATAGGCCAGCCAGTTCCTGGCTTCCTCCGCCAACTGGTATACCCGCTCCACCGGAGTGGGCGGACGGTCTTGCATCTGGTATCGGGGAAAAAACGTGACAGGTGCAGAGGGATATCCGGACTCACTGACGCCAGCCATTGGGCCAGGGCGCGGATTTCGTCCGCGCTGTCGTTCTCACCGGGGACCAGCAGGGTAGTGACCTCCACGTGGCATTGCTCCGCCGTCAGGGCGATGGAGCGCTTCACCGTGTCCAAGTCGCCGCCCAGGCGGCGGTACCATTCTGGGGTGAAGCCTTTGAGGTCGATATTGGCCGCGTCAAGATAAGGGAGGAGCGCCCGCCAGGGCTGTTCCTCGATAGTACCGTTGGAAACCAGCACGTTGACCATGCCCCGGTCATGGACAGCGGCGGCGCAGTCCCGGACGTACTCGTAGCCCACCAGAGGCTCGTTGTAGGTATACGCCACGCCGATGTTTCCCTGGGAAATCAGCTCTTCTGCTTTGTCCGCCAGCTGCTCCGGGGACACGTCCACCGTCCGGATCATACCGTCCCCGGCCATGGAAATCTCATGGTTTTGACAGAAGGAACAGCGGAGGTTGCAGCCGAAGCTGCCCACCGATAAGATCAGGCTCCTGGGCCGGAAACGGCGCAGGGGCTTTTTTTCGATGGGGTCCAGGGCCAGACTGGTGAGCTTGCCGTAGTTCAGCGGCAGGACGGCCCCGCTCCGGCAGACCCTGGCCCGGCAGAAACCGGTCTGGCCCTCCGCCAATTGGCAGTGGTGGAAGCACAGTTCGCATTGTGCGCTCATGTGTGCCGCACCACCTCGAACCGCTCCAGGGTATAGGTTTCCCGGGCGCTGATGCCACCCTTCTGGCGGGCAATGCCGATCTGCTGCTCCACCGTGTCCACGCCGTCCAGGTCGGGGAGGAGCAGCCCCCGGCGACCGCCGCAGGACACGATGACGCCGTACTTTTTCACGTCCAATTGGGCGGGGGAGGAGATAGGTTCCGGCTCGCCCAAGACGTCTACGCTGTATTCCAACTGCTCCAGTTCCTTCCTGCCCACAGGCGGGAAGCGGGGATCCCGGGCCCCGGCGGAGACCGCGTTCTGCACGATCTCCCAGGCCACGCTTTCGGTGGTCGGCCCGGTGGTGCCGATGCAGCCCCGGAGCTGGCCGTGGGCGTGGAGGGAGACAAAGGCCCCGGCGGCCTTGCCGGTCAGCTCCTGGGGCAAGCCGTCCGGCAGGGTGTGCAGACACCGGCCTGTGCGAACGTAGGTCTCCAGCGACAGTCGGGCCAGACGCACCCAGGGGTCCTGGTTGGCTTTGCGCTCCGCCAGGCGGGCGCGTTCTATCTCCTCACACTGAACGGCAAACCGGCGGCTGTCATCCGGGCCGGTGACTGCAAAGGCAGCTACGCCATATCCCACGCCGGTGACGCCCTCATAGCTGAGCAGCTCCGGCTCCACGCCCAGGCCGTCCAGCGCCCCGGCCATGATCTGGAAGGAGCGCAGGCCGCACTCCGCCGCACGGTCGCACAGGGCCGGGTCCATGGTGAGGAATTGGAGGAAGTCCCCGGACGCCATAGCGGCGGTCACCCGGCGGTCGAACACCGGGCCCTCCGGGGCGTAGCCGTAGGGGCCGTCGTCTTTCAGTTTGTGGGACAGGTCGCCGCTGGCCACGAACACCGCCCTGCGGCCCAAGGTCTCCACCGCCCGGGCGATGCACTGGCCCAGCCGGTAGTGCTCCAGCGGAGAGAATCCGGACAGGCCGATGCGCAAGATAGGACAGTCCACCCCCGCATCCTGAAGGAAGTACAGCGGGAGGAAGGCACCGTGATCCAAGGAGGGGTCCTTTTCTCCCAAGGTTCCGGCCTGGATGCCGGCGTTTTCCGCCTGACGGATGATCTCCTCCTGTAGTTCCATGTCATATTCCACCGTCAGCCGGGTCTGGGACGCACCGAAGGCGGACATATCGCCGGACGTGCCCTTGCCGGGGGAGATGTGGAAGTAATCGGCGTACATGACCAGATGGGGCGTGGTGACGATCAGCACCTCCGGCTCCCATGCCGCGGTTTGCTGGGCAGCGGCGCGGTAGGCGTCGATGGTGTCCTGGACTTCCCGTTCCTGGCCGCGCCCTACAGTGGGGATGATGATAGGCGGGTGGGGGACGATGATAGCTCCTATGATTGGCATGAAAATCCCTCCGTTCTCAGGCCGTCCAGACGGAAAATCCAGGCATCCGGGACGGCGGATTGAATCAATTTGCGGTTCAGATTGTACCAGCTTCCACATTTATCCAAAATGATGGCGTCCGCTGTGACCACCCGTTCCATGCGGGAGAGCAGGCCATCCACACTGGGGTGCAGTTCCGCCTGGACCTCCACCGCATGATCCCTTGCCTGATCCAGCAGCAGCGCCCGGAGGCGTCCGGAGTTGGATACCTGCTGATCCAGATAGAACAGGGCCTTTTTCACCCCGAGTTCATCCAAGTGAGCGAACAGAAGCTCTACCGCCCTGACTGTTTTGTCCACAATGCGGTAGGTTCCCCGCAGTCCGGCCAGATCGCGGATGGTGCCGTCCATTCCCGCCAGGAGCAGCGAGCCGGAAAGCGCCACTTCCAGCGTGATGATAGTATTGAAGCCGTCAAAAACCAGTTCTGCCGGGGCCTGTGTCAGCTCCTTCCGCCTGCGTTCCATCAGGGCTGCCTTGGTAGAAGTTATGCGGGCCAGGGCCAGCCGCTGGCGCTCGGAGAGCAGGTGGTGGTTGCCGATAAATGTGGAGGCGGATTTGACATCATAACCCCGGTTCAGCAGAAATACCAGTTCCTGCCCGGCCGCATTCAGCTTCTCCGCTGCTTTGGACCCAAATTCCATAGCATCCTTCGGTTCATAGCCTCGTTTGACAATTTCCACAGCGCAGTTCACTCTTTCCACAAATCGGACATTTTTCGCTTCTCAAACTCCTCAATTTCAACCAATGCAGCAGGACGGATACTCGCTTTTCCGCAGTCCGGGCACTGTTTGACAGGTGATACTCTGGAGAACAGGAAGTGACAGCTATCACACGCATATATCATTTTGTTCGCCTCGCTTTCATGTCCTTCCGTTTTGCACGGAACCAGATTTATAATCCCTTTACCTTTTGTGTTGATAGACACCTATAAATTATTCTCATCGTCGAAATGACTGAACGGGCAGCTATCCAACATGGATAACTGCCCTGCAAAAAATTTGTACAATCGCTCAAAATCAAGTCTCTTCTGTTTTAACAATGGCAAATCCATTTTTTATATACATTTTAATTGCTCCCTGATTCCAATCCGCAACATGCAGAACAATTGGAGAAATGTTGTTGCTTTGCATATGAGAAATAGCAAACTGCAATAACGCTTCTCCGTAACCCGCTCTTTGATAGCTTTTTCCCACAATCAAATCATCTATTTCATTGTCATATATGGCAACCGAACCAACTAATTTTCCATCAATTTCTAAGATATATATTTTATCTTTTTTGTGCTCCAATTCTTCTTTGCTGTCACAACAATCTACCGGAAATCGCTGCAAAGCTGTTCTCATGTCACGAAAGCATTCCTCATAAATCCTCTTGTATTCTTCATAATCAAAAGCTGAATAGTTCCTGAGCCGCAAAGGTGACACAATAGATCTGCCCCGATATTCCATTGTATGCGCTATAATTTTCATTTTTCCGCATCACCCGCAAGGTTTAATTTAATATTTTAATTATATCACAGCCAACTTTTATTTTCAATCTGCGATCAGTAAAATCGCCGGCGTTTAGATCCATCAACACGAAAAGCAAAAGGGACGATTTTTATAGTCCAAATTCCGCAAAGAGGACGTGCGGCAGAATCAAGCTATTCTCTTTGCCCAGCTCTTGTGCCTTTTCAGTTTAGCACGGAGCTGTTTTTTCAATCCATAACAAAGAAGGAGGCCAGCCAGGTGAAGTGCCTATTAAAGTACCAATGGGTAAAGCTCCCCCGCAATCAAATGCCGCCCGGAAAAGGTATCATGGGTGCCTGGGCGCGGCTGGCTTCCAGAGCGGCCTTCCGAAACGGACAGGCCCGCTATTGCAGATATGTCAATCAGGTCACCATCGGCTCCTGGGCAGGCGGTATCGTAGGGCTCAAGAGCATTTTGGGCATCAAGAACCGGAACAAGGCCCTGGAGATGATGGACAAGCTGGTCCAACTGGGCTACATAGATTATGAACTGAATCCAAAAACAAAGAAACTCACTTATCAGATTAAGGATTGGGTGGTCCAGTGCTCTGGTGAACCCTGCATGGGGACCGAGGCTGTCTATACCACCCCGGGCTATGGCTTCCTGTGCCTGCCCAGAAATGTCACCCAGCGCCTCGTGGAGGCGCACGATTACTTTGATGAGGCAGACGCATGGCTGGATCTCTGGTGCCACACTGTATGGCAGGATCCCGGCAATGCGTTTTCTCATATAGCGCCTGCAGTCCAATATGGGCAGTATGGCGCTGTTTTGACCCTGGAAACCCTTGGCCGTCGTTGGGGATGGGAAAAGACAAAGGTCTGGCGCTTTTTCAAAAAACACGCGGATGCCTTCCCGCTGTATAAGCTGCCAGGCTCATTTGGCTGTCTGATCTTCAACACCGGCTACCCAGCAGGAACCTCTTTCTCTCTCCCGGAATCTAATCAGATTAAACGCATTTTGGAGGAAATACGCATTTGGGGCGAAAAAACTCATTCCAAAAGCGGCAGTGACCATGAGCGGCTGAATCGGTGGATTACCTGGTACAGCCGGAAGGTCATACCATCCATGCTGGAACAGTCTCAGCCTGCTGCCCCGGCAGAGCAGCGCCGTGTTGCAGTTTCAGATTGCTATATAACGCGCGCGTATTTTTCTCCGTGTAGGTATTATAAGAGTTTCATAGAGGACTGCCAAGGTAAAGAGGGGTATTCCCCGGTCGAATCTGGACATTTGCCCAGAGCCGATCAAAAAACCGGCCCGCCATTCGATTTTGGAGGTATTGACTATGGCAGATTTGAAGGCGACCCTTTGTGGTGAATTGCCGCAAAATGAATTTTCTCCCCAAACGGAACAGCTGATTGCGCTGCTGGAGCGCCGGGGGATCGTGGAAGACCCCAGCATTGTAAATGAAAAAGCCCGTCAGGCGGAACAGGCTCTGCGCCGCAATATGTACCATAACACTCAGATGATGCTCAAACACTATCGTGACATTGTATGGGCGTTGGAATGTTTTCCACAGCAGGTAGCGGAAGAACTGGACCGGCCTTTGCGGGACCTGGACACACTGCTCAGTGCAGTGGACACCCAGCTTGCCATGGGTAATGCAAAGCTGGAGCACAGTCTGCTCGGCATTCAGAAATCCAGGCTGCTGTTGGACCGGATCAATGAAGCACTGACTGTGCTGCGTCACAAGCCAGGAAACGGAGAGATGATGTATAATATCATCTTTCAGACCTTCCTCACGCCTGAAAAGCTGACTCACACAGAGATTCTGTATCGCCTGAGCATTT